>Ga0255352_1000119_pt1 | contig 43334 bp, 23 predicted proteins | sample HBST0metaG_FD_189939 | JGI IMG/M metagenome (GOLD analysis project Ga0255352, IMG submission 189939) | Peat soil microbial communities from Stordalen Mire, Sweden - H.B.S.T0 | ecosystem: Environmental > Terrestrial > Soil > Wetlands > Peat | place: Sweden: Norrbotten County, Stordalen Mire...
AAGCGCAGCCGCCCCCCCCAATAGAAGCCCCGTGCCCCATCCATTTCGCAGGTTTTATCGCAAATGGGTGGGAGGGCGCAATATGCCTGAAGGCCCGGGTCAATCACTCAAAGACGGGGCGTGCCTTTTCCAACGCGCGCGCAGGCCGCTATAATCGGTGCCACCTATGATCCTTCCGCGCAGGCGATTCCTTGGCTCCTCTCTCTTTGTGCTGGGCAGTGCGCTGACAGACGCACTGACGACTCCGCTCTGGAAATGGAAAAATCCGATCCTCGTCGAAGCCGCCGAGGGTCCGGCAGCTTCTCCCGTACAATTTGTGGATGTAGCCCAGCAGGCTGGATTGACGATTCCCAACGTCTGGGGCGGCATCGATCACAAGCGGTCGATCATTGAAACCAAGGGAAGCGGCCTGGCCTTTTTCGACTATGACAATGACGGCTGGCTGGACATCTATCTTTCCAATGGAAACCGGCTCGACGCGCATTGGCCGGCAGGAAAGGCGCCCACATCCCACCTCTACAAGAACAACCGCGACGGCACGTTTACCGATGTAACCGAGAAATCCGGCCTTGCACGTACCGGTTGGCAGACTGGCGTCTGCGTGGGCGATTACGATAATGATGGCTGGGACGACCTGTTCTGCTGCTTCTGGGGCCATAACGTACTTTTTCATAACAACGGCGATGGAACCTTTACCGATGTGACGCATAAGGCTGGCCTTTACCAGAAGCAAGGCCGTTGGGGATCGGGATGCACCTTTCTTGACTACGACCGCGACGGCCACCTCGATTTATTCGTCTGCAATTACATCACGCTTGACCCGGACAAGATGCCCACGGCTACCGACATGAGTTATTGCCAGTGGAAAGGCGTTCCCATCATGTGCGGCCCGCGCGGGCTCCCGGGCGACACAAACATCCTCTATCACAACAACGGAAACGGCACGTTTACCGACGTTTCCCAAAAGTCGGGCATCTTGAAACCCGGTCCCCGCTACTCGATTACGGCCGTCTCGTACGATTTCGATAACGACGGATGGCCGGATATTTATATCGCGGTGGACTCGGAGCCAAGCATTCTTTTTCAGAACAACCACGACGGAACCTTCACCGATGTCGCCGTCATGTCCGGCTGCGCCTACAGCGATAACGGGCACGAGCAGGCCGGAATGGGCGTCGCCGTGGCCGACTATGACTGCGACGGATGGTTCGATATTTATAAGACCAACTTTGTCGACGACACTGTCAACCTTTACCACAACAATGGCGATGGGACCTTCAGCGACGTGTCATTTACTTCCGGCGTGGGAATCAACAACCGCTATGTGGCCTGGGGCTGCGGTTTTATCGATTACAACAACGATGGCTGGCCCGATATCGTGCAGGTCAACGGACACGTCTACCCGGAGGTCGATTTCTATCACTTCAACGAGGCCTTCAAGAACCCGCGATTAGTGTACAAAAACCTCGGCAATGGCCGCTTCAAAGACGTTTCGCCAGAAATGGGTCCCGGCATCGCCGAGCGATTCTCCAGCCGTGGCGCGGCATTCGGTGACTATAACAACAACGGCAACATGGATGTTCTGGTCTTGAACCTGAACGATCTGCCCTCGCTTCTGCGCAACGACGGCGGCAACAAGCAGAACTGGATCAAGGTCAAGCTGGTGGGGACCAAGTGCAATCGAACCGCCATTGGAGCGCGTGTGCGAGTGATCACCGGCAAGCACATTCAGATGGATGAGGTCCACAGCGGGACAAGCGTCATGTCACAAAGCGATCTGCGGCTTCACTTCGGTCTTGGAAGAGTAGAAACAGTGGATGCGATCGAAGTGAAGTGGCCGACGACGCAGAAGGTCGAACGCTTCACGCAGGTGAAGGCTAACCAGATACTCACCATCCGCGAGGGCGATGGCATCGTCGCGACTTTCAAGCCTAAAACGACCTAGTGTGCCGTCTTTGAAATTCGCAACAAAACAGAGACTGTCATTCTGAGTGAACGGGGCCCCGAACGCTTTTCAGTTCGGGGGTGGTGAGCGAAGAATCTGCGTTTGTTCTTTCGCCAGTAGCGTGATCTACCAACAGGTTGTGACTCTCTACAGTTAACCTACGGCCGAGCCTGTTGGCCGGAGACATCGACCAGGAACTGCTTGATCTCTCGCCGCTGGCTTTCGATAGCCTCCGCTTCAGCCTTTTTTATCTGGTCGTGACGCTGGAATTCCTGCAAGGCCTTCGCGTGTTGACCAGTGCGATCGTAAGCCACGGCCAGCCTGTAATGCGCTTCGCCCAACTGCGGATTCGTATCGATCGCCTTCAGATAAAAGGCAATCGCCTTCTCAACATTGCGCTGGGACGAATAGAGAATGCCAAGCTGCAGGTAGGCGTCGGCACATCTTGGATCGATGGCCACGGCCTTCGCAAGCAGCGTTTCCACCTGTTGCGCAACCGCTGGGTCCGGCGGTTGTTGCTGGCGTTTCCAAAGAACCATTGCATAGAGATAATTAGCCCGCGAGTTCTTCGGCTGCTGCTGGACGAACCGCGACAGTTTTGGTTCAACGCACGGCAATGCGTTGGGCGCAGCCATCTCGACTTTGCCCATGAAGATGTAGGGTTCGGGGTCCGCAGGATTCAAATCGGAAGCGTCGCAGAGGCGCAGCGCCGCCTCATCGTAGCGCGCACCCGAAAATAATGCCGTGCCCAGCGCAGTCAGCATTCTCGCCGATTGCGGATAGGCACGCATGCCCTTTTCAAAGACCTCCACTGCCTGCCACACCGCCCGGTGAAGCAGTAACTCCGAGCCCCATTCAAAGTAGTTTTGTTCGCTCGGATCAAGGCGAACGGCTAACTCAAATTCATGGACAGCGGCCAGAGGATCGCCCCGCTTCTCGTCGAGTTCACCGGACAGGCGATGCTCCTCTGCGGCAGTGCGTTCAGCGGTATTCGATGTGTGCAATCTGCTGTCGTTTGCCGCTCCGTGTTGCGGCTCCTCGGGCTTGAGCGTAAGAGTTTCGCGCGCAAGAGATTCGCTGGTGCGCAAAGTGGAGTCCGAGCCGTGGCCGCCGACGGCCGTCCAGTCAGTCACTCCGGCAACGGTGAAACTCGGCTTGTCGGCGAACTCCATGGCCTGGGATGCCGGTGACGAAGAGACTTCGGGACCTGCAGAGGGCGCCCCGGAGTTTTCGGCGGAACCTTCGAGGATAAGTTTGACCTCTTGTTGACCGCCTGCCGACGACACAGTGACCGCAACGATCTGGCTGTGCATCCGAGATTTCTCGGCGCTGAGTTCGTAGTCGCCCGTTGCAAGAGAGGAAAACACGAAGGCGCCCTCCGCGTTCGATCTCCTCTCAATGACGTTGGAGCCGCCCTTCGGCTCAAGGCGCACCAGTGCGTCGCTCACAGATTTTCCGTGCGTATCGAGAACTGCACCACGAATCGTAACGCCATCCGAATGCCGTGGGGAAGCCTGCTGCGCAGTTGCCTGCGCGATCAGCACGCTCAACATCGCAACAACCACGGTCACTGCGGCCCTCGGCAAGCAACCGGCCAGAGCTGAGCAGCACGCCAGCAGTCGAGATGAAGCATTCGCGAAGAGACTCATCCTTGCTAAGCCGAACGTCGTGGCGGGTCCGTTTTTCATGCTCAAACCGGCAACGTCACCGTTCCGATGAAGTTACAGGTTCCTCCAGATTGACAAGCTCATTGTACAACTGCAGTCAGAGGGCGGAAGCATCGCTGATGGGGCGATGTTAGCGGCTGCACTAAGCGATCCAGCCGCGAAGAGCGCCGCCGAGACGGTCAAGAGAAACAGGCTCCGTTTCTTTCCATAAAGTGAACTCCGGGGGTGCGACCACATAGGCTTGGGAGAGACTTTCGGCAATGCAGACACCTACCGTCGAGCTCCGGTATTCCTCGTAGCGATTGGCGGCGAGCCACACGTAGAGCGCAAGCATTTGTGCATCCACGGCGCTCCCCGGCAAATCGTCGACCGCGGGAAGCGGATTCACCTGTTCCGGGTTGTCGAAGACGGCCACGCCAGTGAAGGGTTTGGGCTTGCTGCGCACTCCGAATTGCGCCGCAAGGAACGACGGACGCGCACGGCGAAACGCCTCCGACGCGCCCCACTCCACAAACGAATTGCCGAAGATCACCGCGCCATTGCCGCTGATATAAAGCGCCCGCAGAAATTCGCGGACCGCCGGATCCGCGGCCACTTCCGGAGAACACCATGGAGTCACATCCACTTTGCGCAAGCGATCGAAGACGGCGTCCGCGTCGGCAAGGTCCTTGCGCATGGTGTTCATCTCGCTGGAGAAATTCTTCCGGTAAAGATCCAGCCTACCGTAGCTCAGCAAAGTTGCGTTGGTGGCGGCCGCAGACGAGGGTTGACTCCCAACGATGGCGTCAACCAGGCTGCTTCCTGCATCGATGACCCAGGTGTTCGCAGAGGAAGCATCCCCGCGAGCAAGAGCCACCTCGAGCAAACCGGAACGAGTGCCACCCGCATTGGACTTGCCAACAAGAAGGGCCTCCATGGCGCTTCGGCGATCACCCGCCGGACCAAGATCAAGTTGTACGGGCCGGCCAATTCCCTGCCAGCGCCGCCATACGCCCGCCGCATCGACGGGAAGAGAATATGGAATATCGAGCAGAACCAGTCGATTCACAGGCTTCGCTACGACGCCGCCGATCTTCAATGCGTGCTCGTCCGCCGCATCAAAAACCACCTGCACTGCACGACGCCACTCTTGAAAATACGGCGAACGCGCCAGTTGAGAAGAGTTCAAAATGGTTTGCTCGGCGGTCGAGAATTCCCAATGACGGACTCCCATCTTGTCTTCAAGATCGACCACATCCTTGAACAGAGCTGCAGACTGCTCCGGACTCAAGCTCGACACATAGAAAATAAGACGCTCGACGGACTTGCGCTCGTTAGGGAAGAGGGTGCTCCACTGATTGAGCTGCTGATTGACGAAGGGAAGAAAGGTCAGCGGCAAGCGCTTGAGCACGCCTTTGTTCAACGCGTCCTGAATACCCTCCGGCAAGTGATCCTCGACCCGCATAATTCCTTCCTGACACGAGTTACTCACGACCGCTGGCTTTCGGCGATCGGCTAACCGCGAAACTCCTTCAGCTTCGCGCCTGATGAATCCAGCGCCGGACAGCCGAGCAGGTTTGCGAGCGTGGGGCACAAATCAATGTGGCGAACGGGCCGTTCGACGATTTCAGGCCTATCGACGGCCGCGCCCAATGTCATCATCCAGGTGTCGCGGGTTGAATCCACGTTGGCGCGATGGTTGAAAAATCCATTGGTCGATGAACCATCCGGGTCCCGCCCAAACTCGGGAAGAATCACCATCGTAGTTTTGCCGCGATAATCGGGGTTGGCTTCAATTTCCTGCCACAGTTGCCACACCAGGCGGTCTGTCGACCGGATGCCCGCCAGGTGCATCGCATACGAGCCAAAATGCGCCGCCTCCACGTCTGAGAATGCAACCGTCAGCACACGAGGCGCAAACTGGCGCATCACTTCGCGAGTCATGAAGAAGGTCAATTCGTCGCCGGAAGTCGGGCCGCCGCTGCGCACGAAGTTGGCAATGGCAGTCTGAATACTATTGCGCACGCGCGGATCAAGCCGGTCGGCCGCATCGAAGACGTTCCAGCCAAGGCCCTCATAGTTGGCCCCCTCCATCGCGCTCTGCAGTTCGGCTTCAACCTTGCCCCGGTCCGCCATGTTGGCGGTTCGCCCCTCGCGCAAAGCGTCGGCAACGGCTTGAAGCATCAGTTGCTTGGGGAACACCACGTTGGCGCCATACGCCGGGCCGAAATTTGAATCCGAACTTGCGCCAATCTGACTGGTAAGCGCCTTGTTGCTGGCCACAACCCACGTGTCGCTGCGCTCTGCACGGAGTCCCTTGCGCACTTGCTCAAACAGCGTCGGAGTGGTCGGAGCAAGCTTGCCCCAATCGTCCACGCGCTGCCAGTTACCGGTCAGGATGCTCGAAATCGCATTGAAGTGCGCGGTCACACCTTCGTTGCGCGCGTGATGATAGAACAGCGACTTGGGCAGCAAATCCGCGGACATGTGCGGAATGTTGACCAGGCCTTCGGGTGAAAAAGTCTCGTCGCGGCGCACACCGCCAATGACGACGACCACAACCTTGTGTCCCGAGCCCGCTTGAGCCGCCGCTGCCTCATCCGCGCGTCCCCGTGGCAGCATAAGACCGGCGACCAGCAATCCCGCCCCATGCAGAAAGGTTCGCCTCTTGCTGTCCGTAATGGACTCAGGATGGAGAGAGGACTCGGAGCCGATCTCCGCAGCGGGACAAATCTCGTTCTCCATGGACAAACCTCATGATGGGCTGAGAGTTCGAGTCCGGCATCGTTCCGAACCTCAAATCAAGGCTTTGGGGATTATATTCGCTGCAACAGTGATGATCAATGCAGCGCCATCGTGCCACGCTTGACGCTGAAGAGGCGACTGGTTCAAGGCCTCGCGGAAGCAGATGCCTTTTCCGAATAGACGAACTGCTGAACGTCTTTCGCCTCCTTGTCGGCTTCGGCTAGATGCTGCGCCCTGAGCCTTTGATAAACGGCAAATTCAGCCTGCGCCTTGTCCTTCTGTCCAAGGTGAACATAATCCGTTCCCAGGCGATAATGTGCATCCGGAAGATTCGCATCGATTTCGAGCGCGCGCGTGTATTCTGGGATCGACTTCTCGTATTCATGCTGATCTGCGTAGAGATTCCCCAACTGCACAAGAGGCTCCGCTAGTGTTCGATCCAGCGTGATCGACTTCTTGAGCAGAGACTCCACTGCTTGAAGATCTGCGCCGGCGTCTTCCGTACGCCTTCCCTTCCACAAACTCATCGCGTAGTAATACTGGGCCATTGCGTTGCTCGGTTGAAGTTCCGCATAGCGCTTGAATCTCTCGATCGCGCCTTCTGCCTGGTGCGGAGAATTGTCGTACGCCTTGGAAAGAAAGAGATAGCATCGTGCGTCGGACGGATCAAGATCGGCAGCCTTCAGCAGGACCTCGACGGCCTCGTCGTACCGGCCCCGCCAATCGAGCGCCATCCCCAGCCCGATCAGCAACCGCTGGGAACTCGGATAACGCCTGGCAGCTTCCTTGAAGACTTCAATGGCCGGTTCATACGCCCTGTGAAGAAGAAGCTCACTTCCCCAATCGAAGAGATTTTCCTCGCTCGGGTCCATATGTGCAGCAGTCTGAAACTGGTTCGCCGCCTCGATCGGTTTTCCGTCTTTCTCTTCGATCTGGCCCAGAAGGTCATGCAGTTCCGCGGTATCCTTCCTCTTCATCAGATCTCTGGCCCGCGCCCTCGCATCACTTAGGCGGCCAGTGAGAAAGTCAGCCATCGCCAGATCGTAGCCGTTGTCGTACGAAGCCGGATCAATGTCTTGTGCCCGTTCAAGAAGCGGGAGCGCATCGACGATCTTGCCAGACTGAACGTAAAACTCGCCCATATTATGGTTGGCCAGAAAACTTTGCGGTTCCAGTTCGAGTGCCTTGCGAAACTGCCTCTCGGCCAATTCGGTTTTTCCCGCGTGGGAAAGGCTCGCTGCCAAGTTTGTTCTGGCAGCCGCCGAGTCTGGCTTCAGCCGGACTGCCGCTTCAAGATGTTCGATGGCTTTGTCATCCTGCGTCAACGAAGCGTACGCTTCGCCAAGTAGTTCATGGACTTCAAAGCTGTTGGGAGAGAGCGGCAAGAGGACTTCAAGTTGAGCCGCTGCTTCCGCGAATCGCCCCGCGTCGTATTGCGCCTCTGCCGATTGAAATTGCCTGTCGGGCTTCTGGTCCCGCCTGTCCTGGGCGTACGCAAGTGAGGTGCAGGCCAGAAGAACGCAAAGAATCTTTGGCCACATCCGGGGCTTCTTGCTCACAGGAAACCTCCATCCTCCTCGCGTGAGCAATGCGCTACGCAAAAGAAAAACCCCGGAAAGACGCCCAGCAGGCAGTCTTCCCGGGGCCACCCCATTCTAGCTTAGTAGTACAGTTTCAGAGCAAACTGTATCTGCCTCGGATCGTAGGGAGCATCGCGAGTGGATCCAACTTCGCCGAAGTGCGGATCGGTGATGTTTCCCGAACCACTGATCGCCACCACGCCGTTGCCGCCGAAGTTGGGAGCATTGAAGTTCGGATGGTTGACGATGTTGAAGAACTCGCTGCGGAACTGCATCGAGAAGCGCTCGTTGATCTTGAAGTTTTTGAACAACGAGAAGTCCAGGCGATGGAAGCCCGGCGTAACGCTCTCTCCACCGTAGGAGGACCCCAGGGCGGCGCTGCCCTGCAATGGTATGCACCCCGTTGGCGAGTCCGGAATGGGACCATCCAAACCAAGTTTGCAAGGCTGATTGAACGCTCCCGCATTACCTATCCAGAACGGCCGGGGAGTGGTATCGCCAGTGGGTGTCTTTAACTTGATCCCCAGTTGCTGGCTCTGGCCCGCAACCCGAACGACGTTACAGTTTGTTCCGGCGGTCGTACCGCTCGGGCAAGTGAAGTTAATCGGTTGGCCGCCCTGCAGCGTGGTGATCCAGTTAAAGGCCCAACCGCCAAGCACCGCATTGGTGACTCCTCCCTGGTTCAGGAATCGCTTGTCCTTGCCAAAGGGGAGCTCATATCCGCCGCTGAAATGGAGAACCTGGCGGATGTCGAAATCGGCCGGACCCCAATCGAACTTGGGACCGAGACCCGGTACGGACGCCGCACGGTACCCACTGTTATTGCCGCCGTTCAACAAGTCCCCGGCATCGCTCATGGTCTTTGAGAAGGTGTAGGCCAGCAGGTAGGTGAACCCATTGGAGAACTGCTGCTCAAGTTTGGTCTGCAGGCCGTGGTATTTACTGTTTCCAATCGTTGCCTGGTAACTGCCACCACCGAAGTCCGGAAAAGGAACGGTTCCGCCGGCGCCAGGGTTATCGCTGTTGTTTGTGGGTTGTCCAGCCGGGATAATGGCCGTCACATTGTTTGCTCCGATGCCCGTTTGAAGATCCTGGCCATCGGTAAACACGTACGAAGCCTGGGCCGACAAGGTGCGCGTCAGAGAATACTGAAGAGTCAGATTGGCGCTGTAGGTGCGCGGAGTTTGATAGTTGTACTGAAGTCCCTGCAACCCCAAGCCGCGAGCGTCAGAGAAGGCCGGGTCGAACTGGATGCAGGATGCGCCGGACTCAAGGCTCGACGTGCCACCTGGGCCTGGCGTACCTGTCGAACACGCGGAAAACGGCGTCCCGTAGCTGATCGGAGCAACCTGGATGGACGCTGGGTCTGCAGTGGAAGCAACCTGGGGCAGTTCGGTGAAAGAGAACTGGAAGGGATAGTTCTCGCCGATATTGGGTCCGTATCCCTGATTCTCGAACGAGTTGAAGAACAGACCAAATCCGCCGCGAACGACCAGCTTCGAGCTAGCCTGATACGCAAACCCAACGCGTGGGGCATAGTTGTTCTTCTGCGTTTGGAGGAGCCCCTGGCCATATTCGTTGGTCCGGGCGAGCGAAATTCCGTCGTGATTCAGCAGTTCCTCGAAGCCCCAGCAGCCGGGATTTGCACAAGTGCCCTTGGTGGTCGGAGTCCCGGTCGACACCGTCCTGACGTCTTTGCCGGAGGCAGGGAGCAGGAAGGTGGGCTTGCCGAAGTAGCTGGGGACGAAGTTGGCCTGTCCGCCGTTGGTTTCGTTGATGGGGCCAAAGTAGTCCCAGCGCAGCCCGAGATTGATGGTTATTTTGGGGGTTATCTTCCAGTCGTCCTGGAGGTAAAGTGCAGTGTAGGTCTTCTGGTCGTAGGTCTTGCCGATGTTGGACATCCAGAATTGGTCGAGGCCGCCAGAATAGTCATAGCCGCCATCCGCGGCTGAAACGGTTGAGGCTTGCGCTGGCAGCAGCATCTGCGCCATTCCGCCCGTGCTGGTGTTTGTCTCACTGCTCGCGTTGCCGTAGTAGCCGGGAATGTCGGTGTAGAGTCCGTGCCAGTGGAATTCACCGTGCGAACTGGCCGGCTGCAAGGTCTGGAACTTCACGCGTTGCAGTTCGATGCCGGCCTTGAAGCTGTGCTTGCCGTAGATCTTCGTAATGTCGTCGGTGACCTGGAGGGTCTGGCTGACTTCATCCGAAGGCAGATAGTCATTGCTGCCCAGTGTATTCAGGCCCGCGATATCGAGCGCCGGAAGACCGCCGTTCTCATTCGCCGTGGGGATACCCAGGATTCCATACTGCGCCGGAATGCCTGTCACGGTGCCTTCCGGGCCAAAGCGCGTGGTGTGCAGGTGAGCAAATCCTCCTCTTAACTGATTGATCGTGTTGGGAGTGAACACATGAGTGAATCCCGCAACGGCCTGGTCGGACTTCGCCGTCTGGAGGCCCTGCTGGAAGGCGCCGCCATCTGCGATACCACCAAAGATGCCCGGAATGAACTGCGGGTCATCCGCGTAGCTGAAGCGGAAGAACACCTGGTCCTTTTGGGAGGGGTTGAAGTCGAACCGCATATCGTAGGCGTTGCGGTGCTCGAAGAGGCTGGGGCTGTTGGAATACTGGTCCAGTCCGGAGTTGGGAGCCGGATAGAGATTCAACAGTTTGACGGCATTGGGATCCAAGCGTCCTGAAGGCAGTTGGTTGAGGCCGCAATCGGTGGTAAACACCAAGGTGCCCGCCCCGCACGTGCCGAAGGGGTCACGAACATACGCGGTAGTTCCCGCCGTCCCGCCTTGGGGAATGGGTACAGTCAACTTGCTCACCGGGTCGATGCCGCCGGTGATCACGGCACGCGTTGTGGCTGGGTCCAGGATGGTGCCCGGAGGAATGGAGCGTCCCAGGGCGTCCGTCCTGTTGGCACCAGCGTGCTCGGTCAAGACATCAGAGAGATTCGTGAAGCCGCTGGAGCGCTCCAACGCGGTCGGAACGGTGCCGACCAAACTCGTACCCTGCACGCGACGCAGACCTTCGTAGTCTCCGAAGAAGAACATCTTGTTCCGGAGGATGGGACCGCCGCCGGACGCGCCGAACTGATTCATGCGCAGTTCGCCTTTTTTGGTCCCGTTGTTGTCTTCAAACCAATCCGCAGCGTCGAGCTTGTCATTGCGGAAAAACTCCCACACCGCGCCGTGGAAACTATTGGTTCCGGATTTGATGGTTGCGTTCAGAACCGCACCGGCGGAACGACCCAGTTCGGCGCTGAAATCCGCTGTCTGGACCTTGAACTCCTGGATCGCGTCGAGCGGCGGCAGGATGACAAAATTGGTTCCGTTCAGGAAGTCGACAGCGTTTGAATTGTTATCGATGCCATCCAGCAGGTAGTTGTTCTGCGCGGGCCGCAGGCCGTTTGCGGAAAACGCGCCTGAGGCCGCGTTGCCGCGCGTATCGGCCTGCGGCGTCTGCATTCCAGCGCCAAGCTGTGCAAGAAAGGTAAAGTTGCGCCCGTTGAGCGGCAGGCTGTTCACGCTCTCCTGGGTGATGACCTGGCCTACCGAAGCTTCTTCAGTCTGCAGGAGCGGGGGCGCGGTGGTCACCTCAACGGTTTCCGTCGCGGCACCCGGTTTGAGTTGAATGTTGACGAGAAGGTGTTGCCCAACAGCCACTTCCAGATTTTCCTGGTTGGTCTTGGAGAACCCCTTGGCGGTTGCGGATACGGTGTAGTGCCCGATTTTGACCGGCGAGAAGCTGTATTCGCCGCTGTTGCCCGCCCGGGTCTGCAGGGTCAGCCCCTGGTCCGTATTGACAAGAGTCACTTGCGCGCCGGCCACAACCGCGCCGGACGTATCTTGAATTGTCCCGCTGATTGATCCTTCGTCAACCTGGCCGAAAGCGTACCGATTTTGGACCAGGAGAAAACATAAACATATGAGGATCAGGAAGCCAACCTGCCTGAACCAACTCAATACATTGCGATCAAAGGCCATCCGAATTACCTCCCGTTTTGCTTCGTTCTGTTTGTCACCCCGCATCCGCTGTCGGAGGAATCGAGAGGGTATGCGAGCCTGACGACGTGTAGCACATGTTGTAAACGGTTACACCACAATGCGACACAGATTAGTACCGACCCAACAGATTTGTCAACCAAAAGTTGTAGATTGCTTTCCACCCTCCGCGGAGGGGGCCAGGAGCGTTCAGCAAAGGGGCACGCGGATCGTCAAGTAACCCGAGTAACATGCACACAACAATAATGTTGCAAGAATTGCGCGTCGCCGTAACCGAGGCCTGGCGGAAGGGCGAACCGCGGCAGTCGGCCGAAGCCGGGAGGATCGAACCTGATTTGGGCCCGATCCGGCCCGGATGCTATGATGCAGACGCCTTGCCGGCTCCATGGATCCCTCCCTCATGACGTTTCAAGCCAAGAACGACAGCCAAAACTTCTCTCGACGGACACTCCTCAAGAGCATGGGTTTTGCGCCCTTGCTGCTCCATTCAGCCCCTTTTTATGGTGCTTCGCTCTTATTCGACCCTCCGTCGGCCTTGTCCAATGGAAATCCGGGCTTCCCTTTTTCTGATACCCGTTTGAAACCTCACTATCCTGCAAAATCTCCGCTGGCCGCTGTTCTGCGCCTCGTCGCTCCAGGTTCAGATGAATACGCCACCGAGAAATACGCCTTTGAAATCGACAACATTTTTCAAAAATGGAGCGACGCCTTCAAATCGCCGATCCGCGATTTTTCGGCTTTGGCTAGCTGGCTGGCCCCATCCATCCGGGCAGTCTCGCTGGTTCCCGTCCAAGAAACCGCCGTGCGATCCGGATACGGCGTCGATGTTGTCAGGCGACGGTTTGGACCCGATCCAGTCTTTGGGCGCGAACGCTTTTTGAAGGAGATTCAGGCTTGGATCGGCAACGTCTCAAGCGTGCAGACTGCGGAGTTTGAGATCTACGGAATTGAACAGGTCGCCAGCGCGCCGCTGACGGTTCGCCTGGAAATCCGCTATGACATCGTCTCCGGCCGCACCGATGGACGGCGTGAAGAGCGGGTGGGATCGTGGCGCACAGAATGGTCGCGCGATGAATCGGATGCGTGGCAGGCGAAGAAGTGGGAGGCCGGCGAGGAAACCGTCGCTGTCGCATCGGGGCCGGTGTTTGTCGACGTCACGCATCAGGCCATGGGCGGCGCGGAATCTTACAACAAGCAATTGCTGCGCGGCGTCGACGATTGGCGCACGGTTCTGGACGGCGCAGCAGGAATCGACATCTACAGCAACAATGGGGTGGCCGCCGGAGACTTTGACAACGACGGATTCGACGATTTTTATGTCTGCCAACCGGCCGGCTTGCCCAACCGTCTTTACCGCAATCGGGGCGACGGCACCTTTGAAGATGTCACAGAGAAGGCCGGGGTCGGTGTGCTGGACAATACGGCCTGCGCCTTGTTCGCGGACTTTGATAACAGAGGACTTCAGGACCTTCTTGTCGTTTGCGGAACCGGCCCTCTGCTCTTCGTGAACCAGGGAAACGGAACCTTCGCCCTCAAGCGCGATGCCTTCAAGTTTGCCGGTCCGCCGCAGGGAACGTTTACCCACGCAGCACTCGCCGACTATGACCGCGACGGACGTCTCGATATCTACTTCTGCACGTATATGTACTACCTGGGCCTCGACCAGTATCACTATCCGATTCCCTATTACGATGCGCGCAACGGCCCACCCAACTGCCTGTTGCACAACGAAGGAAACGGGACGTTTGTTGAGAAGACCGAAGCGGCTGGCCTGAACGTCGACAACGACCGCTACAGCTTCGCCTGCTCCTGGGGCGACTCGAATTCCAACGGCCTTCCCGACCTGTGCGTGGTGAACGATTTCGGGAGTTCCCAGCTTTATCGCAACAACGGCGACGGAACCTTCACCGTGGTGTCGAAGCAGGCCCGCATCGAGGAAGTCGGAGCCGGTATGAGTTGCGCCTGGTCGGATTTCGATAACGACGGCCACCAGGATATCTACCTCCCCAGCATGTGGGAGGCCGCAGGACAAAGGGTCGCGGGGCAAAAGCAATTTCACGAGAAAGCCCCGGAGAACATTCGGACTCTCTATCAACGCCACGCGCGCGGCAATGCTCTCTACAAGAATCAAGGGGACGGAACATTCAAAAACGTGGGCCGGGAAGCCGGGGTCGAGATGGGCCGGTGGAGCTGGTCGTCGGATTTCTGGGACTTCGATCACGACGGCTATTCGGATCTTTACGTTGCAAACGGTTACATCTCCGGGCCCGAGCGCAATGACTTGGCGAGTTTCTTCTGGCGCCAGGTAGTCGCGAAGTCCTCTGAGGACGCAACCGCCTCCTTGGCGTACGAACATGGATGGAACGCCATCAACGAATTGATCCGGTCAGACAACACCTGGCACGGTTATGCACGGAATGTTCTGTTCGCGAACAACCGCGACGGCACGTTTTCCGAAGTTTCCGGTCCCGCGGGCCTGGACTTTATCGAGGACAGCCGCTCCTTTGCGCTTGCTGATATCGACCATGACGGGCGGCTGGAAGTGATCCTGCGCAACCGCAATGCGCCTCAACTGCGGATTCTGCACAATGGAATGAAGGACATCGGCCAGTCCATCGCGTTTCGCCTGCGCGGGCACAAGAGCAATCGCGACGCGATCGGCGCGGCCATCACGGTGGAGACCGGAAGCCTTCGCCAGACAAAGTACCTGCAAGCCGGGTCCGGGTTCCTGGCCCAGCATTCGAAGGAAGTTTTCTTTGGAGTCGGACGCCCTGAAGGCGCCATGCGCGCCACGGTTCGCTGGCCCAGCGGGCTTTCCCAGGAATTCGAACATTTGCCGGTGAACCACCGCATCGAGATCGAGGAGGGTTTGGCCGCGTTCGTAGCCAAGCCCTTCGTTGCGCCGCCTTCGGCCTACGCGCAAGCAGGGCCACCGCCAGCCTTGCAACCTCTGCCCTCTCAAGTCGAGACATGGCTCATCGAGCCCTTGAAGGCGCCGGAGTTTTCCCTGCCCGACCTCGCGGGAAACTTGCACGCGCTCAGTTCTCAGCGGAGTGGCTTCCTGCTTCTCAACTTTTGGGCCACAGCATCGCCGCTCTGTCACGAGCAGTTGAGACAACTTCATCGGCACCGGCAGAAGTTTGCCGCAAAGCAACTGGACATCCTGGCTGTGAACCTGGACGAGCCAAGCGATGCTGCGACCGCCCGGTCGTTTGCGGCTCAGGAGAAGCTCAGCTTCCCCGTTTTGTTTGCCAACGACGAGGTGGCCGGAATTTACAACATCATCTATCGCCATCTTTTCGACCGCCGCAGGGACCTGGCAATTCCGACATCTTTCCTGATCGACAGAGACGGCATGATCGTCAAGGTGTATCAGGGGCCCATCGTTCCGCAGCGCCTCTTGGAAGACGTTCAATCGGCTCCAACGGCTCCGTCGGAGCGCATGAAGAGGGCAATCCCGTTCAAGGGAGACCTTTACCAGGGCGCATTTGCCCGCAATGATTTCACCTATGGAGTCGCGTTTTTCCAGCATGGCTATCTGGACCAGGCTGCGGAGTCCTTTCAGCAAGTCGTCGCCGCCAAACCCAGCAATGCCGACGCGTATTACAATCTCGGCACTCTCAACCTGCGGCGGAACGACTTCGTCCACGCGCGCCAATATCTTGAGCAGACGTTGAAGTTGCGCCCGAACTATCCCGAGGCCTGGAACAACCTCGGAATGATGGCGGCCCAGCAAGGCCGCCCAGAGGAAGCCATCCAGGACTTCCAGCAGTCCTTATCGCTCCGGCCGAGCTATGCGGTCGCACTGCTGAACCTGGGAAATGTCTACCGGCGGCAGGGTGTTTTCGATAAGGCGGAAGATTGCCTGAATCACGCCCTCAATCTCCAACCCGATGACCCCGAGGTGAACTACAACCTCGGCATGCTCTTCGCCCAGCAAAACCAGATGCAGCGCGCCTCCGATTATTTGCGGAAGGCGATTGAACTGCGTCCCGACTACCCGGAGGCCTTGAATAACCTCGGCATTCTCATGGTGCGAAGTCAGGATTATTCAAGAGCAGAGGAGCAATTCAAGACATGCATTCGCCTGGTTCCAACCTTCGACCAGTCCTACCTCAATCTCGCGCGCCTGTACGCCATGCGAAGCGATAAACCGCGAGCCAAAGAAGTGCTGCAGGAACTGCTACAGATCCAACCGCAGAACCGGGGCGCCATCGAGACGTTGAAAATGTTGGATTGAGGGCATGGGGACCTGTGATTTGCGCACGTCGACGGAGCGCACTTTCGCACCGCAACGGTGAGAGATTGTCCGCCGTCATGGGGACAACGCTAGCCGGATCGATCAGCACCGCTCACTGGGTTGGGCGGAAGTTGATCGTCTCACCATCCAGTTGGTACTCGGCCGAGCAAACATCGCCGCCGCAGATCATGTTCTCTCCGCTGCAGAGTTGGCGGCGCGTGATCAGTCCCATGGTTCCGCAGCGCGGACAGGACATGACGGCCACAAACGGATTCTGCGCATGACCCATCTTCGACTGGTTTTCCAGTACGAAAACCGTTCCGGGGTCCATTCTATCGGGGATCCATTCTTCCAGAAATTGCAAATCGGCTGACATGCTGCCCTCCCATTGGGTTGAGGTAACAGCGCCGCGTCCGATCGACCCGGCTGGCCCTGTTTTCGAACATCAGCAGGCTGCGAATGGAATCACGGAGGCTTGCAGCGGTTCCAGGAACGGTGTACCTCGAAGCCAGTTCCTTCAATTCGACAGGAACATCAGCGAGTGGCGACCTTGCATGATGCCGCCAGGGGTAGGGCTCTCCTGAAAACGCTCTAGACTCCTCCGGTCACCAACAGTGTGGGTGCGCGCGACCATAGAAGTCAACCGGAATCGAAAACTTGGAGTATCGAGAGGGGTTCCCTGACAGGAAGCCCGCCCTAGCGGCCTGCCCCGGTCGCACCTTTAACTTGTGATCCGGCGGCCGCGTCGATCTCCCTGTAGGTCTCGGCATTGCGCAAGATGCTTTCGACGTAATCCCGCGTCTCGGAAAAAGGAATCGACTCCACAAACTCGTCAATGCCCTGATAAGGCCCGGCGGCCTCCCAGTCGTCTACCCGGGAATCACCGGCGTTATAGGCGGCTAGTGCGTATTCCGTGACCCCGCCAAAACGGTCCAGCGTTTTGCGCAGGTAGCGCGTTCCAAGCCGGATATTGGTGGCTGGATCGAGCAGTTGGAAAGTCTCAAAGTGGCTCATTCCCTCTTCGCGCGCCAGTGACTTGCCCACGGAGGGAAGCAACTGCATCAGGCCGTAAGCGCTTTTATTGGAGATGGCCGAAGGATTGAATTCCGACTCCTGGCGAATGAGCGAAGCCACCAGGTAGGGATCAAGATTGTTTTTCGCCGCTTCGGCGGTAATCGTGCTCCACCATGGCTCGGGAAAGAGGATTCGCCAATAGGCAAGGGGAACCGACTTGATGGGGGCGCTGGCGGCATAAGGCAAAGCCCGCTTGAGAGAGCGCATCGCGCGAAACGTCTCCCCATAGGAAGCATAGATCTGCGCCTCGGCCAGTGCGCTCCAGGAAGAAGAGTCCGGGTCGGCGGCAATTTCATGCGCGATGTAGTCGTTCAGGCCAGCGTTGGCCAGCAGCCGCGCCTTGGCCAGGTGCGGACTGTCGCTGGGGAAACTCTCCTGCAGCACAGGGACCACCGGAGGCTGAAAGCTGTCCAATTGCGGCGGTGCTTCGCTCACAGTGTCGCCTAAAGCGGCCAGGCGCGCCTTTGCCATTTGGGCATAAAAGAAGTGCTGATAAGCGCGAACCACGGTACGATAGCTGGCTGCCGCCTGGGCCGGCTTGTGGTCCTGCATTTCATAGAGCCGTCCGCGCCAGTAAAGAGCCGACGCCGTTTCGGTGGCGGTGGGATAGAGCTTGATCTGCTCATCGAAAAGGTGCGCCGCGTCCGCGTAAAGCCCTTGCCGGTAACTCAGCCAGCCGGCGCGCCAGTGCGCCGTCGCAGCACGCTTGCCGGAGGGAAAATGCGTAGCCAGATAGCTGTAGTATTGGGCGGCCGTCGAATACTCACGCCGCAGCAGGTACATGTTGCCGCTGGAGAAGAGCGCTTCCTCCAGCCACGGGCTCTGCGGAAACCGAGCCTCAAGCTCCGCAACCCTTTGCCGCTGATCGTCCAGATCGTTGCGGTTCCTTGCCAGTTCCATCAGCAGGTAGAGTCGCCGCGCGCCACTCTCGTCCGGCGAATCGGCGAGTGCTTCAACCTGGGCTGTGGTGAGCCGTTTCAGCTTCAGATCGCACGCCGCCGCGGCCACGGCAAAGGCGTTTCGGCTGCTGGCGTCAAGGCTGGATTTCAGGGCCAGTGCCCGGTACTGCTCTCCCGCATCGCCATAGCGGCCGGCGTTGTAGTAGGCGTCGCCCAGGCTGCGCAGTTCGGCCGTCGTCAGACTGGTTTCCGCGCCCATCGAGGTAAGCCGCGCCCGCGCAACCTCAGCTTCCTGGCTCATGGGATGGCCCAGCAGAAGCTTTTTGTAGATGCGTTGCGCCTCCGGCATCTGGCCCAGCGCAAAAGTCACCTGGCCCAGCGCGAGTTGGAAGCCGGGATGATCGGCCGCGTCTGTTTCCGCAGCCGCCGCCAACACTTTTTGCGCGCCTGAGAAATCGCCCATGGCGATCAGAACGTTGGCTTCGTGCTCCGGCACCTGGACGGCGAAGATGCTGTCCGGATAGCGCGCCGCAAAACCGTGAAACAGCGCCTCGGCTTCCGCATCCTTCCCCGCTTCGTGGTAAGCCCTGGCCGCCAGAAAATCAGCATAATCAGCCAGTTCCTCGCCCGCTTGGCGCGCCTGGCGCAGACTCGCTTCGGCATCCGTATATCGCTTGTCCAGCAAATAGGCGTGGCCCAGCGCCAGATAGGCGGCCGCGGCCGCCTCGCCTTTGTGCGCGTGAGCGTAATTCGATACGCCGCTGTACGCTGCGGGCGTGCGCAGGGTCGCAAGTTGCTGCGCCATGGGACGCAATTCGGTGGAGGCAACGAACGCCAGCTTGATCTTCGCTGCTCGCGCCCTCCCCGCCGCCCTGGACGGCCGCGTCGCGGACTTCCGGGTCTTTTTGCTGCTTCGAGCTGGCTTCCCCGCGACCGCTGGCTTCTCCGCGCTATCCGGCGCATCGGACTTGGCCGCCTTTCCGGTGCTGGCGGATTTCCTCGCCTTGGCGGTCTTCGCTCCGGTCCTCCCCACAGCAGCAGACTTCTCCGCTTTGCCCGACTTGGCTGGCGTTGCCGAGCCGGCAGACTTCCCTGATCCGGCTGCTTTCTTTGTCTTATGCGCCTTGGCGGACTTGGCGGGAGCGTTGGCCGAATCATCGGAAGCTTGCCTGGCCGCTACGGGAACAGCCGTCAGCAACAGGAACATGCAGACCAGCCAGCCGGAAACGAAGAGCAGAATGCGAGTTGGGAAGTACGAGACCCTCATATTTTCACTCTAAGCCGCTTTCGCCCTCCGCGTCCCTCCCCGGAACCAGTGCCGTTACCGCAAAGGACGCCGATGTGGGACAAACAAATGCGGAGATGTCGCCAGAGTCATGATTTCCGCATTTGTTCCCCTGCCGGGTCGTCCAGTACACTCATCTTTTGAGATTAAAGACTCACGGATCCGAATTTGTGCGGGTCTGAAGGTCAACTCGCAACCTGTCCCGCGGATTTCTCGCGTCGATTTCTAGCATCCTGGCCCCATGGCAACCATCCAACCTATTGCAGGTGAACTCGAGCCGCATCCCGACGTAGCCCTGGTCGCCAGGGTACGCGGCGGGGATGTCTCGGCCTACGACACCCTGGTGCAGAAGTACGAGCGCCAGGTATTTCGTATCGCCCAGCACATCACTCAGAATCGCGAGGATGCCGAAGACGTCATGCAGGACGCGTTCCTGAAGGCGTACGAAAAGCTCGAACAGTTCCAGGGGAATTCGAAATTCTACACATGGCTGGTACGAATCGCGGTCAACGAAAGCCTGATGCGACTGCGCAAGCGGCGCACGGGCCGGATGGTTTCGATCGACGAAGATGTCGAGACGGAAGAGGGCAGTGTTCCCCGCGACCTGGCCGACTGGGCTCCCGATCCGGAGCAGAATTATGGGCAGGCCGAGTTGGCGGAGATTCTGCGCAAGACCATTCAGGGTCTGCCACAGGGATTTCGAATCGTGTTTGTGCTGAGGGACGTGGAAGGGCTTTCGACGGAAGAGACAGCAGAGACGCTAGGGCTCAGCATTCCGGCGGTGAAGTCGCGCTTGCTGCGCGCCCGCTTGCAGTTGCGCGAGCGCCTCAGCCGCTACTTCCGCAGGAAAAAGGTTGGTGAGAAGTGACCTGCTCTGAGTTTTTGGCTTTGCTCGATGACCTGATCGACGACTCTGTAAGCGCCGAAACACGCGCGGAGCTGCAGCAGCATTTGCGCGGTTGCGATCATTGCGAAGTCACGCTCAACACCACGCGCAAAACCATCGAAATTTACCGCTCCCACGAAATTTACGACCTGCCCACCGGCCTTCGCGAGCGCCTCCATGCCGCTATCATGGCGCGCTGCAAAAAGGGCTGCTGACGATGCGCGCGGGCAACGCCGCAGCCATTATGAAAACCTTTTCATTTTTCACTGGACGACTCTCCTACCCCGTAGCGTAGAGTTATTGCGGCGCTTTTCTTCACGGTTTTTCGAACTCCGGCGCCCTTGACGACCGGCGACTTCGTGTCCGTCACCTTCCGGAGAAGAACCACTCGGAAAATGGGGAGCGGCAGAAATTCTTTTCAAAGGAAGCGGGGGAAAACCTCTCATGGCTACTCGATCCACTCCACCGGCAGCGGCAAGCTCGCCCAATTACGTTGTCCCGTTCATCATCGTCACCGCCCTGTTCGGCATCTTCGGGTTTCTCACCAACCTGAACAGCAATCTGTCTCCAAAACTGGAAGACATCTTCAATCTGAACCACGCCTGGTCCAACCTGGTGGCCACGTCGTGGTTCTTTGCCTACCTCGTCTTCTCGGTTCCCGCCGCCAAGCTGATCGAGAAGATCGGCTACAAGCGCACCATGGTGACCTCGCTGTTCATCATGGTCGCCGGTGCCCTGCTCTTCATTCCGGCTGCGGCCATGGTGAGCTTCCCGTTCTTCCTCACCGCCAGCTTCGTGCTGGCAACCGGTGTTTGCGTGCTGCAGACCTCGGCCAATCCGTATGTTTCGATTCTTGGACCCGAGCACAGCGCTCCCGCGCGTCTGACTCTGGCGCAGGCCTTCAACTCACTTGGTTCCGCGCTGGCGCCGCTCGTCGTGGGCTACTTCATCCTCACCGACAACACCAAGATCACCGACAAGGCGGCCATTGCGCACACCGTGCAAGGCCCCTACATGGCCATTGCCGCCGCGCTTCTGGTGCTGGGATTTGCCGTCATGTTCATGCACCTGCCGGCGGTTACTTCCACGCGCGCTTTTCGCCCCGCTACGGATGGCGATTCGTTGCTGGGCCGCAGCATCTGGAGCTACAAGCACACCGTGCTGAGCATGGTGGGCATCTTCTTCTATGTCGGCGTGGAGATCGCGCTGGCAGCCAACGCCATCAAATTCTTTCTGGCCCAGGGAGTTGACCAGGAAATAGCGCTCTCCAACTTTGTCGCCGCGCATGGATGGCTCGGCGGTTATCTCAGTCACGTACTGGCCAACCTGACGGCCGTGAACATCGCCGGAATTCTGGCTTCGCTCTACATGTTCGCCATCATGATCGGCCGCTTTGTCGGTACCGTCGCCATGAAGGTGGTCCGCGCGAACCGGCTGCTTGCGGGCCTGGGCTTCTTCGGCGTGGCGCTGATGCTGGTGGCCATGTTCACCACCGGCCAAGTGGCCATCTGGAGCCTGGTGCTCTGCGGCCTTGCCAACTCCATCATGTATCCCACCATCTTTGCGCTGGGCATCGCCGAACTGGGGCCGTTGACCAGCAAGGGATCGGGCGTCATCACCATCGGCAACGTGGGCGGAGCGGTCATTCCGCCGCTTTTTGGAGCGCTGGCTGTCGCACTTGGCTATCAACACGCCTTCCTTCTGCCCATCATCTGCTACATCTACGTTGCCTACTATGGCCTGTCGGGATTCAAGCCCTCACGCGCCGTCACGGCGTAAAGGCAATTCTTCACTTGCCGTCTTCAAGGCCCTCCGGTTCACGCCGGAGGGCCTTGGCATTTGCGGCGAGCTGAAGGGGATTTCGCGGCGGCACGCTTCCCTGCTCTCTGCCCGGCCATCGCATCAGGCGCAGCTCTTCACTGGCGCGTATTCCCAGCGTTTTGCTTCGCTCCATGCTTGGCAGTTGTCGGTCGTTCCCTCTTATCCCTATTGATCTCCACCACAGCCGACACCTCCAATCAACAGCCGTCTTCCCGGAGGGAAGACACGAGAATAGCCCAGGGTAGAGCGTAGCGGAACCCTGGGAAGCTGTTTCGATCAAATGCAAGCGCCCCGTAGGGGCGCTGTGAAGCCTTTATACCGTGTTTCACGCAATTACTCTGAAATGCGCTCCCTCATCCCTGCCGACCGTGGTTTCTATACACTATCCATAAGTTCATCGAACTCCTGCACCGAATCCCCCTCACCCATCCAAGGAGCCGTTCGTGCCGAATCTCACTTCTGTTGACTGGCTGATCCTGCTGCTTTCCTTCCTCTTTGTTTTCGGCATCGGCTATGCGCTCAGAGCGCAAATGAAGACCGCCCGTGATTTCCTTCAGGCCGGACAGTCGCTGCCGGCGTGGGTCTGCGGGCTCGCCTTCCTTGCCGCCGGCCTCAGCGGGCAGGAAGTGATCGGCATGGGAGCCTGGGGCGCACGATACGGCCTCTGGAGCGCGCAACTGCTCACTCTCGGCGCGGTTGCGGCCATGGTTTTCCTGGCTCTCTTCATGATGCCTCTCTACTACGGATCGAAGGCCCGCTCGGTACCGGAGTTTCTCGGCCTGCGCTTCGACAGGAAAACCCGCACACTGGCCGCTGGTCTCTTCGCCGCGATGACGGTGTTCAGTTCTGGAATTTCGTTGTATGTCGTGGCCAGAGTGCTGCAGGCTCTGCATGTGTTCGACGGGCTTTCCCGCGCCCTGGGCCAGCCGCCTGCCTTCGGCTTCACGATTTGCATTGTCCTGTCGTCTGCGCTTGTGTTGGCTTATGTTCTGCTGGGTGGCCTCAAAGGCGCAATTTACAACCAGATGCTGCAGTTCTTCCTGCTGGTTGCGGGCTTTCTGCCGGCCGTGCTGCTGGGATTGCGTGCTGTCGGTGGCTGGAGTGGACTGAAGGCTGCGATTCCCGCTTCTTCCCTGGACTGGACCGGCGCAACCCACGCCGGGGCGGGCATGAACCTGGAAACCATCGTCCTGGGTTTGGCCGCGGGACTGCTCCTCGGAGCCGGCTTTTGGTGCACGGACCAACGCGTCGTCCAGGTTGCGCTGGCTGCGAAGAACCTCGACTCGGCCCGCAAAGCACCGCTCATCGCCGCGGTTCCAAAGATGCTGCTGCCGCTTCTTGTCGTCTTGCCGGGACTGCTCGCCATCGCCCTGCCCACGCCGCGCACCACCACCGTGGAGCAGACCATCAACGGGGAGATCTTCCGCACCACGACCGTGGTTCGCCCCGAGGTGGAAGCGGGCCAGGGGCTGGTTCCGGCCAAGGTCGACCCGGCCACCAGAAAGCCGATGGTCTCGGCCTCGGGTGACGCGCTGCTGAACTACGATCTGGGCGCGCCCAACCTGCTGGTGCGTTTCTTGCCCACCGGCCTGCTGGGCGTCGCGCTCGCGGCTTTGCTGGCCAGCCTGATGAGCGGCATGGCTGCCAGCGCAACCGCTTTCAACACGGTCGCCACCTATGACCTTTACCAGTCCTGCATCCGCAAGGACGCAGACGACCGCCATTTGCTTGCAGTCGCCCGCTGGTCAACCTTGGCTGGAACTCTGCTGGCGGTCGGCGTGGCCTACGCAGCAGTCCACTTCAGCCTCCTGAACGTGCTCGCCCTGGCATTCGCGCTCGTCAATGCGCCTCTGCTGGCCACCTTGCTGCTGGGCATGTTCTCCCGGCGCTCGACCGGCCACGGCGCGTTCGCAGGCCTGGCGGCGGGCGCAACTGCGGCCCTGCTGCATCACGGCCTCACGCTTTCCGCTGATATTCCCGCCGGCATCGGTGGTGGATGGATCGCCGACCTGCACCGCTATCCCAGCGCCATGGCGCAGAGCATCTGGACAGCGGTCATCGCCTTCACTGCCAGCCTGATCGTGACCGTGACTGTGAGTTATTGCACCAAGGCGAAGCCGCAGCAGGAGCTGATCGGACTGGTGCACTCCTTGACGCCCCGCCGCAAGGGTTCAAAAGCTGTGTGGTGGAAGCGGCCCGAGGCGCTGGCCGCCGCCATTCTGTTAGCGGCGGTTGGTCTGTGTTTCTTGCTGGCCTGACGGCTTTCGCCTCGCGCAAGCTCCTCCTGCCTGATCAGGATGCCAGGCACAAACCTCCCATCCAATGAGCGAGGGATCTCGCAGCTTCTCCGCCCCACAGCAAACATCCTCGACGCATGAAAAAGGGGAGACGGCAATGGATGCCGTCTCCCCGGTGAAGCCTGAATAGAACGCTGCTAGAACTTCAGGCGAAGCTGCATCTGCATGGTGCGTCCGCCAAATGAAGTTCCACTGATCTGTTGCGAGTTTGACGATCCTGCGGTCCAAGCGTAGGGATCTCCAGTGTTGGCAGCTCCCGACAAAGTTCCGCTCGGCGCAGAGAAGTTGGCGTGGTTGAGTGCATTGGTGGCATCGGCACGGAACTCCAGCTTGATGGCCTCCAGAGGAAGCGAGAAGGTCTTTCCCGCCGAGAGGTTGACTTGGCTGATTCCCGGGCCGTACAAGCTGTTCCTGCGAACGTTGCCGAAGGTTCCGTTGGCCGGCCGCGAAAAGGCTGCCGGGTTATACCACTCGTTCAAACAGCCGCTCTGCGCTCCGGAGCCGGCTGCGCAATGGGTCGTCTGGTGCTCTGGTTTCGTGCTGACGCCGGCAATACGGTTGGGGAAGGGAGATCCTGCCAACTGGTAGGTGTTCTGCGTTCCGAACACCGTGAATGGCTGACCGGTAGCAGCGTACAGCGTGCCGGACACCTGCCATCCGCCGGCGATCGTGTCTGCCAGCGCATTTTGGTTCAGGAACATCTTGCCCTTGCCGAGGGGGAGCTGATAGACCGCATAGCCCTTCAGTGCATGGCGCACATCGAAGTTGGAGTTGCTGTAGTTGGCCGCAGGGTTGTTGGCAACCTGCCAGTTCTGCGTGCCTCCGCCGCCACCCCAGCCTGCCGAATCCTGGCTATCGAGGAAGTGCGACCACACATAGTTGAAGTTGACGCTCAACCCGGAGCTCAAGCGTTTGGTGACGGACGCCTGCAGCGAGTTGTAGTTGCTGATGCCGTTGTTGGTGCTGCCGCTGATGCTTTGATACTGCACGTAGGGACGATATTGAGTATCGTTTGACGACAGTTTGTCGGCCGGCACCGCGTTCAGATCGGTTGGCAGGGAAAGATCGAAGCCGTGGCTGGCAACGTAGCCCAGCTCGACCATGAGGTCCGTGCTCAACTGACGCTGAATGGCCAGGTTCCACTGATAAATCTTGGGCACCGGGGTGTGAAACTGCGTGTAGTTGACCGCCGTGCCGTTGAAGCGGGATGTATTCGTGGAGGCCACCGAGTAAGGCAGCGCTGTGGTCGTGCCATAGACGGTTCCGTTTCCATCCAGCTTGGTAACCGGCGTGATGCCGTTGGTCTGGTCGGCAATGCTGCCAGACGAAGGCAAAGCGCCTCCCATGCCGTTGCCGTAGTTGTCCAGGCTCCAGTTGTAGGAGAAGAGGCCGAACCCGCCACGAATGGTTGTGTTCGACTTCGGCAGCCAGGAGAAGCCAACGCGCGGCATGACCGTGCTGAAGACATTCGCCTGCAACGACTCGCGGCCGTTGGCATGCGTGCTGCCATACCAGAAACCACCCAGCGTGTTGGTTGCCTGGTTGACGACGGTTGGGTCAAATGATGCTTCGTTGCCATGAACTTCGTTCCAGCCATGGTTGATCTGGTAGCGAACGCCCAGGTTGACCGTGAGGTTGGGCCGCACCTTGTAATCGTCCTGAACGAACATCTGCGGGCTCTTCAGGCGCGCACCATACTCGGGTGAGAAATTCGCGGACCAACTTTGCGAGGTTCCCAGCAGGAAGTCGGCATATTCGAGACCGGTGGTGGGATCGGGGCAGGCGGTGCCGGCGGGCGCGGACGAACCGCAGACAGCAGGATCGACTACCCAGCGCTCTGTGTACTGGCCCGAAAACTGCATCGTGCCCGCATTGGCGTTGCCCCAGGCCGTGGAATCGTCCCGGTAAATCAGGAATTCTCCACCGAAGCGAAGGACGTGCCTGCCGCGGATCATGGTCACCACATCCGACGGATCGAAAACATGCTGGATGTAGACGGCGTTGGTGCCCGGCTGAACGTTTGCATAGGGAGTGTTGCGGGTGAACTGGATTCCCGGAAAGTCGTCCAGTACGCCGAACTTCCAATCAAGTTTGGCGGCATACCCTTTGCCCAATGCGAGGTCGCCGTAGTCGCTGTCTTCAAACGTGTAGCCAAATCTGGCTTCGTTGATCATGGTGGGGCTGATGTTCCACACGTCTGTAATCTGCGACTGATTGTCAGTCACATCAGCGGATTCGCATCCGATGGGGCACGGGGTGACAGCGCTGGTCCAAACAGCAGGAGCATCGTCCTGCGAGTCAGACATGGTGAGCCGGTTGTTGGGCGTGACGTCATAATCGAACCGGCCAAAATACCGTCTTCCCGGCGTGGACTGAGGAAGCGACGAATAGAAGTTGTTCTGAATCTGGCCATCTGCGCCAAGCGATCCATCGATGAACTTTCCACCGGAGAGATGGCTGGACTGCGTGGGATAGAACTTCTGGAAGTTCACCGCCACCTGATCCCGCAAGGCGGAAGGAATTGCGTTGCCCGCCTCATATTCACTGGCAAAAGACTGTCTCACCGGGTAAGGGTTGCCCTGCGAATCTGTGGCAATGGTCTGTGTGAAGGGATCGTAAATCGGCAACTGGCCGGTAAAGATTCCGTTCATCACATCATCGGTGGGAACAGAACTGGTCGCATTGCTGGACGAGCCGTGCTTGACGATCTGGTCATAGTTGAAGTAGAAGAACATCTTCTTCTTCAGGATTGGCCCGCCAACGGCGCCGCCAAAGTTGTTGTAGCGAATGAACGGAACTGTCGGTTTGCTCAGGAAGCCGAACTGTGCGGCATTCCAGGCATTGTTTTGAATGTAGTCGTAAGCGGTGCCGTGAAACTGGTTGGAGCCGCTCTTTGAAATCTGGTTGATCACCAGTCCGCCAATGCCGTATTGCGCGGAGAACGAAGACATCGAAAAGTTGAGCTCGGCCACATTCTCAGACAATGCAGGTGTGGCGTTCTGGCTGCTGGGCAGCGTGGTCGTGCTGCCGTTCTGAAGAATGTTTGTATAAGGAAGGTTGCCGTTGGTAGCGGTTGTGCTTGCTCCGCCACCCGCTCCGCCCGGCAGCAGGAACATGAAGTTGGCCCAGTCCGCGCCGACCTGGGGCAACTCACCAAGATCCTTGGCTTCCCATGTGTTGCTTTTTTCGCCCGTTTCGGTGGTCAGCAAAGGGATATCGCTGGTGACGACGACCTGCTCGCTGGCGGCGCCAACCTTCAGCTCGGCATTCACCGTAGCCATGCCTACCTGCAGCGTGATGGGCCCGCGAACAAACTGTCCGAAACCTGCCTTGGTGAAGGTGAGCTGGTAGCTGCCCGTAAGAATCGAAGACGTGTCGTACAGACCATCGCGATTGGTGATGAAATCCTTCGATACGCCGGTATTGACATTGACGACCGTGACCGTCACGTCGGGAAGCAACGCTCCCGTCGTATCGGTGACACTGCCGCGTATGTCGCCTGAGTTCGTGCTCTGCGCCAGGCCCGCAATTGCGGCGCACAGCGGCAGGCATAAACAGATAAATCGAAACATTCTTCGCATGTACTGTCCCCCAAAAAGTTAAAAAGCGTTCTTGTCAGCCGCATGCTTTGTGCGGCCATTGATGTGAGATTGGCTTGGCGGGCGCGCAGAAGGGCGGGCGTCTTGCTTCTCTCTTTCCTGAGCAGATCCCCGGAAGCCGCGATTTCGAGTCTTTGGCCTGGGACTGCCGGGCAATTGCGACCGCACGCAGTTGTGTGCCCGCCGTCCACCAAATGGCATTGGAGGTCAGCGATTGAGCGTTCAACTACCCTTGGCCATAAACTTCATGAAAGCAGCGTCGAGGACGCGAGGTGTGCAGTTTTCTCCTTTGCGCAATCGTTTGCGCCACGGCTATTGTTACCATTCGCGATGTTTGATTGTCAACACATCCGCCACAACCCGCACTGCGGCGCAATTTAATGTCATCGCTTTGCGCGCGCACGGTGCGAGAATGGCCAAAAATGAAATGAATCATTCTCTGGAATACCTTGCCGGGTGGTGCGATCTGCGCAGCGAACGGAGCCGGGATCGCCGCCTCTTTCGCCCCCGGCCTCGCGTCTGCCAGTCGATATAATCAGGCGATATGAACAAGATATTTCGAATGGCTTTCGTGGGACTTTCCCTCATCCTGGTCGCGATTTCCTGCGTAGGTCAGGTGCCCGGAGACAAGCAGAAGGAACTTGCCGCGCATATCAAAAGGGCCGCGGATTACTTGCGCGACAAGCGGCCTGACCTGGCAATTTCTGAATTCCAGGCAGCGGTCGCCATCGATCCCGAGAATGTCGAGGCGCAGGGAAACGTTGGTGTCCTTCTGTTCTTTCAGGGAAGGCCCGCAGAGGCCATTCCTCATTTTCGTGCTGCCCTGAAATTGCACGCCGGCATGGCGAGGATTGAGGGTTTGCTGGGCATTGCCGAACAGCGCACGTCCGATTTTGCGAGTGCGCGCAAGGACCTGGAGGCTGCTTTCCCCCTGATTGGGGACAGGAAATTCAAAATTGAAGTAGGGTTGGATCTGGTTGGGATTGACACGCAGACCAACGACCGGGATGCCGCGGCAGAGGTGATCGTTCAGTTACGAAAAGCCTATCCGGATGATGCCGAGGTGTTGTATGCCGCCTATCGCACGTATACCGATTTGGCCGGCGAGTCGATGCTGATGTTGTCGCTGGCTGCGCCGGATTCCGCACAAATGCATCAGCTGATAGCCCACGAAGAGTCAAAGCAAGGCAATACGAACGGCGCCATCAAACATTATCGTGAGGCGATCCAGATCAATCCTCGCTTGCCCGGCGTTCACTTTGAATTGGCAGAGCTGCTTCACACCTCACTGGATGCAAACATCAAGAAAGACGCAGAGCAGGAGTACCGTGCGGCCTTGTCTGCAAATCCAGAGGATGTGAAAACAGAATGCAGGCTGGCGGAGATCGACGCGCAAAAGGGAGATATCGCCCAGGCATTCGCGGAATACTCAAGAGCCGCTGAGTTGGAGCCGGCGGATACCGACGCAAAGCTCGGCTTGGCCAAAACATTGATCGAAATGAATCAGCCCGACAAGGCGCTGACACTGCTGGAGCAGACAGTTCAACTGGAACCGACCAATGCGCTCGCCCACTATCGCCTCGGTACCCTCTACCGGAAGCTGGGCCGGCTTGAAGAGGCGCAGCGCGAGGTGGAGTTATACAAGAAATACCGGGAGATGAAAGACAAGCTCCGCGCCATTTATAAGGAGTTGCAGATCCAACCGAACGAAATCCGCAACGACGAGCCGGACGAGAAATAGGATAGTGAGGAGAGTCGTCTCTCCTCACCATTATTCATGCTCATGTCCGATCAGCGCGCGGATGTGGTCGCTGGGTCAGAGACCACATCGAATGGGACTCCCTGATCGGCCAGCGAACTGCCGCCGATCCACACCGTGTACTGGGTCGCTTCAATCGTTGGAGTGCTCTCCACGTTGAAGAAAGAAAGTTCGTTGAAGCCCAGCGCAAATTTCACCGGCCTGGACTCTCCCGGAGCCAGTGTAACGCGCTCAAATCCCTTCAGGCTGCGCACCGGCTGCTCAATGCTTGCTCCCAGATTCCGCACATAGCACTGGACCACTTCGGTGGCTGCCCGGCTCCCGGTGTTGGTCACCATTGCTGTCGCTTCCACTAGCGGCGTGTTGCGGTTGGCGAGGGCCTGCGCCAGCGGAATGCTCGCCCTGGACACCTTGACGTCGCGGTAGGCAAAGCTGGAATAGGACAGTCCGTAGCCGAAAGGAAAGAGAGCGCTGTTGGGCACATCGATGTAGCGAGACAGGAAGCGCTCCTGGCCTGTGGGCGCCTTCGAAAGATCAACGCCCACAGGCGGACGTCCGGTCGGAAACTGGTTGTAATAAAGCGGCTCCTGCCCGACCGTGCGAGGAAAGCTCATGGGCAGTTTGCCGCTGGGCGACGTGTCACCGTAAAGAACATTGGCCAGGGCATTGCCCGCCTCGGTTCCTGGGAACCAGACCTCCATGATGGCAGGGACGTGTTTGCTGGCCCAGTCGAGGACCAGGGGACGGCCCGAGAAGATCAGCAGCACGACCGGCTTGCCCGTGGCGACGACAGCTTCCAGAAGTTGCTGCTGGTTGCCGGGCAAATCGAGCTTGGCGCGCGAGCCTCCCTCACCGCTCATGCTGCTGGATTCCCCCAGCGCGAGGACCACCACATCGGCCGCACCAGCCGCCTGAACGGCCTCAGCGAAGCCGGCCTGCGAGGGATCGTCGATTCCCGTTCCCTTGGCGTAGAGCAGCGCGCCACCCGCTCGCCGTGCACGCTCAGTCACGGCTTGCCGCAGGGTGATAATGTCATGGCTTGTACCCGCGCCACCCCAGGCTCCCACCATCTCTTCCGCGTTGTCGGCCAGTGGCCCGATCAGAGCAATCCTCTTCCCAGCCGACGCAAGCGGAAGCAGCGGCGCCCCACCAGCGAGTTTGTCATTCTGGAGCAGGACGAAGCTCTCTTCCGCTGCCTTGCGAACCAGCGGCCGGTGCTCGGGGACCGCAGACGTAATCTCGACGCCTTCGGCATACGGATGCTCAAACAGGCCGGTTGCGAACTTGACCCGGAGCACGCGCCGCACGGCCTCATCAACCACGTCCATGGAAACCTGTCCGGAGCGAATCAGTTCCGGCAATTCCACGTCGTAGAAGTGCGACATCATGTCCACATCGACGCCGGCATTGATGGCCTTCCGGGTAGCTGTGGCCGCGTCGAGGGCGATGCCATGGTGGGTCAGCTCCATCACCGATGTGTAATCGCTGACGACGAATCCGTTGAAGCCCCACTCGCCGCGCAGCACCTTGTTTAAGAGAAACGGATTGGCGCTGGCCGGCACGCCGTTGAGGGAGTTGAAGGCGCTCATGATGGTGGCGGCGCCCGCCTCCACTGCGGCCTTGTACGGAGGAAGGTAAACCTGGCGCAGTGTGATTTCGGACATGTCTGTCGTGTTGTATTCGCGGCCCGCCTCTGCTGCGCCGTAGGCGGCGAAGTGCTTCACGGATGCAGCAACGCTGCCCGGCTTCGAGAGATCGTCGCTCTGGTAGCCGCGAATGTAGGCCCGCGCCATGGCCGCGCCCAGCCAGGGGTCTTCCCCGGCTCCTTCCACCGATCGTCCCCAGCGCGGATCGCGGCTGATATCGACCATCGGAGAGTAAAACCAGCGAACGCCCGCAGTGGTGGCCTCTTCCGCAGCGATGTGCGAAACGGCGGCAACCATGTCGGGATCGAAGCTGGCAGCCAGGCCCAGCGGTACCGGATAGATAGTACGGAAACCATGAATGACATCCGCGCCAAAAAGCAGCGGAATGTGCAGACGGCCCTGCTCCACCGCCAAATGCTGATAAGTATTGGTGCGCGCGGCGCCCACGAGGTTGAGCATGGAGCCCAGCCGTCCCGCGGCAGCCAGTTGCATGGTGTTCACATGATAAGTAGTCCCAGGGTTTACGGCAGCGAGCCCGCCGGCCTTTTCCGCGGTCGGCGCGGGAACAGCATCACCGGTATCGCTATATTGAACCAGCTGCCCGATCTTTTCATCGAGCGTCATCTGGCGGAGCAGGCCATCCACGCGAGCTTCGATGTGCGGATCGGCGAGTTGTGCGTTGGAGGCTCGCGCGGCCACGTTCGCAGAGTGCAAAGGAGCGGACGGAGTTGCCTGCGCCAATCCGTTCGATGCGAAACCAGCCGTTGCCAGGCTGAGGGTAGCGATGGTGAGAAGGCGACAGACGCGCGATTTCGTCCCGGAACCGGCAGTGTGCCAAGTGACGCGGTCAACAAATTTGCAGCGCATTGAATTCATTCCCAACACGAGATATCTCCGAAGGATGATCTGTGGAACGCACCCCGGACGCCCATCGGCGCTTGAGGTAAAAAGACGAGGGGAAAAAACGTGCAGCCCGCCTGCAAATGGCCTTCGCGGACCACGAAAAAGATGTCTCGTCGATCATAGCGCAATCGGTTGCGCTTATACTCGATTTTGGCGTCCTCGCATGGATCACAGCCCAAGGTAAGCTGCTCCGGACGATGTCGGCCAACGCATTCGGCAGAAGCCAACCGGAGCCGCAACACCATGCGGCATTGCTGGCCGAACCGCCTGTCACTCCAACCCGAAAGGCTCTCGGAAAATGCAGGCGCGTTAATCGTGACACCTCGCTTGCCCGCGGGAACACTCACAGCCCGCTCTCTCTCGCCTCACGCAGCGATTGAAACTTCCAACAGAACGTCAGACTCGCCCGCGCTCCAACTAAGGAGGCCGGCAAACGGCCGGATGCGGCTTTCTGCCGCGGTTCGCGAACCGGCATTTCAACATGTATTCTTGGAGTACATCCACCGTGGCAAAGATCCCGCTTAAGCCGACCTCGCTGAAAGAGTTGGCGGCAAATCTCGAACTCTCCCAGTCCACTGTCTCCCGCATTGTCAACGGGGCCGCGACCGCGCACCGCATTGCCAAGGAGACCCAGGAGCGGGTGCTCCAGGCCGCGGCTCTCTATGGCTACTCCGCCAATACCGTGGCCAGGAGCCTGCGCCAAAAGCGGACCTTCACCATCGGCGTCATCGTGCCGGAGATCAGCGAAGGCTATTCAACCGCGGTGCTCAGCGGCATTGAAGACGAGTTGTTGAAGCATGGCTACTTCTACTTTGTCGTCAGCCATCGCCATCGCGCCGACCTGCTCAAAGGCTATCCACGCATGATGCTGACTCGCTCCGTTGAGGGCATTATCGCGGTCGATACACCCATCGACGAGGAGTTGCCCGTTCCGCTCGTTGCCGTGTCTGGGCACAGCCAGCACCCCGGGGTCATCAACATTGAGTTGGATCATGAGCAAGCCGCGCGTCTGGCACTCGAACACCTCAAGGCCCTGGGACACAAACACATCGCGTTCATTCGCGGACAAGCCTTCAGTTCCGATACCAACCAGCGCTGGCAGGCAATTATCAACGTTGCGAAAGCTCTTGGGATCGTCATCGACCCCAAGTTGCTGGTGCAACTGCGCGGACCGGAACCTGGAACCGGGCCAGGCTTTGAAGTGAGCCAGGAACTGCTCCGAACGGGACATCCGTTTACCGCGATCTTTGCCTTCAACGACGTAACTGCGATCGGCGCGATCCTCGCCCTGCGCGAAGCCGGCCTCCGCGTTCCTCAGGATGTGTCGGTGGTGGGATTTGACGACGTGCTGATTGCGGCCACGAGCGATCCGGCGCTGACCACCATTCACCAGCCCTTGCGAGTCATGGGCCAAACCGCTGCGAGCACACTGCTGAAGCTCACGCGGCATGAAATCGCTCCGCCGTATCCGTCCGTCCTCACGGTCTATCCCCGGCTCGTGGTGCGCAAGTCCACCGGCACGGCCCAACCAGCCTCTTCCGGCTTCAAGGCGCGAGCCGCCAGCGCAAAGAGCTTGCAATCTTCCCTGGTTGCTCCCGCGCCATAGTGCTCCGGATGCCGCCACGCGCCATTGCCGATGGTGGGCGTGAATTGTCCCGCAGTGGTCTGCTATTTCCTGATCCCTGTTCCCTTATCCCTAGTCCCTGTTCCCAGTTCCCTGCCCTTCGTCACTGCGGTCTGACGCTGAAGCGCATCGTCCGGTAATCGAAGGTATAACTCTTCAACTGGTCGAGCGCGTCCACGCCGAGAACTCCATACACATCGTCCAGCGCGGCCGTCCCCACCGGCTGTGTGAGCACCTGGACGTAATGCACGGGAACAGTCGTGGCGCCCACCAGCAGCGGGATCGTCTCGGCGACATACGCAGGCTGCGGCGGTAGCGATTCCGACCCGGGAATGGCGAACAGTTCCATCTTCTCGCCGGCAAAGTCCGCAGAGTGCTCATTAAAGTAGCGCGAGGTGAGATAGGTCTGCTGTCCCCCGGCGTCCACGGCGAACATGCGCTCCTGGCCCGCGGCTGTTGCCTCTGCATTCGATCCCGGATTCCCCAGAGCCACAATCAACTGGTCGCCATCAAGAAAGAAGCGCGCGCCCGTGGTGAGCCGGTCATCCTTGTCCGGAGCCTTGATTTGCGTTGCAGGGCGCACCTCGATGGTGGCATCGGCGGTGATGGTCAGGCTCCCTAGCGCCGACAGTGCGGGATAGCCCAGAACTCCCTGGACTCGATAGCGCGTCTGCGGAAAAGCGTAATCGACGTCCTCATAGACAAAGGCCGTCATGTTACGCAGCGTGAGCCGGCCGCCAATTGTGAAGCGGGGAATGACCGTGACGTGGACCTGCATCGGGCGGCCGGTCAGCGAGTGAATCGTGGTCACCTCGTCGGAAACCTTGAGGCCGACTTCCTTGGCTATCGAACGAGCAATCAGGTTAAACGGCGCCGTCGGGTCCAGCATCCAGGTGTGCGGCCGCGCATCCACAAAGACCGGAATGTCGGTGAGGCCGAGCGGGTTCCTGCTCACCTGCAACACGAATGGGTCGCACGGTTCGGCCGTCATGGGAGGATTGGCCGCGGCCAGCGGCAGCAGCTTCAACGGCATTTCAATCTCGTCGCGCTCGTCGGGGCTGAGTTCGGTTTCCAGCCGGCTGGAAAGCGTCTGGTAGGCTTTGGCGGCCTTCCCCCAGTCGCCCACGCGCAGGTAGTCTTCCGCCAGCGCCTTGCGCAGCAGTTTTTCCTGGGCTTTGTCGCCCGTTGCGGTCACCTGATCGACGAGCGGCTCAAGCAATTGGATTGAAGTCTTGGGATCGTTGCCGCGATTGGCCAGGATGCCCTTGTAGAACTGGCCTTCGGCGGGCGCCATCGAGTCCAGCCGCGACTCGATGGCTAAAAACTGATGGTCTGCCAGCAGGTTGCGCAGCCGCGCCTCGGTGTCGATTCCGCTGGTGGTTCCCGTGTGGACCTGGGCGCCTCCGCCGGGCTGCTGCTGACCTTCGGGCTGTCCGGCCTGCCGGTTCTCGCCGGCAGGGGGCTGGGGCGTCTGCTGCCCACCAAGCCTGGGACTTGTCAGGATAAGAGCGCAAACGGCAAACACGCACACCGCGCGCCGACTGCCCCAAACTGTTCCTGTACGCAACCCATCCATGCTCAGTTTGAAGTTAACAGATTGGGGCGGGGGGAATTCTGCTGGCCGGATCAGTCTTGCGCGCCGCAAATCGCCCGGAAGCACTCCATCTCTCTTAACTTAAGTAATTCAATCCACGAATATTAACCTCAAGATCGCGCCATTCTTAGACCAACCTTATGGCTTGCCCAGTACACTTGTGGGTAGCCATGGCAAGAAAGATGATCGAACATTACGAGATTCTCCGCAAGCTGGGCGCCGGAGGCAGCGGCGTGGTCTATCTGGCCAACGACACCCTCCTGCAGCGCCCCGTGGTGCTCAAGATTCTGCGCACCGGCCTGCTTTCGGCCGCACAGTTGCGCTCGACCGTGTTGCGCGAGGCGCGGCTGGCCTCGGCCATCGAACACCCCAACGTCTGCGGCATCTACGAAGTGGGCGAGACCGGCGACGAGGGCTACATCGTCATGCAGTACGTACCCGGCCAGTCGCTCGACCGCCTGATTGCCCGCGGCCCCGCCAGCCTGCAACTGGTGCTCTCCATCGGAATCCAGATTTCCGACGGGCTCCAGGCCGCGCACTCGCTGGGCATCTTCCATCGCGACCTGAAACCGCAGAACGTCATGCTTACCGACGGCGGCCTGGTCAAGATTCTCGACTTCGGCCTGGCACGACGCCTGGCGCCCGAGGACTCCGGCTTCGACCCCTCCAAGCCCAACCTGGCCAAGGATGCCTCCGTAGCTGCCACCTACACCGCACGCGGCGGCACCATCCGCTACATGGCCCCGGAGCAGTTTGTCACCGGCCAGTCCAGCGTGCAGTCCGACGTGTGGGCACTGGGCGTCATTCTCTACGAACTCGCCAGCGGCCGCCATCCCTTCTCCCGACCCGATGCTGAAGATTTTCAGGCCATTCGCGCCATCCAGTTCTCCAACCCCGAAGACCTGACCACCATTGTCCCCGGCATCTCCGCTGAGTTGAAGAGCGTGATTGAGGGCTGCCTGGAGAAGAATCCCGGCGCGCGCTACACCTCGGCCGCGGAAGTGCGCGAAGCGCTCAAGACCATCATGAAGGCCCTGCGCATCGAGACCGGCGTCATTCCCGGCGATGCGGCAGCCAATCTGCCCACCACCGGCATCGAGGCCGAAAAGCGCACCACCGGCTTCCTCTCCATGCTCGCCGAGCGATTTCGCGAGTCCGCCGCCGACCGCGCGCCGCAAAATTCGCTCGTCGTGCTGCCCTTCGCCAACCTCGGCGCAACGGAAGTGGCCCCGCTCTACGGCTTCGCGCTGGCCGACGCCATCGCCGCACGCCTGGCGCGAATTCCGGCCCTCGTCGTCCGACCTTCAAGCACGCTCATGACCGTCCCCATGGCGCAGATGGACCCGCTCGCCGTGGGCAAAAAGCTCCTCGTGTCGCTGGTACTCGCCGGCAACTTTCTGCGCTCCGAAGAGGGATTTGACCTCAACTGGCAATTGCTCGACGTCAGTTCGCAGAGCGTTCGCTCCGGCGGCGCCATTCGTGTCTCTTCTCTCGATCTGATCGCCGTGCAGACCGAGATTTCCAATGAAGTGTTTGCCGCTCTGCATGGCCTCTCGGCCGCCGACCGCATCGACACCGGCCAGCTTGACGCCGCACGCGGGGGCCCCCGCGATGCCTCGCTTCCAGGCCCTGTCAGCGAAGAATATCTGCAAGCCCGTGCTCTGCTCAGCTCCTTCATGGTGCGCACCGGTTCGCGCGCCGATCTTGACCGCGCGCAGGCACTCTTCACTGGTGTCACCACCAAGGATCCGGAGTTTGCCGCTGGATGGTCCGGCCTGGGCATTGCCGAGTTGCAGTATGTCCGCCACGGCTTCGGCGGTCAGATTCACGTGATGCATGCGCGCCGCGATTTCGACGAGGCGCTCAAACTCGACCCGGCTTCCACCGAGGCCAATCTCTACCGCATTTACATGCTGCTCTCCCGCGGAGAAAAGGAGTCGGCACGTCACGGCGTCGCCGACCTGCTGGCCTCTGCGGCCAATGACTGGAATGTCCACATGGTGGCTGGTATGGCGCTGCGCGGCGACGGCATGTACGACGAGGCCCTCGCCCAGTTCAGCCGCGCCCTCAAGCTCAACCCGGCCAACGCGCCCATCCTCTACAACCACCGCGCCCGCGTCTACCACTATCAAAATCAAATCGAACTGGCCGGCGACGAACTGGAAAAGGGCCTTGCCCTCGAGCCCCGCCATCCCCTGCTCAGAACCTCCAACGGCTACCAGCAGATGCGCCTCGGCAACCTGGACGCGGCCATCGAAATTCTGGAGAGCGTAATCCGCGACGACGCGTCCATGCGCATCGCCGTGCCCACGCTGGCCCTGTGTTACGTGCAAACCGGTGCATGGGAGCGCGGTGCCGCGCTGCTCAAGGACGACACCCTCGCGGCCGCCGAAGCCGACAGCGAGATGGCCTATCGCCTGGCTACATATTTTGCTGTCGAAGGCGACTCCAGCGAAGCGCTCCACTGGCTCCGCCGGGCGATTTACCTGGGCAACGAGAACTATCCCTGGTTCCAGAAAAATCCTGCCTGGAACAACCTCCGCACCAACGCCGACTTCGAGCGCATCCTGGAAGACCTGAAGAAGGGCTTCCGCAAAAACCAGAAAACCTGGAAGCGACTCCTCGAGCAGATCCCGCCAGACGGCGAGTGAGTTTTCCCTGACTCTGGCCGAGCGAGGACAGACGTGCCACAAGAGCGGCAGATTCAACATGGGCTTTACAGGCTGCGCGATACCTCAGCTTTGGAACAGGGCGCGACTTGCCTTGCTACTCGACCGTCGAGTGATGCCCCCAATCGAAGCGTCTGCCGAGGATCCCCTTCACAATTAGATGGTCCGTGCTTGCGGTGGGCCCAACTCCTACTCCAATATTGATCTCCCACTTCGGCGAGACGTTCAAGTCGGTCACGGCAAAGATCTGCTGCTGCTGGTCATGCAATGAGTCGAAGGCGCCAATACGTCCGTAGTCCGCGTAGTATTCAAGGCCGCCGCTTACCTGGCGAGTAAAGTCGTAACTGACCTTAACTCCAGGTGAGAATCCGAGTCCCTGTTTGACATCCGGACCGTGCAAGGTTCGCTCGAGAGCCGGATTGAAGGCGACATACCATCGCCCCAAAGTCTTGTCGACGATGGGCCGTATCTCCCAGGTCCAGGTATCCGGAGAATAGTCAGCTCTCTGGTAGCCGATCTCAGTCGAGAGGCTGAGCCCCACAGGCAGATGCCAGCTGTCCGGCGCTCTTACTCGCGGACGGATATGGTCTCCAACCCACTGGACCCCGTGTCCGTTCTGCTCGCTGGTGAAAACATAGAAGCCGATCTCCGACCAGCTCGTAATGCCTTCGGTCAGTTCGAGCGTCTCATGCTCCTGATGATTGGTCGGAATGACGCCATCGATGAAATGCTTCTGACCTTCCGGGGTGAAGTTGGAATGCAATTCAGCCATCAACGTCTTCGGCGCAACGGTGTCTGCCCCGTAAACCTGGATCTCGTAATTTCCTTGCGCCATAGCGGATCGCACGCACCAGATCGCCATGACCGCGAAAGCCGCACTGCTGGCGAGCTTGATCGTTGAGCTACGCATAATTGAACACCATCATGAATCCTCGATCCATGTGATCCTGCTGGTGACAGTGAAAGAGTGTCTTGCCCGGATTGTCGGCCACCAACTCCACCTCGACAGTTCCACCTGCGCGCACCAACACCACATCCTTGCGCACACCGGCGATCTCAGCGCCGTCTTCGATCCGCCGGACCTCAAACGTGTGCCGGTGCAGATGCATGGGATGGTCATCCATGCTTTGGTTCTTCATCACCAGACGATATCGCTGCCCGGTCTGCAGAATAGGTGAGTTGGCGGGTGTCGAATTCTGAGGATAGCCCAGACCGTTGATCCGCCAGAGTTCCTCGTTACCGTGTCCCTGGAACTTGGAGTCAAAAACCAGCTCGATCGTCTTTGCATCTTGATGTTGTGCGGCATCGCCCGACGCTGCGAACTGGCGATAGTTCCACATAAGATTTTCCGGCTGCGTCCACACCGGCTTTCCGGAAGAGTTGGCGTATTCGATCACAACGCCCATTCCGCTAGCTTGAATATGCTTGCGGACCTCGCCCAGTACCCATACGCCGGGATTGTTCATCTCGACAATTGCCGATACGCGCTCAGCGGGCGCAATTCGAAGCATGGAAACTGTCTGAGTCTTTGCTACTGGATTTCCATCCAGCGCCACCACCTTGAAGCTGTGCCCCGAGAACGAAATCCAGTGAACCTCGGTCGGGCTGCTATTCAGGATGTGCATCAGAACGCGCTCGCCTTGTTTGACCTTGACTGGATCTCCACAGCCGAGCATCTTGCCATTGATGGTCGTGACGTCATACACCGGGTTCATGTAGCCGTCATCACTCGCGAGGAACTGCCCGCGCCAGTCATGGAGTCCAAGAAAGACCTCCCGATCGTAAGCAGCAGGGTTGTCTCGCGGTTCGATCAGCAGGAAACCGTGCAGTCCACCGTATTGCGCCTTGGTGAGGTTCTTTCCCGCGAACGTATGCGTGTGATACCAGCGGAAGCCAGCCGGCCTGGGCGTCATCGTATAGCGCGTAGTGGCGCCAGGCGCAATCATGGGCGTGCCTTCCTCCATGGCTCCGTCAATATCAGGCGGCAGATAGAGGCCGTGCCAATGGACGATCTCCGGATCTTTCGTCCGATTCCGAATCTCAACCGAATGCGGTTCTCCCTCGCGCATTCGGAACAATGGCCCCGGAATCTGGTTGTTGTAAGCTACGGTACGGATGTGATGCTTCGGCGATGCTTCCAGGGTGAACGGAGCAATGTCTAACGTCACGTCCGCACCCTCCACGGCGTGGGCGAAACCGGACAATGCGAGTGAGCCGACCGCCATTCCAGAAAGTTGCGTAAAACGTCTGCGTGTCAGCATGGGGCGAGACACGGAATTGGGCATAGTTCTTTATAACTCCGATTGAGCTCAGTGAAAACCGAGTGCAGTCAGAACGGAATGGCCCTTTTGTTGCCGCCCGCAACAGGATGGTCAGTCAGTTATTGATCCGGCCCTGAACGATTGCATCACCACAGAACTGTCATCCCATCTCAGCGGAGCGCAGCGGAGTCGAAGAATCTGCCCTGAAGATTCTTCGCCACCGCCCTTTCCAATCCCACAACAGATGTCATCCTGACCAACGGGAAGGATCCGCGGTTGCTTTTTCATGACCTTGGGTGGAGCACCATTCCATGTATGACTGCGGGGGCCTTTCCCTTTGCCTTGTTGCGACCAAAAAGGGCCGGATCAGTTAGAAACCTGGCCAACGAGATTGAGGTCAATCGCAACCTCATTCTCGGCTTTCCAAAACATGAAGCTCGGGTTTTTGAGACCCCATTGAACATAGGGAACGACGAAATGCGCCCTCGCCGTTGCCTTCGATCCTTCCATGTGTATCTGCATCGGAATCGTCAGGTCGTGAGCAGTGCCGAGTAGCGTAAACACTCCGCTCACCAGGATGGTTGAGTCGCCCCAGGGCGCGATTGTCCCAGTGTAGGTTTTCGGCGCGAAGGAGACGCTCGTGTATTGATCTACCTTGAGAATATCCTTATTCATCTTCTTATCGCGGCTGTCATTTCCCGTCCTGCCGCTACCGGCCAGTACGACGACCGAGCCCGAAATCTTGGCAGCACCGCGGTCAAACTCAATCGATCCGGATTGAATGTGAAACGTGCCGTTGACGACCTCGTGGGTCGTGTTGAGCTTCATCTTGACCTCGCTGGCATCGGGGTTGACGGCGAAGGTCTGATGCTGGGCAACTGCGGCTGGGACCAGCATCGCCATGAGAGCCAGAACTGCGAAGGATTTCATTCGATCTCCCCTGAAAGGTTTAACCATCGGGAAATATGTTTGCCGTAGCTCCATTTCAGTTCGCGAACGCCTGCGGAGCAACAGCCGCGGGCTGGGTGACGCGTGTAAGTCTAGCCGTCACGCGCATCGCGCCGGGCCAGACCCTGAGGCAGAACGGCAGCACAGCGCGCGCCAAAGCATTGGTCAAGCCATCGGCGGCGAGCTCGGCAAGACGCATCTGGGGCAGCATTGCGGAGCGCAGTTTTGGTTGAAAAACCAGCGCTGGCTCAGCGCCAAGATAGGCAGAGGCGGCGCGGCGGGCAGTGTGCAGCGCGATGGATATGCCGTCACCCGTGAACGACGGGATTACGGCTGCCTGATCGCCCACGCAGTAGAGCCCATCCTCGGTTGCGCGGCGTAGGTAGCCGTACGGAATATGTGTGATCGTGATTGGCTTGTCGAGCAGCGGCTCCGCACCATCGAGCCGCATCGCGAGGTGGGGGCAGTCCTGCTGCATTCTTGCAAGAAGGCCCTCCCAGCGAAGACCCGCTCGTGCAAAATAGCGTCGCTTCACCACGCAGCAGAAATTCGTAATGCCATCTTCCACCGGTTGGATACCGCCGTAGCCGCCGGAATAGAGGGTTAACTCGGAGGCGTCCGCCAGGCCTGCGGTCTGAGCCGCAGACAGTCGGTAATACATCTTGAAGGCGACCCATTGGTGAGGGTCCTTCGGGCGACCGTGACCCCGCAGATCATGTTTGCCCGTGGCAAGAAAGGCGGTTGGAGCCTCGTATGTGCTGCCGTCCTCGAGCGTAGCCTGCCAGAGGTGTGCAGTCGCGCGCCTGAGCGACTGCACACCGCGACCACGTTCCACGCGGACTCCCGCGGCGATGGCTGCGGCAATCAGCGCTGTATCGAGCGCCTTGCGCGTGAGCGACTTCGCAGGAAACGGCAAGGGGGCCGTCGCAGCGCGTCTGGCTGCGGCAAGGCGAACATAGTCGATGGGGACCGCGCCAAGCGCGGCCACATCGATCCCGAGCGCATGAAGATCCTCAAGAGCCTCCCCGCTCAGGAACTCTCCGCAGACCTTATGACGCGGAGTGGGCTCGCGCTCAATCAGCGTGACGCTTCGTCCCTTTCGAGCGAGCGCAATCGAAGCGGCACAGCCTGCCACTCCACCGCCGAGGATCAGAACTTCGTCTTGCAAAGCATTGCTCCTATTTCGCTGGAAGGTCATACAATTTGTGCTCGCATACCATATTTCTAGTAGACGTCCAAAAAGCAATTCGGCGCGTCATTCTGTACAAATCGTCATTTTTTAAACAGGTAAAGCTGGGATCGGAAGACGTCTAAAGGAACATCTGAATAAGTCGTCGTCTTGAAAGGGCACGACTTTAGTCGTGCCGCAAATTGCACGAAACGAAGCCGGGCTTTAGCCCCGGAGGGAAAGCAAATCGGAAATTGGCCACTTAATCAGAGACTAAGGTGTTAGAACGAGGTATTTGATGAGGCGAAGCGATTTCTTGGTCGTCGTTTTGTGGACGATGACAATAGGCACCGCAGCGCTTGCGGATCCGATTTCAGTAAGACATATTCAACGGCCAATGCACCGGTTTATGGTGGCCCGCTCCGAGGACGGAAAAACCATTGCCAGTGGTGAGTTTTCGCAGGTTGCGCAGGGCGATGAAGTCACGATGCGCCTGACCTATCGCTTTGTCGATGGATCAATTGATGAAGAGACGACGACCTACACGCAGCAAGGTACGTTTCGGTTAGTGCGCAACCATCACATACAGAACGGGCCGTTCTTTCGAAGGCCAATCGACTTTACGGTAGAAGCCGCTACCGGCATCGTGACCAGCCGCACAATGGACAAGAATGGCAAGACACACGTTGAGAGCAAGCACATGAACCTCCCGGCCGACCTGTCCAATGGCTTCGTTGG
>Ga0255352_1000122_pt1 | contig 42907 bp, 38 predicted proteins | sample HBST0metaG_FD_189939 | JGI IMG/M metagenome (GOLD analysis project Ga0255352, IMG submission 189939) | Peat soil microbial communities from Stordalen Mire, Sweden - H.B.S.T0 | ecosystem: Environmental > Terrestrial > Soil > Wetlands > Peat | place: Sweden: Norrbotten County, Stordalen Mire...
GATCTCGACGGCGTTCTCGCCGGTTTTGGTGACCTTGGCGCCGAGCGCCTGCATACAGGCCAGCGTCGAGGCGCAGTCGGCGCCGGTGGAAAAGTTTGTGAAGCGCGAGGTGCCTTCGGCGAAGGCGCCGAGCATGCCGTAGCGATGGCTGATGGACTTGTCGCCGGGCAGGCGAAGGCTGCCGACAACATTGCGCGCTGGGCGGATCAGACGTTCCTGCACGGGGTTAGACAAAGCTGCTCCAGGGTGAAAGATTTCTCCCCTAGTGTATCGAATCGGGCGGCAGGCATTTTGCCGCAAGCGCGAAACCAGCAGACCGTCTGGAGGGGCGGCAGCGAGGTTCTGCCCTTGTTCCTGGTTCAGCGCACCCTGAGCACGATGATGGTTTCGTCGTCGAAGCGCTCGCGCATGCCCTGGAAGCGGGAGACGTCGGCGAGAATAGCGCCGGCGATTTCGCTGGCGGAGGACTGGCCATGCTCGCAGATCACGTCGTTGAGACGCTCGTTGCCGTACATCTCCTCTTTTTCATCTTCGGCGTCGAGAATGCCGTCGGAGACGAAGACGATGATGTCGCCCTGTTTGGCCTGTACGGTTTGCTCCTCATAGCTGACGGAGGGAAACAGCCCGAGCGGAAAGCCTTCGATCTTCACGATCTCGGCCTTGCAGTGGTTGAAGAAGATGGGCTGCACAGCGCCGGAGTTGGCAATGCGCAGCGTGCGCGCCTCGTCGTCCCAGACGGTGAAGAGCATGGTGACGTACTGCGATTCGATCTTGCGTTCCTGCAGCGAGTCGTTGAGCATGGTCAGCATCTCGGCGGGGGCGGGATGCTGCGCGGCGGCGGCGTGCATGATGCCGCTGACCATGGCGGCCAGCAGCGCGGCGGGCGCGGCCTTGCCGCTGACGTCGCCGAGCACGATGGCCGTGCGGCCCGGCCCGTAGTCGACAAAGTCATAGAGATCGCCGCCGATCGAGCGCGCGGGCAGAAAGCGCACCGCCATGTCGGCATGCGGGCAGGAGGGCGCCGAGGGCGGCAGCAGGCGCAGTTGCACCTCGCGGGCCATGGCGATGTCGCGCTCGAACTGGCGTTCCTGGCTGCGCACTTTCTGGTAGAGTCTGGCGTTTTCAATGGCGATGGCCACCTGCGCGGCCAGCGTGGTGAGCGTGCGCTCGTGCGCTCCGGTGAAGAAGTTGGTGCGCGTGTGTTCCAGGTCGAGCACGCCGATGATCGTGCCCTTGTAGAACAGCGGCACCACCAGAATCGAGCGGGTCTGCTCGTTGTTCAGGGAAAGGTAGCGCGATTCCTTGCGCACATCGGGCACGTTGATGGTGCGCCACTCGCGCACTGCCGCGCCGACCACGCCTTTGGTCAGCGGCACGCGCGACTGTGGCGCATGGGTCGAGCCGAAGTACCAGGCGTAGCGCGTAATCAGCGACTCGCCCTTTTCGTCGAGCAGCATGATGGTGAAGATCTGGTAATCGATCAAGCGGCGCAAGAGCTGACCGACGCGCTCAAGCAGCGGATTCAGATCGAGAATCGAAGCCAGTTCAATCGAAATTTCACTCAGCACTTCGAGGGTCTGCGCCTGGCGCGAGACGCGCGTGTAGAGCCGCGCGTTTTCAATGGCCGCGGCGATGCGCGAAGCGGTCAACGTCAACATGCGCAGGTGTTCGGGGCGGAAGTAGCCAGCCTCTTCGCTTTCCAGATCGAGCACGCCGATCAGCCGGTTTTTGGCGATCAGCGGCACGGCCAGTTCGGACTTTACCTCGGGGTTGGCATTGAGGTAATGCGGTTCCTGGGTGCCGTCGACATTGTTGATCAGGATCGGCTGGCGGGTCATTGCCACCTGGCCGACAACGCCCTTGCCCAGAGGAATCCGAGAGTTGGTCGTCTGCTGCGAGTGGCCGATCTGAAACCTCATGCGCAGCTCGCGCGTGTGGTCGTTCAGCAGCAGAATGGCGAAGATCTTGTAGTGAATGATGGCCCGCACCAGCACGGAGGTGCGCTCCAGCAGTGTCTGCAGATCGAGCGTGGTGTTGAGCGTGTCCGCGAGTTGGATCAGATAGGCCTGATCGGCGGTTTCAATGTGGATGTTGGCCGCACCGAGAGGCCCGGACTGCGCGGGTCTGTAGTCGCCTTCGCGGTCGGAATCCTCTGCCGAACTGGAATGAGTACTTGTCATCTTTTGTATTGATGGGAATGATAGCGTATTCGACGCGGGCCGGGCAGCGGGGAGATTTCTGATCGGGGGAAGCGCAGGTTTTTATTCGGCGCCGAGTTCGCGCACAATGGCCACCGAGGCCGATGCGCCGATGCGGCTGGCTCCGGCCTGGAGCAGTTTGCGCGCGTCCGCCAGCGTGCGGATGCCGCCCGAGGCCTTGACGCCGCAACGGCTGCCGGCCACCAAACGCAGCAGTGCGATGTCTTCCGGTGTTGCGCCGCCCTTCGAGAAGCCGGTCGAGGTCTTGAGAAAGTCGGCGCCTGCTTCGAGCGCGATTTCAGCGGCCTGTTTCTTTTCCTTGTCGGTGAGCAGCGATGTTTCGAGAATGACCTTCAGCTTCGCGCCGCGGTCGTGCGCCACCTTCGCTGTCGACTGAATCATGTAGGCGACGGTTGAATGGTCGCCTCCCTTGAGCAGGCCGACGGGCTGCACCATGTCCAGCTCACGCACGCCCAGCTTCAGCAGTGCCTCGGCCTCCTGGCGCAAGCTGGAGGCCAGCGAGCAGCCGAGCGGGAAGCCGATGACCACGCCGACGGGAACGCCGGTGCCGGCCAGCGCATGAATCGCGACCGGGGCCCACAGCGGATTGACCATGGCGCAGGCAAAGCGGTAACGCGCGGCCTCGGCGCAGAGGGCTTCCACCTGCGCGCGCGTTGCTTCGGGCTTGAGCAGCGTGTGGTCGATGACCGCGGCCATCGATTGCCAACTGGAAAGAGCCTGCGCCGCGAAGGCCTGCACGTCAAAGGTGGAAGGAATCTGGGACTGCGTGCTGACGATCGAGGGGGCGCTCATGAACTCTTTCTCCTTGGCTGAAATGTTTTTCTGCGGATGCATGTGCGCCGGCTCTGGGAGCCGGCGCGCGAGAATCTATTCGGGATGATCGGGCGGCATCAGGCAGATGTCGGGAAGATTCCGGTAGCGCTCGGCGTAGTCCATGCCGTAGCCGATCACGAACAGGTTGGGGATCGAAAAGCCGATGTAATCGGCCTCGATCTTTTCAAGACGCCGCGAAGGCTTGTCAAGCAGCGTGGCAATGCGCAGACTCTTGGGCTTCTGTTGCAAAAAAAGATTGCGCAGATAGGACAGCGTCAGGCCGGTGTCGAGAATGTCCTCGACGATCAGCACGTTCTTGCCCTCGATGGGGTGGTCGAGATCCTTGATGAGCTTGACCGCGCCCGAGGACTGCCGTCCGTGCCCGTAGCTCGAAGTGGCCACGAAGTCGAAGGTGGCGTCGGCCTGGATGCAACGGGAAAGGTCGGCCAGAAAGGGCGCAGCGCCTTTCAGAACACCAACCATGACCAGATTTTCGCCGTTGAGCTCGCGGGTGATCTGCTCACCCAACTCCGCGACGCGTTTGGCGATCTGTTCGCGAGAGTAGAGAATTTCAAGACCGGTTAAGGGATTCGTAGCCATACATTGCTAGTATCGCGCGAATCGCGGGTCGGCGTCTTGTGAAAAACGGCAGGAGGCGGTACGCTCGGACTTCCGGCCCCGTCGCCGATGTTTTCGTCATGCCATGACAGATATACTGAAAATATATGTTGCCCTTTCTTCACATCGCGCGCCTGAGCCTGCCGACCTTCGGGCTTATGCTGTGGCTGGCCGCCGTGGCCGCTGCTTTTTTGCTGGACCGTTCCTTCCTCCGTGCGCGTGTGAAGGCCGATGCCGTGGGCATGGTGGCCGTGGCGGTGGTGATGGGCATTCTCGGGGCCAAGCTCTGGCACGTGCTCGATACGCCGAGCGAGTTCCGCGAGATCGGTTGGCGCGTGTTGTGGGATTCGGCTGGTTTTGCCTGGTTCGGCGGGCTGGTCTTCGGCATCTCGGCGCTACTGGTGCAGGGCTGGTGGGCCAAGCTTGGCGCGCTGCGCACGCTTGATCTGGCCGCGCCCGCGGCAGCGGTCGGCTACGGCATCGGCCGCATCGGTTGCTTCCTGGCGGGCGACGGTTGCTACGGGGTGCCGACCACGCTGCCCTGGGGAATCTCTTTTCCGAATGGCATTGAGCCTACCTTCGACCGCGTGCATCCGACGCCGCTCTACGAGTTCGTCCTCGGCCTGGCGATAGGCGCCTGGCTCTGGCGGCGGGCGGGCAAGCCGCACGGCACTGGCGCCATCGTCGGCCAATACCTGTTGCTGAGCGGTATCGCGCGTTTTTGGGTGGAATTTGTCCGTCGCAATCCGAAGGTTTTGCTTGGCCTGTCGAATGCACAACTGGCCAGTCTTGGTTCGGTTGCGCTGGGCATTGTGCTGATGGTCTGGGCCGCGCGGCATCCGCAGGTGCAGGACGCGGCAGGCTCCGGCGAGCAAGCCTGAGGGCTCTGGAAATTAAAAGCTGAAATGCTCTACAGTCGCTTGAGGAAGGCGAGAGCTTCCTTGATCTGCGGGAAGAGCGCCTCGTCGGCCTTGAAGGCGCGCGAGTGAACGCAGCGGCGCAGGCCATGCATCGTCACCGGGTGCTTCAGGTGCAGCATCTCGTGGTAGAGCAGATACTCGATGGCATAGCGCGGGCTCGACGGCCGGTCGAAGACGCGGCTGACGACGATGGTGTTCATCGCCGCGTCGTAGTGGCCCAGTGAGCGCTTGGCGAAGTGTTCGCTCCAGGTCAGGTCGGGCCGGCCCAGCAGCCCGTGGAAGAAGCGCACGTTGATGGTGTCGAAGACCTCTTCCAGGTTGTAGAAGCGACCCTCAGGGCCGAAGTAGTGCTTGACGGCGCGCGCTGAACGGATGCGCTCAATGGCGTGCGCCACCGGGACCGAAGCGGCGAAGCGCTTGTAGCGCAGGTTGTGCGCCGCGTCGATGGGCTTTTTATAAATCTTGGCGATGAGAATGTGCGCAATCGAGTGCAGCACCGGCTCGGGCGCGCCTTCCAGCAGATCTGAAAGGCTGACGCGCAACTGGCCTTCCCGCAGCCGGATGGTGGTGTTCAGCGAGGTGAAGCGCCGGAAGCGCACCACGAACAGCGGCATCGGCGCGCGCGGACGCAGCGCGCGGTACTCTTCCTGAAAAATTGTTGCGGGATCGACGTTCACCAAGTTTGAGCATAGCATTCGCGGCGGACAGACGGTTGGCTGCCTGTCCGTCCGCATCGCGTGCGCGAATTATTTTTCGAGCAGTTGCAGCCGCTGCTTGGCCTGCCATTCCTGGTCGGGAAACTTGCCTGCGGCGGCTCCGAGAAAGTGGCGATAGGCGCCCACGGCCTCGGTCTTTTTGTGCAGCGCGTCGTAGGAGGTGGCCCACAAAAAGTAGGTTGAGGCGCTCTCTGGCGCGAGCTTGGCGCGCTCGGTGAGTGCATGCAACGCGACCGTCGGCTGGTGGAGTCGCGAGGCTGCGAAGGCCAGCCCGCTCCACGCATCGGCGTTGTGCGCATCGTGCTGCGTGGCCTTGTCGAAGGAGGCTGCGGCTTCGGCAAAGCGGCCCTGGCGCACCAGACTCTGTCCATGCGCCACCAGCAATTCGGCATCATTGGGCGTCAAGGCCAGTTGTTTTGCGTAGATTTGATCGGCACCGGCAAGGTCGCCCGCTTCCGTCAGCACCTCGGCCAACATGCGCGCGATGGCCGCACTGCCGGGATGCGTGGCGTAAAGCTTCTTGAGCAGCGGCAGCGCCTCGGCCTTGTCCTCGGCGGCCAGCACCATGGCCAGTTGCGCGGTCAGCGCGGGATCGTCGGGAGTTTTCTCCAGCGCTGTGCGCAAAAAAGTTTCCGCTTCGGCAAATTGTTTTTTGCGGATCAGCAGATGCGCCAGACCCGCGTTGCCCTGTGCCGACTTTGCGTCCCGGAGCAACACGCGGCGATAGGCGGCTTCGGCGGCCTCGAACTGGTCGGCCTGTGCGGCGAGATCCGCCGCGAACAGCGTGTCGTCGATGGTTTCGGGCGAAAGCTTCAGAGCTTCCAGCAGATCATTGGAGGCGGCTGTCGTGTCGCCGTCCTTCTCCGGCTTGTCGATGCGCGCCAGCGCACGCCATGCGCGCGCCTTCAGTGCCGGTGACGCCACTCCGCCGTCGAGTCTGGTTGCGGCTTCGAGTTCGGGCCGTGCCTCGGCGGTCTTCTGCTCGCGGGCCAGCAGAAGGCCGAGCGAAAGATGTGCTTCAATGGCGTTCGGATGGGCGGCGATGGCGCGGTGATAGAGCGCCTCGGCGGCCTCAATCCGGTTCTGCGCATCGGCCACGTAGCCGGCGTCAAACAGGGCCCGGGCATCGGTGTCGTGCGCCGTGATCCACGGATTCAGCTTGGCCTCGGCCGTCTTCCAGTCTGCCCTGCCGATGGCCGCTTCGGCCGCCAGCACTGCATCTGAAGGCGGTTGCGGCTCGGTCGCAACGGTGGAAGTCTGTTCGGCCGGATGCTGCGGAGGGTCCGTAGGAGATTCCTGGGCAAACCCGGTCGCTGTCCCGGAAATCGATGTGCAGAGCAGGACAAAAAAGAAGAAACGAAGCACGAAACACCTCATCTATTAGTGTACCGGGCCAGTTCCACCGGGGGCGCTTTCTGTTCGACGTGCCTCAGCGGACGAGGGAATCAGGTTGCAAGGCAGAGAGCAGAAGTGAACACCTTTCCCTGAAAACAAGAGGCATAGTGAAAACAGGAGATTACCATGACCAAGCAATTTGAAAACCCGGAAGCGACAAAGCTGAACGACGAGACCACGCCGGCGGAATCCCCGCAGAAAAAGGTCGAACGCATTGCCGAAAAGGCCGCTACAAAATCCACCAAGACGGCACAGAAATATGACGAGGACCATAAAATTTTTTCAATCTGACCGGCATCTCAGGATTCTTTCATCCTGGACGAGGAGGCACTGAAAGCACCTCCCGATGCCAGAAATACAGGTGATTGTATGACGATTACCACGATGAACCACATTCCACTGAACTCGGCGTACCTCTGTCAGGATTGCAATGCGGTGGGCAACAACTCGAGGCAGTGCCCGGCGTGCGCCTCGCAGTCCCTGCTGGGACTGGCAGGCGTGTTCGATCGCGAAGAAGTGCGCAAGGAGCAGAAGGAGCAGATTGGTTCCTTGCCCTTGTTCTGGCTGCATCACTCCAGAAGCACGGATCTTGCCCCGCAGACAGTGCCGCGTCGTAGGGCAAGGGCTTGCCGCGCCCTATAATTAAAAGATGGTCATAGCTCTGGCGAGCCTTTCCGAGGCTTTCGTCCGGGCGGACCAACTTCTTTCCGGTGTCTTCCCTTGAGTGATGCACTTATCATCCGCGGTGCGCGGACGCATAATCTGAAGAACGTTTCCTGTGAGATTCCGCACGGACAACTGACGGTGGTCAGCGGCGTCTCGGGGTCGGGCAAGTCCTCGTTGGCCTTCGACACGATCTATGCCGAAGGGCAGCGGCGCTATGTCGAGTCGCTTTCGGCCTATGCGCGGCAGTTCCTTGAGCGCATCGAGAAGCCGGATGTCGACGAGATTGACGGTATGGCTCCGGCCATTGCCATCAAGCAGAAGAACACGACGCGCAATCCGCGCTCGACTGTCGCCACGGCTACCGAAATCTACGATTACATGCGGCTGCTCTATGCCCGCTGTGGCGAGGTGCACTGCGTGCATTGCGATGGCATTGTGCGCAGCGACTCGGTTGACGAGGCCACCGAGGGCGTGCTCAAGCTGGGCGAAGGCACGCGGTTGCTGGTGCTGTTTCTCGTCAAGGTGGTCGATCCCGAGCCAAAGGTAGAAGCCGCTAAGCCGAAAAAATCCACGCGCGCCAAGACCAAGCCCGTTGTCTCAGCGGAGGATTTGCATCTTGAGGCCATGAAGGCGCGGCTGGCGAAGCTGCGCGCGGCGGGCTTCAATCGTTTGTGGCAAAAGGGCGAGATCTTCGAGTTCTCTACGCCCGAGTCGTTGATCGATCTCGATCTGGCGCAGCCGGTTTTTGCGCTGCTCGACCGCATCGTCGTCAATGCCGACAATCGCGCGCGCATCGTCGATGCCATCGAACAGGCCTATCGCGAGGCCGGCGAGGTGATCTTCGAAGAGGCAACGCGCGACGATTCCGCGCCGCGCCGTCTGCGCTATTCCTCGGCCTATGAATGCGTCGAGTGCCATCTCCCCGGCCGCGAGCCGGAGCCGCGCCTGTTCAGCTTCAACAATCCCTTCGGCGCCTGTCCGCGCTGCCAGGGCTTTGGCAATACCGTCGATTACGACATCAATCTGATCATTCCAGATCAAGCGCTCACACTCACCGGGGGCGCCATCGAGCCGTGGAACCGGCCCAAGTGCCGGCCCTGGTACACCGAGTTGCGCAAGTGCGCTGCCGAGCTGGGCGTACCGCTCGACGTGCCCTGGCGCGAACTCTCCGACGAGGCGCGCGCCGCCGTGCTGCACGGCAAGGGAAGTTATGCCGGCATTGACGGCTTCTTCGAGCAGATGGAGAAGAAGAAGTACAAGCTCTACATCCGCGTGATGCTCAGCAAATATCGCGGCTATGCGCTCTGCCCCGACTGCCACGGACAGCGCTTGCGTGCCGAGGCCCTCGCCGTGCGTCTCGAAGGCAAGAACATCTGCGCGGCCACGGCGCTGACCATCGCTCAGGCCAAGCAGTTTTTCGAAGACTTGAAGCTGACGCCGATGCAGGATGAGATTGCCGGTCCGATTCTTATAGAGATTCGTCAGCGGCTGAGTTTTCTCGATGCGGTCGGCCTCGAATACCTGACGCTCGACCGGCTTTCCGCGACGCTGTCGGGCGGCGAGGCGCAGCGCATTCAATTAGCCACGGCGCTCGGTTCGCGGCTGGTCGGCGCTCTCTATGTTCTCGACGAGCCTTCCATCGGCCTGCACAGTCGCGACACCGAGCGGCTGATTCGCATTCTGCGCGATTTGCGCGATCTGGGCAATACTATTGTTGTCGTCGAACACGACTCCGACATTCTGCGCGCCGCCGATTACCTGCTCGATCTTGGTCCCGGCGCGGGCGAGTTTGGCGGCAAGCTTCTGGCCGCGGGTTCGGTGGCCGAGGTCGAGGCCAATCCCAACTCGCTCACCGGCCGCTATCTTTCAAAAAAGCTCAGCATTCCCGTGCCCACGCATCGCCGCGAACCGGGTCGCGAAAAGCTGGTGCTGCGCGGCGCCACGAGCAACAACCTGCACGGGCTCGACGTCGAGATTCCGCTTGGGATGTTGGTGGCCATCACCGGAGTCTCCGGCTCGGGCAAGTCCACGCTCATCCATCAGGTGCTCTATCGCGCGCTGCAGCAGGCCCGGGGGATGACCGAGGGCGCTGACCCTTCGGGATTGTTCACCTCGCTCACGGGCGCCGAGCGCATCAGCGACGTGGTGTTGGTGGATCAGACGCCGATCGGTCGCACGCCGCGCTCGAACCCGGTCACCTATATCAAAGCCTTCGACCAGATCCGCGAACTCTTCGCCTCGCAGCCGGATGCCAAGCGCCTCGGTCTTTCGCCCGGTCACTTTTCCTTTAACGTGCCCGGCGGCCGCTGCAATACCTGCGAGGGCGATGGCACGGTCACCGTCGAGATGCAGTTCCTTGCCGACATCGAGTTGCCCTGCGAGGACTGCGGCGGCACACGCTATCAGCAGCGCGTGCTTGAGGTGAAGTACAAGGGCAAGAATATTCACGAGGTTTTGCAGATGACGGTGAAGGAGGCCTTGCACTTCTTCGCCGGACAGAATCGTCTGCAGGAAAAATTCTCCGTGCTCGATGAGATTGGCCTCGGCTATCTGCGTCTGGGCCAGTCGGCCACGACGCTGTCGGGCGGCGAGGCGCAGCGCGTCAAGCTGGCCGCGCATCTGGCGCAGGTGCGCGCGGTCAACGCCAATGCCAGACCCTCGCAGATGAGTCGCGTCCTCTACATCCTCGATGAGCCGACCACCGGCCTGCACTTCGACGATGTGGCCAAGCTGCTGGTCGGTTTCAAAAAGCTGATCGATGGTGGCGGTTCGCTGATCGTCATCGAGCATAACCTCGATGTGATCAAGAGCGCGGACTGGGTGATCGATCTTGGCCCCGAGGGCGGCTCGGGCGGTGGCAAAATCGTTGCCGAGGGCACGCCTGAAGAGGTCGCCTCGAACCTGCTTTCCTACACAGGTCAGTGGCTGGCTCGCGAGTTATAAGCGCTGCTCGGCAAGAACCGGATTCACCAACTCGCCCAGGCCTTCAATGCGCGCCGTGACGGTTTCACCCGCGCGCAGCCAGCGCTTCGGCGTGCGTCCCATGCCCACGCCCGAAGGCGTTCCCGTCGAAATCACGTCACCCGGTTCGAGCGGTGTAATCGCCGAAATATATTCGATCAACTGCGGCACGGGGAAGATCAACTCACTCGTGCTCGATTTTTGCAGCGTCTCGCCATCGATCGAGAGGCTGATGGCAAGCCTGTGCAGATCGGCGATTTCGTCGGCGGTCACAATCGCCGGGCCGATGGGGCAGAAGGTCGGAAAGCTCTTCGCCATTGACCACTGCGAACTGGCGAACTGCACGTCGCGCGCGCTCACATCGTTGACGATGGTGTAGCCGTAGACATGCGCGCGCCAGTCTTCGGCTTGGATGCGGAAGCCGCCTTTGCCGATCACGACAGCGAGTTCAACCTCGTAGTCCGGCTCCTGCGTTTCCTTCGGAATCACGATGGCCGCGCCTGCGCCGATGATCGCCGATTGCAGTTTAAAGAAGATGACGGGAACCTTCGGAAAGGCGAGCCCGGTTTCGATGGCGTGCTCGCGATAATTGAGACCGATGGCGAAGATGCGCGGCGGATTATTGATCGGCGCATGCAGGGTGACCTCCGCGCGTTTGTCTGTCGGATAGCTTTTCGCCGGATCGATGACAGAAAGCCCCGCGCGAATCGCGGCCAGCGCATCGGCGTAGCCTGCCGCCGTCAGATCCACAACCTTATCTTCCACAAGCGCACCGGGCCGTACCACGTTATCGGCCGCCGCAAACGAAATCAGTTTCATCGAAGCCCCTCCTGCATTGTGATCTTGATCGATGTGCGCCGCAAATGTAAAACGGGCAACGCCGAAGCGTCACCCGTTCGCATTTTTGCGTGAAGCGAAAACTACTTCTTTTCCGACTTGTGGAAGTTTTCGATGATCTTCAAGTAGGCCTTGGCCTTCTCGGTGATGATCTCCGGCTTGCCGTCTTCGATGGCCTTCAGGTTGACCAGATCGCTGCCCACGCCGAGCGCGCGCGCGCCGGCCTTCAGGAAGCTCTCTGCCGTCTCCAGGCTCACGCCGCCGGTCGGGATCAACTGCAGGAAGGGGAACGGAGCGCGCAGAGCCTTCAGGTAGCTGGCGCCACCCATGGCCGAGCACGGGAAGACCTTGACGATGTCCGCGCCAGCCTTCCAGGCGGTGATGACTTCGGTCGGCGTCAGCGCGCCGGGGCAGGAGAGCTTTCCGCTGCCCTTGGTGGTCGCGATCACTTCCAGGTTCAGGCAGGGGCTGATGACGAACTCCGCGCCCGCGTCGATGGTGGCCTGCGCCTGAGCGGCGGTGGTCACCGTGCCCGAGCCGAGCAGCACGTCGTTGCCGTACTCGGCCTTGAGGGCCTTCAGCAGGTCGATGGCGCCGGGGACGGTCATCGTCACTTCCACCGTGTTCACACCGCCGGCGAGCATCGCCTTGACGATGGCCAGACCCTGCTCTTTGCTCTTGGCGCGCAGCACCGGCATCAGGCCAATGCGCTCGATTGCTTCCTTCGTAGTTTCTGCCATGTTTTTATCCTCTTTGTGATGGGTGGGCGGCGAGTTCACGCCCTTCGTGAAAATGCCATGAGCGAGAGGCTCATGGCAGGAAGGCCCGGGCAAGCCGGGCCTTCGGTGGGGTTATCGATCGACGCGAGCCGTTCCGGCCTTCATCACCTTTTTCACTTCAGCGAACGAAGCGGTCGAGGTGTCGCCGGGGGTGGTCATGGCCAAAGCGCCATGGGCCACGCCATACTCGATGGCGGTCTGTGCATCGGCGCCCGAAAGGAAGCCGTAGGCCAGGCCGGAGGCGAAGCTGTCGCCGCCGCCCACGCGATCGAGAATGTCGATGTCGCGCTGCGGAACGGTGACGATCTTGTCCTCGTTGATGGCGATGGCGCCCCACGCGTTGTTGCTGGCCGTGTGGGCCGTACGCAGCGTGCTGGCAATCACCTTCAGGTTCGGGTAGAGCGAGGCCACCTCGCGGAGCATGTCCGCATAGGCATCTAGCGGCAGCTCATCGAAATCTGCGCTGACGCCTTTGATCTTGACGCCGAGCATGGTCGAGAAGTCTTCCTCGTTGCCAAGCAGAACGTCAACCTTCTTGACGATCTCACGGTTGACTTCCTGCGCCTTGGCCTGGCCGCCGATCGACTTCCACAGGGAAGGGCGGTAGTTCAGGTCGTAGCTGACAGGCGTGCCGTACTTGTTGGCCGCGTCCATGGCTTCGGCAGCCACTTCGGCAGTCGTGTCCGACAGCGCCGCAAAGATGCCGCCGGTGTGCAGCCAGCGCGAACCGTTTTTGGGTCCAAAGATCGACTCCCAATCGAAGTCGCCCTTCTTGACCTGGCTGATCGCGGTGTTGCCACGATCCGAGCAGCCGACAGCGGCGCGTACGCCGTAGCCGCGCTCGGTGAAGTTCAAACCGTTGCGCACGGTGCGACCGATGCCATCATAGGGAACCCACTTGATGAGCGAGGAGTCGACGCCGCCCTGGAGGACAAAGTCCTCGACCAGGCGACCCACCGGGTTATCGGCCAGAGCCGTCACAATGGCGGCCTTGTAGCCAAAGCAGCGCCGCAAGCCGCGGGCCACGTTATATTCGCCGCCGCCCTCCCACACCTGAAAGGTGCGAGACGTGTGGATGCGGCCCTCGCCGGGATCGAGCCGGAGCATCACTTCGCCCAGGCTTACACAATCCCAACGACGTTGAGAGTCAGGAATTAAGAGTTTTTCCATACCAACACTAATTTATCGCAAAGAGGTCAGACCAGTCTGTGACGAAAATCATGGTGCGGTACGAATCCCCCAAAAAGAGGCTATTCGCGGTACGATACGGCAAAATTTTTTCGCGCAGTGTATCGGTGCCCCCCGTCGATGAACCAAGGATCAGGCCACCACCGGCACGTTGGACACCCCGGCGGTGCCGAACAGACGCCGATAGTGCGCGATTTCTTCCGCATCGCCCATCGCCTTCGCATAATTGTCCGACAGTTTGACGGCCGGCCGGCCCTCGACCTCGGAGAGCTTGCAGACCAGACTGATCGGATTGAAGCCCTCGTCGCCCTGCGGATTGCAGCCGCGGAAGTCATTGGTCAGCAGCGTGCCCCAGCCGGCGCTGAAGCGGATGCGCCGGTTGGGTGTCCAGCGTTTTTCATCGAGAAAATCTCTTGCCTCGCGGAACTCCGTCGGCGCTTCGCCGTTCTGGATGGTCCCGGCGAAGTAGGCGTGCAATGCCAGAATCTGATCGACGTCGAGCGCGTCGGAGGCGATCAGGCGCTTTTTGCGCGGGTCGCGGCCGCGCTGCTTGAGCCAGCCAATGTACTCGTCGCCGGCCACGAACGGGTCTTTGCTGTCGATGCGCTGGCCGGTCCAGTCGGCCACCCAATCCGGCGCGTCTTCAAGAAACTGCGTAGTGCCGAAGGTGTCCGGCAACAGCATCAGCAGCTCACCCTGGTAGCTCTTTTGCCAAAGCTCCAGCAGCGTGTACTGTGCCTGTTGCAACGCCTTGTCGCTGGTGGCCATCGCGGCCAGCGCCATCGATAGTTCGTGCGCGTTGGTGCCAATGGCTTCCATATCGTGCTTGTAGGCCAGATAGGTGTTCGAACTGCCCGCGAAGGCCTCGCCCAGCACGTCGCGCATGGCGGTGATGACGTACTCGTGCCAGAGAAAGCTGTGGCGGCGGCGCGTGCCGAAGTCGCTGATGCTCAGCCCCGGCACGCCGCGCAGCCGCGCCATCTTGTCCCAGAGCTTGCTCTTGGCGCGCGCATAGAGAATGTCCAACTCCAACTCGCTCAGCTTCTTCAGGCTGGCGCGCGTCTTCATCTCGTCGATGATCGCCAGCGCGTAGATCTCCCAGAGCGTCGTTTCGGTCCACAGGCCGGAAAAGCGCAGCGAGATTTGCCCCTTTTCGATTGAAAGCTCGTAGTCGGAGAGGCGAAAATCCTTTTCAAGCCAGGCGAGAAAGGCCGGCTCGAAGATGCCGACGCGGCCGTAGAAGGTGTTGCCCGCCAGCCAGATCATCTCCGATTTGTGAAAGCGCAGCTTCTGCACGGCGTCGAGCTGTTCACGCAGTTCCTCGATGCCGATCCTCTCGCCCAGGCGTATATCCGCCATGCGGTTCTGCAGGGTGAAGGCCGTGTGGACGCCGGAAAAGTTCTTCCAGATGAATTGCAGCATCAGCAACTTGTAGAAGTCGGTGTCGAGCAGGGAACGGACGATGGGGTCCATCTCCCAGTTATGATCGTGCGCGCGTCTGGCGAAGTTGATGATCACGTTGCTCTCACTTTATCGGATTGCCCCGGGGAATTAAAAGCTGCCAGAGCACATGTGTTGGAGAATGACTTGAACGCTTTGTTCCATGCGGGATCGAACAAATAGAACGGCCACGCTGCCTCGCGCCGTCTGGTCGTTCTTTGCGTGCGGGAGGGGTGCGGATACTTTAATCTAGAAAGAAAAGGGAGCCATGCCTCAAAAAACTGAGATGAAAGTGAAGTTGGCCGGCATTGAGCTGAGCAACCCGGTTCTGGCTGCCAGCGGAACCTTCGGCTACGGCATCGAATTCGAAGAGATTGTCGCGCTTGACCGGCTTGGCGGCTTTGTCACCAAGGGTATCTCGCTTGAACCGATGGCCGGCAATTCGGCACCGCGCATCGTGCAGACCGCCGCCGGCATGATGAACGCCATCGGCTTGCAGAACATTGGCGTCGAGGCCTTCCTCGCCGAAAAGCTGCCGCTGCTCGCGCGCTACAAGCAGTGCAAGGTCTTCGTCAACGTCTTCGGCTCTTCGGTGCAGGACTACTGTGCGGTGATTGAGCGGCTCAATGACGCCGAGGGCATCGCCGCCTACGAGCTCAACGTCTCCTGCCCGAATGTCCATGCCGGCGGCATGAGCTTCGGCTCCGATGCGGGCGAACTCGAATATCTGGTGACGAAGGCCAAGGCTGTCGCCAAGCGGCCGCTGATCGTGAAGCTTTCGCCGAACGTGACCTCGATTGCGCACATGGCCGAGGTGGCGGCGGGCGCTGGCGCCGACGCGCTCAGTCTGGTGAACACCTTCATGGCGCTTTCGATCGACGTGAATACGCGCAAGCCGCGGCTGGCCAACATCACCGGAGGCCTGTCGGGACCGGCGATCAAGCCCATCGCTCTGCGCATGGTCTACGAGGCGGCGCGTGCCGTTTCGATTCCCATCCTCGGGTTGGGCGGCATCGTCACCGCCGAGGACGCGGTCGAGTTCCTGCTGGCCGGGGCCACGGCGGTCCAACTCGGCACGGCCAGCTTCGCCGACCCACGCGCGACCGAAAAAGTTGCCCACGATCTCGAGGTCTGGTGCCGCGCGCATCAGGTTGACAAGGTAGCCAGCCTGACCGGTGCGTTGGAGTTGCCCGCGATCCAGTCTTGATTCTTCCTGCTTCGTAGAACGAGTTACGGCGTTGGCCTTGGCCTGCGCCGTTATTTTTGTGGATTGCTCCGTTGAAAATTGACGTGACTCAGCCCGAATTGAAACCTCTTTGCCTTTTCATTCTTCTTTCCGCTTGCTTCCAAAAACAGCTTGTATACGATGCTCTGGTCGTCTCGTTCCCGCTCTTTTTTCCGAAAACCTGTTGGCACATTCCGCATGCAGAGTGATCTGAATCACGCATTGAAGCTGTTCCCACGGGATGACAATTTTCCTCGGCATGTGACGGCGCTCACAGCTACTTGCGCAAGAACATGAGAACTTTCGGTCACAATGATCGGCATACCCCTCTGTGGTGCATGTCCATTTTCAGTCAGGGGAAGAAGCAGGTGTTTTTTTGAAGCGAGGTAGGCATGGGGCATTCGATTTGGCAAGCAATGGAGCAGAAGGGATATAACCGCAGAGAGTTTCTGCAATTCTGTTCTGCGGCGGCGGCAATGGCTGGACTTGGACAAGCAGGCGTCGCGCAGGTGGTTTCCGCCTTCGAGAAGAAAGAAAAACCGGCTGTGGTCTGGATGCACTTTCAGGAGTGCACCTGCTGCAGCGAGTCGTTTCTCCGGGCCTCGCATCCGATCGTCATCGATGCGCTGCTCGATGTGCTGTCGCTCAACTACACCGAAACCCTGATGGCGGCCGCCGGCTTTCAGGCCGAGAAGTGCCTCAAGGACACCATCGAGAAGAACAAGGGCAAGTACATCGTGCTGGTCGAAGGCGCCGTGCCGACCAAAGACGGCGGCGTCTACTGCATGATCGGCGGACGCACTGCCGAGGTGATCCTGCAGGAGGTCGCTGCCGATGCGGCGGCCATCGTCGCCTGGGGCAGTTGCGCTTCGAATGGCTGCATTCAGGCCGCGAAGCCGAATCCGACCGGGGCGACCCCGATTCACAAACTGGTCGACAAACCGGTGATCAATGTGCCCGGCTGCCCGCCGATTGCCGACGTGATGATGGGCGTGGTGACCCACTTGCTGGTGACCGGCCAGACGCCGGCGCTCGATTCTCTGGGACGGCCGAAAGAGTTCTACGGACGCCGCGTCCACGACACCTGCTATCGCCGCCCGTGCTACGATGCCGGATTGTTTGTCGAGTCCTTCGACGATGAGAATGCCCGCAAGGGCTTCTGCCTTTACAAGATGGGTTGCCGCGGCCCAGTCACCTACAACGCCTGCTCGGTGACCAAGTGGAACGAGGGCACCAGCTATCCGATCCAGTCCGGCCATGGTTGCCTTGGTTGCAGTGAAGCCGGTTTCTGGGATAACCAGCCTTTCTATCAACATTTGCCCTCCTTCCCGGGCTTCGGCATCGAGCACACGGCCGACACCATCGGCGCGGTGGTCGGCGTGGCCACACTGGCCGGCGTCGCTGCTCATGCGGTGGTCACCAACGTGCGCAAGCACAAGGTGATCGCGGAAGTGCACGCGGAAGAAGACAAAGAGGAAGAAAAGGAGTTGTAGCCCGCTATGGCACGTGTCGTTGTCGATCCGATTACTCGTATTGAGGGCCACCTGCGCATTGAAGCGGTGGTCGAAAATGGCGTGATTACCGATGCCTACAGTTCAAGCACCATGGTGCGCGGCATCGAGAAGATCCTCAAGGGGCGCGACCCGCGCGATGTCTGGGCCATGTGCGAACGGCTCTGCGGCGTCTGTACGGGGATTCACGCTCTGGCCAGTGTGCGCGCTGTCGAGGACGCGCTCAAGATCAACGTTCCGCCTACCGCCGAGTTGATCCGCAACCTGATGACCTGTACCTTGAACGTCCACGATCACGTCGTGCATTTCTACCATCTGCATGCGCTTGACTGGGTAGACGTTATCAACGCCCTCAAGGCAGATCCGAAGAAGGCCGCCGAACTGGCCGGTTCCTATTCCAAGTGGGACAAGAACACCCCCGCCTATTTCGCCGAGGTGCAGGGAAAGATCAAGAAATTCGCCGACAGTGGCCTAGGCATCTTCGCGAACGGTTACTGGGGCCACCCGGCCTACAAGCTGCCGCCCGAGGTGAACCTGATCGCGGTCGCGCACTATCTGGACGCGCTTGAGTGGCAGAAGGAGATCGTCAAGATTCACGCGGTCTTCGGCGGCAAGAATCCGCATCCAAATTATCTGGTCGGCGGCGTGCCATGCTCGATCAACCTCGACGAGGTTTCGGCGATCAACAGCGAGCGGCTGAATCTGGTCGCCCGGCAGGTCAAGTTGGCCGACGAGTTTGTCAACGAGGTCTATGTGCCGGATCTTCTGGCCGTGGCCTCCTTCTACAAGGACTGGACCAAGTGGGGCGGAGGGCTGAAGAACTATCTGACCTACGGGGAGTTCCCGACCAAGGGCTACAGCCAGGTGGACGCCTTCAAGATTCCGCGTGGCGTGGTGCTCGGCCGCGATCTGACCAAGGTGTATCCGGTCAATCCGCGCGACCCCGGCGAGATTCAGGAGTTCATCACCCACTCCTGGTACGACTATGACGGTGGCGACGCCAAGGGCCTGCATCCGTGGGCGGGCGAGACCAACATCCACTACACCGGGCCGAAGCCGCCCTTTGAGCAGCTTGATGTGACCTCGAAGTACTCCTACATCAAGACGCCGCGCTGGAAGGAGACGCCAATGGAGGTCGGGCCTCTGTCGCGGCTGATTGTCGGCTATGCCTCGGGCCGGGCCGACATCAAGGAGACGGTCGACCAGACGCTGGGCAAACTGGGCGTGCCGAAGGAGGCTCTGTTTTCGACTCTGGGTCGCACCGCGGCGCGCGGCATCGATTGCCTTCTGTCGGTCAACTACCTGAAGGAGTTCTTTGCCGAGTTGATGGAGCGCGTGAAGACGCGTGAGACCTCGACGTTCAACGGCGAGAAATGGGACCCGAAGAGCTGGCCTGCCGATGCCGAGGGCGTGGGGCTGGCCGAGGCGCCGCGTGGCGCGCTGGCGCACTTCATCAAGATCCGCAACGGTGCGGTCGAAAATTATCAGATGGTGGTGCCGACCACCTGGAACGGTTCGCCGCGCGACGGCAAACAGCAGCGGTCGGCCTTCGAGGAGTCGCTGGTGGGCACCCCGGTCGCTAATCTCGATCAGCCGCTGGAGATTCTGCGGACGATCCACTCCTTTGACCCGTGCGTGGCCTGCTCGGTGCATTTTTATGATCCGAGCGGCAAGCACCTTCACCAGGTTTCCTTCGAGTGAGAGTGATGAGTACTCCGGCAGTGGGGAATAACAATGCGTTGCCGGATGCTGTGGTGCAGCATCCGGCCGAGTACCGGCAGGTTTACGTCTGGGAGCTGCCGGTGCGTGTTTATCACTGGATCAACGCCGTGGCCATGGTGGGTCTGTGCGTCACCGGTTATTTGATCGGGGCGCCGATCCGCGCCTTTTACGCGGCCGAGGCCTATCAACAGTACTGGTTTGGCTGCGTGCGCTTTGTGCATTTTGTCTGCGCGGCGATTTACATGTTCAACTTTGCGGCTCGCATCTACTGGGGATTTGTCGGCAACAAGTACGCTCGCTGGTACAACTACTTTCCGATCACTTCTGCGCAACGGCAGGAAATTGTCGACGTGATCAAGGCCGATGTGCTGCAGGTTAAGCTGCACGGGTCGTTGTCGATTGGTCACAATGCGATGGCCGCGTTGACCTACTTCTTCACCTTCCTGGCCTTTATCTTCCAGTCGATTACCGGGCTGGCGCTCTACTCAAGCATGAGCACCAGCTGGTTCCCGCGCCTGTTTCGCTGGATTGTGCCCTTGATGGGTGGCGAGTTCGGCGTGCGCTTCTGGCACCACACCTTTCTGTGGTTCTTCGTCTGCTTCATCATTGTGCACGTCTACCTGGCCTTCTATCACGACTACATCGAGGGCCGTGGCACGGTTAGTTCGATCATCGGCGGTTGGAAGTTCATCAAGGTGAAGAAGAGTGAGCATGAATAACGGCGGCACGCTGGTGCTGGGGATCGGCAATATTCTGATGGGCGACGAGGGGGTGGGCGTCGCGGTGGTGAAGGCGCTCGAAAAGCGTCCGCTGCCAGCGGACGTCACGTGCCTGGACGGTGGCACGGGGGGCTTCACGTTGTTGGGGGCGCTGGAGGATGCCGGGCGCATTCTTCTGGTCGACGCCGCGGCCGACGATCAGCCCATCGGTACGGTGACGCGGCTGGAGCCGCGCTTTGCGCGCGATTACCCGCCGACCTTGACCGCGCACGACATCGGCGTCAAGGATCTGCTCGACGTTTTTTATCTGCGTGGCGGTGAGCCGGAGGTGGTTCTGTACGCCATTACCATCGACCCGCATCAATCGCTCTCGGTGGGGCTGTCGCCGGTCGCGGAGCGGGCCGTGGCCGAGGCGGTCGAGCGCATCATGGCCGAGTTGGTGGCCGTGGCCGTCACGCTCTGAGGCTGGGGGGCTATGTTCTGGACCGTGGGAGCAATGGGGAAAGAGAAAATTTTTTGCGCTGCGGTGGAGGGCCGCGAGCCTTTTTCTGGGAAACATCCTCCGCCAAAGCTGATACCCTAGAGCTATGAAATTCGGGGTACTAGTCTTTCCCGGTTCCAACTGCGATCAAGACGCGTACGATGTGATCGCCGAAGTGGCCCAGCGGCCTGTCACCTTTCTCTGGCACGACTCCGAGGATCTTCAGGGCGTCGACGCCGTTCTGGTTCCTGGCGGGTTCTCCTACGGAGACTACCTGCGCACGGGTGCCATTGCTCGTTTTTCGCCCGTCATGCAGGCCGTCAAGCGCTTTGCTGCCGAGGGCGGTCCGGTGCTCGGCATCTGCAACGGCTTCCAGATCCTGACCGAATCGGGTCTGCTGCCGGGCGCGCTGATGCGCAATGCCGGCCTCAAGTTCATCTCCAAGCAGATCCACGTGCGCACCGAGACCACAGATAGCCCTTTCACCAATCAATTGAAGAAGGGGGACGTGTTGCAGCTTCCCATTGCCCATATGGAAGGGAACTACTACTGCGACGCCGAAACCCTCCGTCAGCTTGAGGCCGAAGACCGCGTTGCCTTCCGGTACTCGACCCCTGAGGGCGCGATCACGCCGGAGGCGAACCCCAACGGCTCGCTCGGCAACATCGCCGGTGTTCTCAATGAAAAACGCAATGTGCTTGGCCTGATGCCGCACCCTGAGCGCGCCTCCGAGGCGCTACTGGGCTCGGCCGATGGCTGGAAGATGTTTTCCTCGCTGGTCAATGCTTTAGCCACACGTTAATGTTGTCGTCTGTCGCGCATGATCGATATTCATCACCATCTGATTTACGGGGTTGATGACGGGGCGCAGGATCTGGCCTCCTCGCTGACGTTGGCGGAGGAGGCTTTGCGCGACGGTATCACCCACGTCGTCTGCACGCCCCATGCCAACGATGAGTATCCCTACCCCAGGGACGTGATCGAGGAGCGGTTCAGTGAACTGTGCGAACGGCTCAAGGGCAAGCTGGAGTTGAGCCTTGGCTGCGACTTCCATCTTTCGGCTGAAAATATCTTTGAGGCAACCTCGCATCCGCCCGTCTATTCGGTGAACGGCAAGGGCTATCTGCTGATCGAGTTTTCGAACGGCCCTATTCCGCCGCAGATGGGCGAAGCACTTTTCCATCTGCAGTCGGCTGGCTATACGCTGGTCGTGACGCATCCGGAGCGCTATCCTGCTGTGCATCGCAACCCTGGGTTGTTGGCCGAGTGGCTGCGCTGTGGCTGTCTGATGCAGGTGACGGCCAATGCTCTGTATGGTCGCTTCGGCCCCGTGGCCGAGGCGCTGGCCAACGAAATGCTTTCCCGCAATTGGATTCACTTTCTGGCCACCGATGCGCATCACGTCGACTGGCGGCCGCCGCACATGCGCCGCGCCTACGAGTATGTGGCGCAGAAGCAGGGCGAGGAGACCGCGCGTCGGCTCTGCCTCACCAATCCGCAGGTGGTTGTTGATGGCGCGGCGTGGCCCGAGCAGCCTGAGCTGCTCGATCTGTGGAAGGAAGAGGCGATTCGCATCGATGCGGAGCGACTGGCCAAAAAACGAGTGCGCGGACTCGATGAGAATAAGGGCTTCTTTGCCCGTCTCTTCGGTCGTTAGATTTTTGCTGGAAGTGTGCCGGAGATATTTTTCTTTTTGGCCTATGTGCAGCGTTCATGCGTCAGAGACAAGGCTCAGGGGCTGAAGCCCGCTCATTTTTTATGGCACTGTTGCGGGACATCTGAAGCCGCGTCCTTTTACAAAACTACGTGATCTTACTGCTTTTCAGTATTCCTCACACAAAGATCAACCCCGGCGAGGAAAACCCTCGTCGGGGTTGATGTGTTTCTGTGAGTAAAAAAACTACCGTGCTTGCGTCGCGAGCCACTTCTCTAGATTCGGCCCTTGCAGCGTGCGCAGTTCGATGCAGCCGTCGATGCGCTCAAGAGCATTTTTGAATGCGCGGTCCGAAGATGGCACCGGGTGCGCGGTGAAGAACTGCTTCACATCCTCGCGTGCTTCGGTGGAGCAGAAGCTTCCGGTCGAGCTGACCAGATACCCGCCCATCGCGGTGGTGAGCTGCGCCTGCACCTTCGTCCAGTTGTCCTTGATGAAGTTCCAGGCCAACTCGCGCGATTCAGGCTTTTGCAAAGCGATGATGAGCTGGATGGCTGCATCCTGGTTGCGGACCTTGCCGGAGACGACGTAGTCGAGGGCGCGGCGCTGTAGCGCGGGATCGTCGAACTGCACCAGCAGGCGCAGCGAACTTTCCTGCCGCTCAGGATCTGTCGAGGTTTCAAAGATCTTCTGCAGTCGGTCGAACAGGGCGGCATCGCCGTTTTGCACGGTGATGGCCAGCGCTGTTTGGCCGAGCGTTGCGTCGACCGAGGTTGGATCGGTGAGGTACTTTTCCGCAATGGCATGAGCTTCGGCAACAACTGCCGGGTCCTTGCTGTTACCAAGCAAGCCAAAGAGCGCGGCGCGCAGTTCGCGCGCATTGGGCGCGTCGTTCGGCGTTGCCGCGGGCAGCTTGGCATAGAGCGGCGCAAAGTTTGCGCGCAGCCATGCATTGAGCGTGTTGCGCTGTTCTTTGCTTGATGCGATCTGCCACTGGATGGCAGAAATACCACCCAGTGTGCTGCCAAGTACGGTAGCATTCGGATCGGTTTTGAGTGCCGCGAGCAGGTCAAGATAGTCGCCGATGGTTGCCGTGTTGGCGCGTACCTGCGCCCACTCGTCGCCGGTAAGGCCGATGCGCTCGGTCGGCGTCAGTCCCGTTTCCACCTGCGCGACCAGCTTCTTGTAGACCTCGGGCGGATAGGTGCTGCGGTAGTAGCCGACGCCACGCGCATTGGCGAAGACGAACGGCGCGGCTGGCGTCTTCAGCGTCGAGCTTGTCGGCGTCAGCAACTGGCAATCCTGCGTCGTGTCGCTGGTCTTGAAGCAGACCGGCAGCGTCCACTTCTGCGCCGCATCGACCTTCTGGCTTGGGCTCAGGAAGAAGCGTTTCTGGCTGATGGAGACCGCGCCCTTCGCCGGTGCGCCAAAGCTGATCAGCGGCTCGCCGGGCTGCGAAACCAGCGATTCCATGATCTTGTCGACAGGCTTGTGGCTGGCTTCGGTCTGCGCATTCCAGAAGTCCTCGGCCGTGGCATTCGAGTAGAGATGAGCGGCCAGATAGTTGTGCACGCCCTTGCGGAAGGTCTCTCTGCCCAGGTAGTTTTCAACCATCAGCAGCATCGCGCCGGCCTTGCCGTAGGCGATGCCGTCGAACATCTGGTTGATCTCGTCGGGCGTATCGGCCTTGGCGCGGATCGAGCGCGTGGTAGGCTGCGCGTCGGTGTTCAGCGTGCTGTTGAGCACGCCAGCGACCTCTTGATTGATGTTCCACTCCGGATGCAGGTCGGCTACCGGCTTGTTCTCCATCCAGGTGGCGAAGCCCTCGTTGAGCCAGAGGTTGTCCCACCACTTCATCGTGACCAGATCGCCGAACCATTGGTGCGCCATTTCGTGCGCAATCACCAGTGCGACCTCTTTCTTGGCGCCGACCGACGAGGTCTTTTCATCGGCCAGAAGGTCCGTTTCGCGATAGGTGATGGCGCCGAAGTTCTCCATCGCGCCGGCCTCGAAGTCGGGAATGCCGATCAGATCGAGCTTCTTGAGCGGATAGGGAATGCCGAAGTAGTCGTTGTAGTAGTGCAGAATCTTCTTGGTTTCGCCGAGGCCGAACTGGGTGAGCGCAACCTTATCCGGCGTGGCGCAGACGCGGAGGGCAACGCCATCCTGGCTGCCCGAGGAACACTCAAAGTCGCCGACCAGAAAGGCCAGCAGATAGCTGGACATCTTTGGCGTCGTGCCGAACTTGAGCGTGTGTTTGCCTGCACCGGCGGGCGTGTCGGTCTCGATGGCGCTGTTCGAAATCGCCGTATCGGCCGCGTCGATGGTCAGTGCGACATCGTAGGTCGCCTTGAAGGCTGGCTCGTCGAAGCTGGGGAAGGCGCGCCGCGCGTCGGTCGATTCGAACTGCGTGACCGCGTAGTTGCGCTTGGCGGTCTTCGACAGGTAGAAGCCGCGCAGTTCGTTGTTCAAAATGCAGGCGTAGGCGATGGTGAGCGTCGCCTTGCCTGCGGGAATCTTGTCCGCGAAGGTGAAGGTGGCCTGCTGCTTCTTCTCGTCGAGCGCGATGGTCGCGGTCTGCTCGTGGCCGGCGGCGGTGATCTTCACCGACTGAAAGGCGATCTCAATGGCGTTGAGCGTAATCGCGTTCGATGGTTCGTCGAGCGCAATGTCGATGGTCTCGTGGCCGGTGAAGGTGGCGGCCTTCAGGTCGGGCGCCAGCGCCAGAGCGTAGTGCTCGGGCCGCACGGTATCAGCCAGCCGTTGTGCCTTGGCATGGGGCGCAAGCAGCAGCGCAAAGGCCGCGGCGGCGCAGAGGCTCAGGTGGAGAGAGATAGAAGATTTTTTCATGGAGGATCCTCGCTAGCAAATACGGTTTCTATGTCCGGCCGATTCCGCAACGGATGAGGAAAGCGGCCCTTCTACAAATAAAAATGGTGGAAAAGTGAATCAACTTATGGTTGCGGGCGAAGGCTTGCGCGTTCGCCCTGGGGTTATTTTTTGCGCTCTGGAAGCACGGAGTCCAGAAACAGCAGACACGCGCCGACGACAACTGCCGAGTCGGCCACGTTGAAGTCCGGCCAGTGATAGCTGAAGATGTGTACCTCGATGAAGTCGACGACCGATCCGTAGGCCGCGCGATCGTAGAGGTTGCCGAGTGCGCCGCCAAGAATCAGCGCCAGCCCCACCGTGGTGCAGGTGAAGCGTTCGCCGATGCGGTAGAGCAGCCCAAGTACAACCACTGCGGCTAGCAGCGCAAAGCCCACCAGGCCCCAGCGCACTGCGTGCGGCGTGGCCGAGTCGGCAAAGATCGAAAAGGCCGCGCCTTCGTTGGTCCAGTGCGAGATGCGCAGAACGCGCGGAATCACCGGAATGGCGTCGCCAAAAGCGACGTGCCGATCCACCCAGATTTTCGTCAGCCGGTCGGCGACGAGAACCGCGAGTGCGATTCCCGCCAACCAGGCAAACCGACGCGGAGGCGCAAGCTTCACTCGGCAGCCTCCGGGCGGGCGATGCCCATCTCTTCGAGCGCCGACTGGCAACGCGGGCAAACAGCGGCCCACGCGCCGTAGTTTGAAACCGTCGGCACGAAGTTCCAGCAGCGGGCGCACTTGTGGCCGCTGGCAGGAAGCACCGTGGCCTTCAGCTCCGCGCCTTCGAGCACGCGCACCGCCGAAACGTTCAGAATTTCCTTGAGCGATCCGGCGTACTTCCGCAGCAGCGCCAGTTGCTCGCCAGATGCGGCCAGTTCCACCTCGGCCTCAAGTCCCTTGCCGATGCGCTTGTCCTTGCGCGCTTCTTCGAGCTTGAGCATCGCAGCATCGCGCAGAGCAAAGAGTTTCTTCCACTCGTCGATCAACGTCGTTGGGTCTTCGGGATAAAGCGCCTCGGGCTTCGGGAAGTGCGCCAGATGCACGCTGGCCTCGCGGCCCTCGACCTCAGGCAGCTTCTCCCAGATCTCGTCGGCGGTGAAGCTGAGAATCGGTGCCACCAGCCGCGTCAGGGCCTCGGCAATCTGCCACAGAACGGTCTGCGCCGAACGCCGTTCGCGGCTTGTGGGCGCGAAGGTGTAGAGCCGGTCCTTGAGTACGTCGAGATAGAAGGCGCTCAGATCGGCGATGGCGAACTCGTTTACCGCGTGGTAGATTTTGTGGAACTCATACGAGTCGTACCAGCCGAGAATCTCCTCGGTGAGCTTGCGCGTGCGGGCCAGCATATAGCGGTCGAGCGGCTCAAGCTGATCGAAGGCCACCGCGTCCTTGGCAGGGTTGAAGCCGGAAAGACTGCCGAGCAGATAGCGGAAGGTGTTGCGCAGCTTGCGATAGATCTCCGCGCAGCGCTGCATCAGGTTTTCGCTGGCCGCCATGTCCTCGCGGAAGTCGACCGAGGCCACCCACAGTCGCACAATCTCGCCGCCGAGCCGCTTGGCGATGTCCACCGGATCGACGCCGTTGCCGAGGCTCTTGCTCATGGCGCGGCCCTGCTCGTCGAGCGTCCAGCCCGCCGTGGCCACGTTGGTGTAGGGTGCGCGGCCGCGCAGTGCCACTGATGTCAGCAGCGACGAGTGGAACCAGCCGCGATGCTGATCGCCGCCTTCCAGGTACAGCACCTTCGTGCCGTCCTTGGCAATGAAGCCGTCGTAGACCTTCTTCAGGTCGGGGTCCGACTCGCAGACCGCCAGCCAGCTCACGCCTGAATCAAACCAGACGTCGAGAATGTCCTTTTCCTTGCGGAAGGTGGTGCCGCCGCAGTGGCTGCACTTGGTCCCGGCGGGCAGCAGAGCGTCGGCCTTGGGCGAATGCCAGGACTCGATGCCCTCGCGCTCGAACAGATCGACGACCTTCCTGTTCAACTCGGTGTCGAGAATCGGCTCGTTGCACTGCTCGCACATGAAGACGGCGATGGGCACGCCCCAGATGCGCTGGCGGCTGATGCACCAGTCGGGCCGGGTGGCGATCATATTGGTGATCCGCTCTTTGCCCCAACTCGGGTCCCAGTTCACCTTGTCGATCTCGTCGATGGCGACTTGCCGATAGGTTTTTTTCTCGTCCTGGGTGCCTTCGGCCGGAGTGTCCAACTTGATGAACCACTGCTCGGTGGCGCGGAAGATCACCGGATGGTGGCAGCGCCAGCAGTGCGGGTACGAGTGCTCGATGGGGCCGCTGCCGAGCAGTGCGCCGCGCTCTTCGAGCAGGGCGATGATGATCGGGTTGGCCTCCCAGACGCTCTTGCCTTCGAAGGCGGGCGGCTGGGTAAAGGGCCAGGCCTCTTCATCGACGTGGATGTGTCCGCCCGCATCGACGCGACAAGTGGTGTCGATGCCGTAGCGCACGCCGGTGTAGAAATCGTCGGCGCCGTGCGAGGGAGCGGTGTGGACCACGCCCGTGCCGGTGTCGGCGGTGACGTAGTCGGCCAGCACGCCCAGAATCGAACGCTCCAGAAACGGATGCTTGAAGGTCGAGCGCTCCAGTTGCGAGCCCTTGACGCGGCCCAGTTCCTTGTAGCTTGCCCAGTTGCAGGCCTTGGCCACCTGATCGGCCAGCGAGGCGGCGATGATGTAGACGTCGTTCGACGGGCAGCAGGTGTCGTTCAGCGTCGGAGCCACGGCAATGTACTCGAACTCCGGGTGGAAGGCTACGGCCATCGAAGCCGGCATCGTCCACGGGGTCGTGGTCCAGATAATCGTGTACAGGTCTCGGTCGCCGATGGCGGCGGCGAGCGCCGGGTCAATTGCGGTGGCGTCGCTGGTCAGCTTATAGCGAACGTAGATTGTCGAGCTGGTGTGGTTGGCGTACTCTACCTCGGCCTCGGCCAGCGCCGTGCGGTCGTGCGTGCACCAATACACCGGCTTCAGGCCGCGATAGACGTAGCCCTTTTCCAGAAAGCCGTAAAAGGCTTCGAGAATCTTGGCCTCGTAGGCGCGGTCCAGGGTCCGGTAGGGCTTGTCCCAGCGTCCCAGAATGCCGATGCGCTCAAACTGCCCGCTCTGCATGTCCACGTACTTCTGCGCGTACTCGCGGCAGGCGTTCAGCACCGAGGGCACTGGCATTTCCAGTTTCTTGCGGCCCAGTTTTTCGTCGACCTTGATCTCGATCGGCAGACCGTGGCAGTCAAAGCCCGGAATATAGGGTGCGTCGAAGCCGGCCATGGTCTTCGACTTGACGACGAAGTCCTTCAGGCCCTTGTTCAGCGCATGGCCCAGGTGAATGGCGCCGTTGGCGTAAGGGGGGCCATCGTGCAGCAAAAAGCCGGGACTGGTGGCGCGAGCCTTCCGAATCTGCTCGTAGAGCTTCATTTCGGCCCATTTTTTCAGCCGAAGCGGTTCATTCTGCGGAAGATTGGCCTTCATCGAAAAGGCCGTTTGCGGCAAAGTAAGGGTCGCCTTTAGTTCCGGCGTTGAGGGCATTTCGACTCCGTAGGATACAGAAACTTGTTCTTTCCCAGTGTAAACGGCGGGGCGAAGTTTTTTCGGTAACAAAGGGAGGCGGTTGATCGTCTATTCTTTATGGAAGCGAGAAGAACGTCTTCTATGAATTTCTGGATACTGTCTCCGAAGCATGGCGGGGGGCGGCATCCGAGACAAGTGCGGGTGTGGTCGAGGATAATCATTTCATCGGCGCCCCCAAAAAGACCGGCGTTCTTGCGGAGAGCAAGCCTGGCGGCCGAATGTGAGTAAGCCAGCACTGACTATGGCAAACGATCGATTGACTCAAGCAGAGACAGACGGCGTTGTTACGCCCTCCCGGCAGACCCCGGCCCCGCAAGCGGATCAGGACGCGCTATTGACGGCCCTGATGGGCAAAGCCTATGAGGAAAAACCTATTTGGGCGACTCTTTGGGAGAATGTTCACGATGTATTCTTTCCCCAAAAGCTTCCTCCGCTCGAACTGACCTCGAAGCCGGTCCCGGTGCCGGACCGCATGGCGGTCAAGCGCAATCCCTGGGCCGTGGGCATTGCGACTACGGTCAACATTGCGATTCTGTTCTTTCTGCTCTTCGCGGCGGGCAAAAAGATCGTGCAGAAGATCGAGACGAAGCAGGAGGCCACCACTGACGTCAGCGTCAGCGACTTCAAGGCGGCCAAGCAGTTGAACCGTGCCGGCGGCGGCGGTGGTGGCGGCGACAACAGCCCCATTCCGGCCAGCCAGGGACATTTGCCGAAGATCGAAAAGAACCCCGTCATGCCGCCGCAGGTGCAGACCGTCGAAAAGCCGAAGCTGGCCATGGAGCCTTCCATCGACGTGCAGAAGAACATTGCGCTGCCGGATAATCCGAATCTGCCGATGATCGGCGTCAAAAGTTCGGCCAATGTGCGCCTGGCTTCGAACGGCACTGGCTCGGGCGGCGGCATGGGCTCGGGTTCGGGTGGTGGACTTGGTTCGGGCAACGGCAACGGTTACGGCGCCGGCTCGGGCGGCAATACGGGCGGTGGTGTTTATCGTTTGGGTGGCGGCGATACCAAGCCCTCGCTGATCTATAGCGTCGATCCGGAGTTCAGCGACGAGGCGCGTCGCGCCAAGTTTCAGGGCATCTGCCTGATTTCGCTGATCGTCGATGCGCAGGGGCATCCGCAGGATCCGCGCGTGGTGCGCGCTCTCGGCATGGGGCTCGACGAAAAAGCGCTCGAAGCCGTGCGCAGGTACAAATTCAAGCCGGCCATGAAGGGCGGCCACACGCCGGTTCCCGTGCGTATTACCATCGAGGTCAACTTCCGGCTGTATTAGCTTTTCGAGAACGGAATGCTGGATCCAACGAGCGGAACGCATGGGCGTTCCGCTCTTCTTCGATGGGGAAAATGAATCGTTGGATTTCTCTGCCGCATATTATTTCTGAGACGAAAAGAGGCAATTTCCGGTCATGCCAGAGGTTTCAGTTTCCGACAAACGCGTTGACGATCAGGCTGAGGAATCCCGTGCCATGCTCGGCCAGGCGCAGAGCATTCTGCAAGAACATCTGACGCGGCTGGGCCTCAAGCGCAGTTCCCAGCGCGACACGATTCTGCGTGTGTTTTTAGAGTCGCACGATCACCTTTCCACCGAGGCGCTGCACACGCTGGTCAAAAAGAGGGATGCGGCCATCGGCTATACGACCGTCTATCGCACGCTGAAGCTGCTGACGCAGTGTGGACTGGCGGCCGCCGTCGAGTTTCACGACGGCGTGGCGCGCTACGAGCATCGGCTCAACCGCCGCAGCCACCATCACATGATCTGCACGGTCTGCGGCGATTCTGTCGAGTTCTTTTCGCCGGAGATCGAAGAGGTCGAACGTCGCATCGGCAAGCAGTTCAACTACACCACTACGCAGCACAGCTTTCAGATCTACGGCATTTGCGGCGCCTGCCAGGCAAAATCGGAGGCCTGACCGGGCCGCGGTGTCGCGAGAACTGGCCTACTGCGCCGCCGACTTCGAAAACAGATTCATGACCAGGATGCCGGCCACGATCAGCGCCATGCCGGTGATGGCCGGCGCGTCGAGCTTCTGGCGATAGAAGAAAAAGCCGATCAGTGCGATCAGCACCGTGCCAGCTCCGGCCCACAGGGCGTAGGCGATGCCGAGGGGAATGGTCTTCAGCGTCAGAGAGAAAAAGTAGAAAGTGATGCTGTAGCTTAGTAGGACGACGACCGAAGGCCAGAGCCGCGTGAATCCCGCGCAGGCCTTCAGGCTCGATGTGCCGATGACCTCGCTGACAATGGCAATGGCAAGCCACACATAGTTCATCCGTCTATTATCACCGGTGTTGCTTCAGCCCTCTGCGGCCAGGCTCCGCCACGATAGAATTGGATCATGCAGGTACAAATGTATGCCACGCGCTGGTGCCGCGACTGTCGTCAGGCCCGGCAATTTCTTGAAGATCACGGCATTGCCTACACGGAGATTGACGTCGATGCCGACGCCGCGGCCTCCGACGTGGTGTTGCAGCATGTTGGCAAGCGTGCCGTGCCGCAACTGGTGATTGACGGCGTCTGGTTTCAGCCCTACAAACCGGGGCAGGGGCTGCTCTTCGACGAGTTGAAGCAGCGGCTCGGCATTCCGCGCACGTAATCTTTTCTTTGCCTGTGTTTTGTGGCGACTCGCGGAGGGTGCGCGGTTTCGTACAATCAGGAGGTAGGCTCGCGCCGCCGGATGTGGCCCGGGCCAGGGGGAGCAGACTCTTGATCGAACGTTATACGCGCGCGGCGATGGGCCGTGTCTGGACCGAAGAGAACAAGTATCGCCGCTGGCTTGAAGTCGAGTCGGCTGCCAGCACTGTGCTGGCCGAGTGCGGCATCATTCCGGCCGAGGCCGCCAAGGCCATCGCCACCAAGGCCAGCTTTACCGTCGAGCGCATCCAGGAGATCGAAGCCGAGGTGCGTCACGACGTGATCGCCTTCACGACCACCGTGGCCGAAAGCCTGAAGGCGCAGGGCCTCGACGCCGAGTCCCGCTGGCTGCACTACGGGCTGACCTCGAACGACATTGTCGATACTGCCCAGGCGTTACTGGTAAAAGAAGCTTCGGTGCAGATTCGCGAGGGCATTGTGGCCCTGATGGAAGTGCTCAAGCGCCGCGCCCTCGAGTTCAAGCACACGCCCACTATTGGCCGCACCCACGGCGTGCACGCCGAGCCGACCACCTTCGGCCTCAAGATGCTCAACTGGTACGCCGAGATGGAGCGCAACCTGAAGCGCTTCGACGCGGCCGCCGAGGACATGCGCATTGGCAAGCTCTCGGGCGCCGTGGGCACCTTCGGTCACCTGAAGCCCGAGCACGAAGAAAAAATCTGCGCTCGGCTGGGCCTTGAGCCAGCGCCGGTGGCCACCCAGGTGATTCAGCGCGACCGCCACGCGGCCTACATTTCCACGCTGGCCATTCTCGGCTCAACCCTCGACAAGATCGCTCTCGAAGTGCGCCACTTGCAGCGCACCGAGGTTCGCGAGGCGCAGGAGTACTTCAGCGAAAAGCAGAAGGGCTCCTCGGCCATGCCGCACAAGAAGAACCCCATCACCTCCGAGCAGATCTGCGGTCTGGCACGCGTGCTGCGCTCGAATGCGCAGGCGGCCTTTGAAGACGTGGCGTTGTGGCACGAGCGCGATATTTCGCACTCGTCGGTGGAGCGGGTGATCTTCCCCGACTCGACGATCCTCGCCGACTATCTGCTGGCCAAGACCGCCAACCTGATCGACCGGCTGCTGGTCTATCCCGAGCGGATGAAGAAGAATCTCGAATCGACCGGCGGGCTTATTTTTTCGGGACAATTACTGCTCGACCTGGCCGAGGCCGGCATGATGCGCGAGGATGCGTATCGTCTGGTGCAGAGCTACGCGATGCGTTGCTGGAAAGAGGATCTTGTCTTCCGCGAGGAAGTGGCGAAGGAAGAAAAGATCACCTCGCTGCTGACGCCGGAGAAGCTCGATAAGACCTTCGACTACATGCGGCAGTTGGGCAATGTGGACGCTATCTTCAAGCGCGTGCTTGGCGAGTAAGAGCAGCTTTGAATTGCCGTTTCTGGCTTCTGCGTTCGTGCCCGACAGCATGCCTGCCGGGCACAAGCGCAGAGGCCTTTAAAGTTAAAGGCTGAAGACTGCTTTTTTCCAGTTCTGATAGTCGGTGTAGAGCTGCGCCGATTGCGCGTTGCCGGCGAAGACCTTCGAGCTGGGTTTGTTCATCATGCCGAGATATTGATAGACAAGAATCCTGTCAACAAACGGCGAGATGGCTTCGATCTGCTGGCGCACGCGGCTGAACGGCGCCGGAACCAGCGCCGCGTTGTAGGTGGGCCCTTCGAACTGGAAGATCTCCATGTCGGCCCAGAGCTTGGCCTTTTGCGCGCGGTCGTGCGCCTTGCGCAGTCGCTCGAAAAAGATGGGCGTCTCGTTGGTCTTCGATTTGCGCACGCCGACCTCGTCCTGGTACGCGACGATGTCCACATCCAGCGCGTCGAGCTGGCGCACGTAATCGTCATCGCCGGCGGCCATGTTGGTGCCGTAGGGCGCAATCATGATCGGGGCCTTCGGCTTCAGGCGTCGCGCCTCGGCAGACAGAGTGTTCGCGTAGTGCAAAAATTCCGGCGAAAAGTAGGGGTGGATGTAGGCCTCGTCGGGCCAGTACCAGCCGTGGAAGCTCTCGTGATGGCCGTAGCGCGCGGCCAGCTCGCCCAGCGATTGCAACCGCTGCTTTTCGGCCACCGGGTCGACGATCACCGTCTCGCTCATCCAGTCGCCGTAGAAGCCGGCACCGATGAAAAACTTGATGTGGCAGCGGTCGGCGGCCGCGAGCACGGCTTCGAGCGGGTCGGCGCAACCCAACTGCCACTTCGGATAGATCTTCGATTCGTAGAAGGAACGGTAGTAGACGGCGGTGGCCATCAGTACCAGATACTCGATGCCAGCCTCGGCCATCTCCTCAATCTTGGCCTGCCAGTCGGCGGCGGTGAAGCGCATCAGAGCCGGATTCCAGTCAACGCCCTCGACAGTGGCGTGATGCTGAAACTCGAACCAACTGCCGGTGATCGGCTTCAGCGTGGATGCGGCCGGAGCGGCGAAGGCCGCGCGCGGGTGGACGGCAAGCGTCGTGGCACCGACAGCCAAGGTGGAAAGAAAGCTGCGGCGGTCGATCAAGCTGGTCATGGTCATCTCCTGGGGCAAGGTGGAAGCAACAGAATAATACGGGAAACGTATAGTCGTATATAGTACAAAAGTCAGCGCGCATCTCCACTGATTTTCTTTCCTCGCGGCTGAGTCTATTTGACATCCGGCCTGCCGGGCTACGATACTTGCAAACAATGCCGAACGCAAGAAAGTACGGATGTGGTGCCATGGACATGTGTATGTGCATGAATGGACCCGTCCGTGCGGCTGGTGAGCGGCATCTGCGCTAAGGCGCAACCGATCCTGAAGTCGAGCGGCCCGGGTCCCGAAAAGGGGATGCGGGCCGTTTTTGCATCATTCGTTTCGGCTCGCAACTTTCTCCGGTGCCATTGAGACCACCACCACGAACCCGTAAGGAGAGAATGATGTCCGAATCGAAGCAGCAGTTCGCCACGCTTGCCGTTCATGCCGGTCAGGAGCCTGATCCCACCACGGGTTCGCGTGCCGTGCCTATCTACCAGACGACCTCTTACGTCTTTCATGACGCCGACCATGGCGCGCGGCTCTTCGGACTGCAGGAGCCGGGCAATATTTATTCGCGGATCATGAATCCGACCAATGACGTTTTTGAAAAGCGCGTGGCGGCTCTCGAAGGTGGCGTGGCGGGCTTGGCGACGGCCTCCGGTCTGGCCGCCGAGACGCTCACCTTTCTCACGCTGGCGGGCTCGGGCGATGAGATTGTTTCGACCACCTCGCTCTATGGCGGCACCTATTCGCTGCTCAAGCACACGCTGAGCAAGCTCGGCATCAAGGTTCACTTCGTGGATGCCGACGACTTCGACGGTATTCGCGCCGCGATCAACGACAAGACACGCGCTCTTTATACCGAAACCCTCGGTAACCCGAAGCTCGACGTTTCCGACATCGAGACCCTGGCCAAGATCGCGCACGAGCACAAGCTGCCGTTCGTCATCGACAACACGGCGGCCTCGCCGGCGCTGGTGCGGCCCATCGAGTGGGGTGCCGACATCGTGGTGAACTCGGCGACAAAGTTTCTGGGCGGCCACGGCACCTCGATCGGCGGCGTGATTGTGGATGCGGGCAACTTTGACTGGGCGGCTTCGGGGCGCTTCAAGGACTTCACCGAACCCGATCCTTCCTATCATGGACTGATCTATACCGAGGCCTTCGGTCCGCAGGCGTTTATCGGCAAGGCGCGTGTGCAGGGGCTGCGCGATACCGGCGCGGCGCTGTCGCCCTTCAACGCATTCCTGTTGCTGCAGGGCATCGAGTCGCTGCATCTGCGCCTGGAGCGCCACTCCGAGAACGCGCTGGCTGTAGCCAAGCATCTGGAGCAGCATCCGGGCGTCGAGTGGGTCAACTATCCCGGGCTGGAGTCGAGCAAGTACTACAAGCGCGCTCAGAAGTATCTGCCCAACGGCAGGGGCGGACTGGTCACCTTCGGCATCAAGGGCGGCTACGAGGCAGGCAAGAAGGCGCTGAACTCGTTCAAGCTGTTTTCGTTGCTGGCCAACATCGGCGATGTCAAATCGCTGGTGATTCATCCGGCTTCGACCACTCACCTGCAGCTTTCCGCCGAAGAGCAGGCGACCACGGGCGTGACGCCGGAGCTGGTGCGGCTCTCGGTGGGCATCGAAGACATTCGCGACATTCTTGCCGATCTCGATCAGGCGATTGAGGCGGCCAACGGATACGCCTTCACGGCAACCAAAAAATAAGGAAAAAATGTCTACGGATTCATTCAATCGCAGTGGCGGTTCGCCGCCGAAGTCGAAGATCGTCGAACCGACCTATGAGGGTGATTTTGTCCTCGACGAGGAACTGGCGCTGGAATGCGGCTGTACGCTGGCCCAACCCACGCTGCACTACGCCGTTTATGGGCGGCTGAATGCGGCGCGAGACAACGCGGTGTTGGTTTGTCACGCGTTGACGGGTTCGGCCTTGGTCGGTTCCTGGTGGCCTGAGATCTTCGCGCCCGGCGCGGTTCTCTCGCTCGAACGAGATTTTGTCATCTGCATCAACCTGCTGGGCTCCTGTTATGGATCGACGGGGCCCAGTTCGGTGAATCCCGCGACCGGCGAGCCCTATGGGGCGGAGTTTCCCCTCGTCTCGATCCGCGACAACGTGCGGGCGCAGGCCAAGCTGCTTGATTCTCTCGGCATTCGCCATCTGCAACTTGTGCTGGGCGGTTCGATTGGCGGCATGCAGGCCTTCGAGTGGGCGATGGTCCACGCCGAGCGTGTGCAGCGCGGGCTGATTGTCGGCGTAGCGCCGCTGTCGGCTATGGGGCTGGCATTGAACCATCTGCAGCGGCAGGCGATTCTGCGCGATCCGGAGTGGCACGGTGGACGCTACCTGCCGAACCGGCCTCCGCGCACCGGACTCGCCCTGGCGCGCCAGATCGGCATGATCAGCTACAAGTCAACGCGGCTGTTCGACGAGCGCTTCGGGCGCAAGCCGAACCGCAATGGCGAGGACCCCTGGGCCGATCCCGAGGGACGTCTGGGCCTGCGGGGCGGGCGCTTTGACATTGCCGGCTACCTCGACTACCAGGGCGAGCGCTTCATTGACCGTTTCGACGCCAACTCTTATCTGGCCATTCTGCGCACCATGGACACCTGGGACCCGCTGCGGGGCTACGGCTCGGCGGAGAAGGCCTACGGTCGCATTCGTGCCCGGCTGAGCTTTGTCGGCATCAGCACCGACTGGCTTTTCCCGGCCGAGTGCGTGCGCGAGTTTGCCCATCAGGTGCGGCTGGCCGGGGCCGACGTCGACTATCGCGAGATGGTCAGCGATCATGGCCACGATGCCTTCCTGGCCGAGCAGACCGAGTTGGTGAGGCTGCTGCAATAAGCTTTGGTTGTCGGCCTGTTTCTGGAGGCCGGCAACCGGGAATTTTCCTCGGAGTGCGAGAAAAACCCTGCCGAGGTTCAGCGAGAGGAAAGGGGTGCGGAGTCGAGGAAAGAACCAGTGAATCTCCTTATATGAGGCGGCTGCGAGGATTTTCTTGTATATTTTATAAAGGAGAGATTTTCCTGATGGACTCGTCTTGTCACAGGCGGCTGGGCTTTCTATAATCCATCCAACGCCATTTGAGAAGCCGTGGTATCGTAAACCGGTGTCATGGAATCATTGTGGCAGGCAATTCATTTGCGGATTTCGCCGTCAAGTGCGAAGGTATTGATTCGACAATTGCAATTCCCAGGAGCATTGAATGAAGAAGCAAGTATTTGCATCGATGGTGGTGCTGGCGGGTATGGGCTTTGCCGCTGCGTCGCAAGCCAAGGCGCAGGACAATATCACCATCAAGGACCCGGCCGAGTACAACTCCTATCAACTCGCCTCGACGCAGGCCGACCCCAAGTCCAAGGCCGCGGCTTATGAGAGCTTTCTGCAGGCTTATCCGCAGACTGTGGTCAAGAAGATGGTGCTGGGTGAATTGATCGACAGCTACCAGAAGGCTGGCGATAGTGATCACACTCTCAGTGCGGCGAGCCGCTATCTACAGATCGACCCGAATGATTTTGGCGTGATTTATCTTTCGGTGGCGCTCAAAAAGGTGCAGTGCGCCAAGACCAGCGATGCGCAGGTCTGCGCTGACCTGGATGCTCTTGCGCAGAAAGGTCTGGCGGCGACCAAGCCTGCCGACGTAAGTGATGACGACTGGAAGAAGAAGACCTCGGCGGCCTATCCGCTCTTTCATTCGGCGATCGCGCTAGACGACGTCCTGGGCAAGAAGGATGTGAAGGCGGCGATTGGCGAGTATCGCACCGAACTGGCGCTTTATCCGGCCGAATCGACCACCTCCGGTCAGGCCCTGGTGGACACGCTGCAATTAGCCGAGGCCTATGCCCAGCCGGATGCGCGCGACATGCTGCAGGCCGCCTGGTTCTATGCCCGCACCTGGAACTTCGCTCCGCAGGCCTTCAAGGACAAGATCGAGCCGAAGCTCGAGTACTGGTTCAAGCGTTTCCACGGCAACCTCGAAGGGCTGGATGCCTTCAAGGTCGCTGCGGCTACTTCGTTGTTCAAGCCCGATTCGGTGGAAGTCAAGCCTGCGCCGACGCCGGCCGATCTGGCGCACCAAGCTCTGACCGGCGGTGATCCGACCAAGCTGAACCTGGAAGACAAGGAATTCATCCTGGCCAACGGTTCCAAGGCAGATGCCGATCAGCTCTGGGCGCTGCTGCAGGGCAAGGAAACGCAGGTTCCGGGCATCGTGCTCGAGGCTTCGGCGACAGTGATCAAGCTGGCCGTGACGCCGGACGCCAAGGAAAACAAGACGGCGGACTTTGTCGTCAACCTCAAGAAGCCGCTGGAGGAGAAGGAAATTCCCGCGGTTGGTACCGAGTTCAAGGTGCAGCCGGCAATTCAGCTGAATGCCATCTATGACACCTTCACCGCGGTTCCCGCCGCCGCCGGCAAGCTGCCCTCCGCGCAGATTGTGCTTCGCGATGGCGAGATCATTCCTGTGAAGGCCGCCGCTGAAAAGAAGGCTGCTCCGGTGCACCACAAGGCTCGCTAGCCATGAGTCAGGCAGGGCGGCTGCATGGCCGCTCTCTATAAAAATGTCCCACTCCTGGGATCTTAAAAGGGCAGCCCTTGTGGCTGCCCTTCTTCTTGGCGGCAGGAATCGCATGTCTTCGATGAAAGATGTGTGTCTTTGACGGATAAGCGGGAACTGAATAATTAATTCGGAAGTATACATAAACAAAAAACAAAGTGCTTCATTATGGACGGCGGTAATCTCCGTATTTCCCAAGCAAAAAATATTTCTCGCCGATTCTAAAATCGATCACACAAAGCGATAGCATAAGCAGAGACCGTAATTTTGATGATGAACGAACAAAATAGATCCGCGCGCAGCACCGTCATGGAGGCGTTGGTTCAACGGGGAGAGATCTCGCGCGCGGATCTGGCATTGTCGACCGGGCTGAGCCGCTCGACGGTGACCGAGGTGATTCAACTGCTACTGGACGGCGGCATGTTGCAGGAGTTGCCTGCGGCCTATGCCGAACAGCGGCGCGGCCGGCCGGCGATCCGGCTTTCGCTGCGCGCCGCGCACGGCTATTTCGTCGGGGTGGGCATCTCCGAGGTGCATTCGACGATGCAGTTGGCCGATCTGTGCGGGCGTATGTTGGCCGATTGCGATCTACCTGCCTTTTCCGGCCCGGAGGAGATGACCGCGCAGATCCGGCGTGGGGTCAAGCAACTGGTTCGCGCGGCAAAGATCGGGCAGAAATCGATTCGCGGCCTGGGGCTTGCTCTTCCCGGCATTGTCGATCAGAGGCAGGGACTCTGCCGCTTTTCTTCCACGCTGGGCTGGCGGGATGTGGCGATTGTCGGCATGGTCCGTGCGGCTGTGGGTGTGCCTACCTTCGTCAGCAACGATGCGGATCCGCTGCTGTTGGGCAGAAGCTCTACGGCAGTGCCCGCGAGATCAAAAATTTTGCCAGCATTCTTCTGGGGCGGACCATCGGTTGCGCGCATGTGATCGACGGGCGTCTTTATCGCGGCCACGACGGCAGCGCCGGCGAGATCGGCCACATGACCATCGATCCTCGTGGAGCGCCGTGCCGCTGCGGCAAGCGCGGTTGTCTGGATACGATCGCCGGGGGGCTGGCGATCCGGGAGAAGGCGAAGGCCGCCGGGCTGGCGATTGGAAGTATGCGCGACCTTGAGCGGCTGGCCTCGGACGGCAGTCGCATTGCGGCAGGGCTTTTGCGCGAGGCAGGCGAGGGGCTGGGGTTGGCGGTGGCCGGGCTGGTGCAGATCAATAACCCCGAGACGGTTCTGTTTGCCGACCTGGAGGGCTTTGGCAACGGCCTGTTTTATACCGCGACGCGTCAGACGATTGAGAACAATATTCTGCCGCGCCTGCTGCCCTCGACGCAGATTGTTTTTCAGCCTGTGGAGTATAGCTTTCTGGCGCGTGGCGCAGCGAGCGTGGCGGCGCAGGCATACTTGATTGAAGGCAACGAAGGATAGTGTTGTCTGGAGCATTTTCGGAATACATATAGACTTTTTGAGCGACGTGCAAGGTGGCTTTTTCTTGAGGAAAAAGCCACTCGGCATCCTGCTTTCGGTCTACACCAATTCCGAAATGCTCTAAGTTTTTGAACGGGAGAAGTTGAAAGAACAATGTCATTGCAGTTACAGCTAGAGATTTGCATTGAGGCTCCTGCATCGGGCAAGGCCGCGCGGGAAGGCGGCGCCGATCGTGTTGAACTTTGTTCGGCGCTGAGCGTGGGCGGGCTCACGCCAAGCCACGGATTGATTGCCGAAACCCTTGCTCAGTGCGGCTTGCCGGTGCACGTGCTGGTGAGGCCGCGCGCGGGCAACTTCGTGTATTCGAGCGAAGAACTGCGCATCATCGAGCGCGACATCGACGATGCCAAGCGTCTGGGCGCGCAGGGCGTCGTGCTGGGCGTGCTCGACCGCAACGACGAAGTGAACTTCGAGCGCACGCGTGAGTTGGTTGAGCGGGCCGCGCCGCTTGAGGTAACCTTTCATCGCGCCATCGATCGCAGCCGCAATCTGGCCGACGCTCTTGAGCGCGTGATCGAGGCGGGCTGCGCGCGCGTGCTCACCTCTGGCGGGCAGCCGACAGTGGGGGAAGGTGTCGAGATGCTGGCGGCATTGTCGCGGCATGCGGCGGGGCGGATTCGCATTGCCGCCGGCGGCGGCGTTACGCAGGAAAGCGCGGCAAAGCTGCTGCAGACGGCATCCATGGACCTGCATGCATCGCTGCGTCGACGCGCCAGGACGGCGGCGATCAGCAGCGATCCGCTGTGGAATGCGGAGGGCGATTCGGCCGTCCATCCCGCCGATGTTCGCGCGCTCGTCGAACTCATGGCCGAGACCGTGAGCAGTTAGCTAAAGCATTTCTCCAATTGCTGTTGAGCGAAGACTGGACGCAGAGTGGCTTTTTTCTCAAGAAAAAGCCACCTTGCACGCCACTGAACACTGCACGTGTATTGGAGAAATGCTCTCAACGCACAATCTTTGAAAGAAAATTCAATGCACGGATCGCCGCGCAAGAGAGGCGATTTATGGATTACCTCGGAGTGAACATGGGACTTTATCTTGCAATCGATTCAGGCGGGACCAAGGCCGCATATTTGCTGGCCGATGACCACCGCGAGTTGGGCCGCGTGCGCAGCGAGACGATCAAGCGTATGCGCGTTTCGGCCGAGGAAGCGGAGAAGAATCTGGTCGAAGGACTCGCCGCGCTCGAAAATCTTACCGGTCGCTCGATGGCCGAGGTGACCAGCACCTGCATCGGTACCTCGGGCAACACCGTGCCTTTGGTGACCGACTGGTTGGCGGAGCAGTTCAGCCGCCGCGTGGCGGGCAAGCTGCTGCTGATCGGCGATGTCGAGATCGCGCTCGATGCGGCCTTTCCGGGCGAGCCTGGGATTCTGGTTCTGGCCGGAACAGGATCGAATATCGTGGGCCGCTCGGCGACGGGTGAGTTGATCGGCGCGGGCGGCTATGGCCCGGTGTTGGCCGATCAGGGATCGGGGCATCGTCTTGGCCAGCAGGCCCTGCGCGCCATCTTTCTTGCCAAGGATGAGGGTAGAGCTACGCTGTTGGCGCAGGCCATTCTCGACTACAAGCAGATGCGCGATTACGACGATTTGGTAGCCTGGGCCAATGCCTGTTCGCCTGTGGAGTTTTCGCCTCTGGCGCGCATCGTGGCCGACTGCGCGCAAGCGGGCGACGCGGTAGCGCAGAGCGTGCTTGAGACCGAAGGCAAGGATCTGGCGACCATCGCGCTGCTCGTTCACCGCAAGCTCGCGGCGCTCGATGGCGCTGGCTGGAAGCCTCGCTTTGCCTTTGCCGGTAGCATTGCGACGAACGTGCAGCCGTTGCGTGCGGCCTTGATTGCGGCAGTTCAGCGCGAGGCGCCGGAAAGCGAATTTTTGCCCGGCGCGGTCGATCCGATTCTGGGAGCGCTCTGGCGCGCGCGGCAACACGCGGCGGCGAAGTAAAAATCACGCAGAAAAAAGATGGCACGGAACGATTCGCTCCGCGCCATCTTTCATATCCAAAAAAATTATTCGCCAAGCATGATGCGTTGAATGTGTGTGGCGTGGCCGGTCGTTTCATCGCAGCCGACCAGCGCGGCGCACATCTTCGGATTGCCCTTGGCGGCTTCGAACTTGCTGGGCATCCCGGTCAAAAACTTGCGCAGCACCAGATCTTTTTCGACGCCGATCACGCTGTCGAACGGCCCGCTCATGCCCACGTCGGTCTGGTAGGCGGTGCCGCCGGGCAGCACGCGCTCGTCGGCCGTGGGAATGTGGGTGTGCGTGCCGAGCACGGCGGTCACGCGTCCGTCGAGGTGCCAGCCCATCGCGACCTTTTCGCTGGTGGCCTCGGCGTGGAAGTCGACGAGAATCACCTTCGCCGCTATCTTCGCCAATTGCGCGTCCACCGCGTGGAAGGGATCGTTGCTGGTGTTCATGAAGACGTTGCCCTGCGCCTGTACGACGGCGTAGGCGATGCCCGATTCGGTGGTGCCCTCGTAGACGCCGTAGCCCGGCACGCCCGGCTGCAAATTGAGCGGGCGCACGATGCGGCGCGGCCGCTCGTGGCTATTGGCCGGCACCGAATGCATGTAGTCGATCAGCTCGCGCTTGTCCCAGACGTGGTTGCCGGTGGTCAACACGTCGGCACCGAGATCGAAGAAGTCCTCGGCGATCTGCGGCGTCAGCCCGAAGCCGCCCGCCGCGTTCTCGGCATTGATCACCGTCAGGTCCACGGCGTGCGACTCGCGCACATGCCCAATGTGTTCGCGGACGATCTTGCGTCCCGCACTACCGAAAACGTCGCCGATAAATAGAATATTCAAAATTGTTTGCTCCTTTGCGAGGGAACAGGGATGAGGGAACAGGGAACAGAGTCAGCGGTGTGCATCGACCATGTTTCCTTCTTCCCAATCCTTCGGCTCGATGCCGAACTCATACTTAGCCTGTTGATAGGCTTCATCGAGTGTTGCATGGTAGGTGTCCGCTTCCATGCCGTTCTCGCAATGATGTAGAAGAGAGTATCCGGAATCGCCTGAATATTGCGCGATGGCCAGAGATGCGAAGGGCGGAAATGCGGCTTGATTCTGACCCTGTCCGAGAAAGTGCTTCGTGCCTTTGTCGCACGAGGCTCTTTCTCGGAGCGTGATTGTTTTGATCACGGCCATTGCGCTTACTTTGAAGCGTCTTTCTGCGCGCCTTCTTCTGCTCCCTGCTCCCTGATCCCTGTTCCCTGTTCTTTCTCCTGCCGCATCAGCGGGAAGAGAATCACGTCGCGGATCGACTTCTTGCCGGTCAGCAGCATGGTCAGGCGATCGATGCCCATGCCCTCGCCGCCGGTGGGCGGCAGGCCATAGCTGAGCGCGCGCACGTAGTCCTCATCCATCTGGTGCGCCTCGTCGTCGCCGGCGGCGCGTTCCTTGA
>Ga0255352_1000131_pt1 | contig 41613 bp, 33 predicted proteins | sample HBST0metaG_FD_189939 | JGI IMG/M metagenome (GOLD analysis project Ga0255352, IMG submission 189939) | Peat soil microbial communities from Stordalen Mire, Sweden - H.B.S.T0 | ecosystem: Environmental > Terrestrial > Soil > Wetlands > Peat | place: Sweden: Norrbotten County, Stordalen Mire...
GGGCTGGCGATCGCGGGAATCCTGACGGCGGGAACATTGCTGGCACAGGGGCCCGGTGGCGACGGAGGCGGGAGGCCGGGATTTGGGGAACATCGGCCTCCCATGGAGCGGGCGTTCGGACCGCAGGGCGACCATGGGCGCTGGTGGAACAACCCCAAGGTCGTGGAGCGGTTGAAGCTTACCGACGACCAGAGGAAGGGCTTCGACAGTATTCTGCTGGCGCATCGGGAGAAGTTGGTGGACCTGCGCGGTGGCCTGGAGAAGGCTGAGCTGACGCTGGAGCCGCTGATGCGCGAAGATCAGCCGAACGAAAACGCTATTTTGGCGCAGATCGACAAAGTGGCGCAGGCCAGGGCGGAACTCGAAAAGGCGAATGCGCGCTTCCTGCTGGCGATTCGCGCCAAGCTGACGCCGGAGCAATGGAAGCAGTTGCAGGCTGACCGTGCCGAGCATGGGCAGCGGGGTCGTGAATGGGGACCCGGCGGCCAGGGACGGGAAGGCAAGGGACAGAATCGTCCAGGAGCGGGCGGGCAAGTCCAGCATCCCGGCCCTCCTCCTCCGGCGCCTGAAGGTGCGGGACCGCAGGGACGGCTCGACGATGAGCCCGACGCAGACGATCCGGGCGCTCCCGAGCCGGGAGCCCAGAGCTAGCGACGAGTTTCAGAATCGGAGTTTCAGGCAGAGAGCAGATGCGGTCGTAGTCAAGACCGGTGGCGGCAGGGGGCGATCCTCCTGCCGCCGTTTTTTTTGAATCAAGAATCTTTGTCCCGGGAGCAAGGGGCGCGAGTCTCGGGGTGGGCGGATTGTTGTAGCGAACTGGAACAGTGTATGGAGCGGAGCGCGACAGCCCTGTGGAGCGCATCTGGACGACGGATGGAGCGGTTTGGGACAGGGAATGAACCGAAGCGAGACAACCTGAGCCGTGGTGCGACAGACAGAGGCGGAAGCGCTCTTCCGATTTGTGACTAAAGTTATTTTCGGACCATCCGATGAAGGGAGTGGATGCAGGAAAGCCCATCCGGGGAATACGGAGGGTCTGGCGGACGAAGCGTTACGCTGGCAGGCAAGAATGACGGCATCCAGAAGGAGCAGTCTCCATGGCCCTCGGTGTTTTGAACAATCTTTCAGCGATCTACGCAGAGAACAACCTGAACAATACGAACAGCAGCTTGCAGACCGTTCTGCAACAGTTGTCCTCGGGTTCGAAGATCAATTCAGGAGCGGACGATGCCGCCGGGCTGTCGCTGGTGAACGGGCTGGAGGCCAATTCGACGGCCCTCACCCAGTCGGCCACCAACGCAACGGAAGGCGTGGGGCTTCTGGATGTGGCCGACGGCGCCCTGTCGCAGGTGACGAGCCTGCTCAACCGAGCCGTGACGCTGGCAACAGAAGCTTCCAACGGAACGCTGAACACTTCGCAGGAGGGTGCGGCGAACCAGGAGTATCAGTCGATTCTGGCCGAGATTTCGACGATCGGCTCGACCACCACCTATAACCAGCAGCAGGTCTTTGGGCAAACTGCGGCGGGCACGACGGTCAACATCTATACCGGCGACTCGTCCGCTGCGGGAGCATCGGTGGACACCCTTTACTTTGCTCTGCTGTCGTCCAAAAGCGTTGGCGACGCGGGTGGGACGGTTGGCTATGCCGCTGCGGCCGGCTCCACGCCGGCGACCATCAGCTATACGGCGGCGGCCTCGGCGACCAACCAGGAGAATCTTTCAGCCACTACGCTGACGAGCACCACGGCAGAGGCCGCGCTGACCGCTCTGAACACCGCAATCGCCGACGTAGCGGCGCAGGATGGCTACATCGGCGCGCAGATCAACACCCTGAATTCCATCAGCCAGGTGATGACCACCCAGCAGGAAAATGTGGTGTCTGCGCAGAATGCCATTCAGGCCACCGACTATGCCTCGGCCACGTCGAACATGTCAAAGTACGAGATTTTGAATCAGACGGGCATTTCGGCGCTGGCGCAGGCCAACAGTGTGCAGCAGGAAGTGACCAAGCTTTTGCAGTAAACGCAGACCTGCAGTAACTTCAAGACAACCCAGGGACGGGCGGCGGCAAGGGATCACCCTTGCCGCCCATTTTCTTGGACCTGTTTCGATCGACCGGCTCTAAACGTGTTGAACAGCCTGTGCCAGGTGGCTCAGCGTGGATTTGGCATCGCCGTAAAGCATTGTGGTGCGGGGTTTGAAGAACAGCGGATTTTCCAGGCCCGAGAAGCCGCGCCCTTGTCCGCGCTTGAGCACGATGACACTCTTGGCGCGATCCACTTCCAGGATAGGCATCCCGGCGATTAGCGATTTGGGGTTGTCGCGCGCGTCGGGGTTGACTACGTCGTTGGCGCCGATCACCACGGCCACGTCGGTCGACGGGAACTCGGGGTTGATCTGCTCCATCTCATACAACGAGGAGTAGGGGACGTTGGCTTCGGCCAGCAGTACATTCATGTGGCCGGGCATGCGGCCGGCGACGGGATGAATCGCATACTTGACGCTTACGCCGCGGGCTTCGAGCAGTTCGGCCAGTTCGCGTACTGCGTGCTGTGCTTGCGCTGTGGCCAGGCCGTAGCCGGGCACGAAGACCACGCGGTTGGCGAATGCCAGTTGCATGGCCGCGTCGTCCAGCGAGATCTCCCGCATCACGCCGCCCACGTTCGATGTGGCTTCGGCAACAACCGAGCCGAAACCGCCAAACAGGACATTTGTAATGGAGCGGTTCATGGCCTTGCACATCAAGACCGACAGAATGAAGCCCGAGAAGCCGTCCAGAGTGCCGGCGATGATGAGCACGTTGTTGCCCAGCACAAATCCGGTGGCTGCCGAGGCCAGTCCGGCGTAGGAGTTCAAGAGCGACATCACGACAGGCATGTCGGCCGATCCGATGGGGATCACCAGCATGATGCCGAAGACGAACGCCAGGCCGAGCATGGTGTAGAAAACAGCCGCTGCCTCGGGGTGCATCCAGAAGTAAACGAAGCACCCGACCATCGACAAGGCCACCAGCAGGTTGATGATGTTCTGGCCGCGAAACTGGATCGGCTTGCCGTGGATGATGCCCTGCAGTTTGCCGCAGGCGATCAGCGAGCCAGTGGTGGTGAGGGCGCCGAGCATGACTTCAAAGCCCAGTGCGCCGCGGGTGATGGCGCCCAGTTCCGATCCCCTGACGATGAATTCGCCGATGCCCACCATGGCCGCGGCAAAAGCGCCGAAGGCGTGGGAGAGCGCGGTTCGCTGGGGCATGGCGGTCATGGGAACCCAGATGGCCATCCATGCGCCGATGATGGAGCCAATCGTGAGGCCGGCGATGATCCACACCCAGGAGACGATTTCCGTTCCGACCAGCGTACCTACAATGGCGGCGAACATGCCGGCCTCGGCCATGAACATGCCACGGCGTGCGGTTTCGGGGTGCGACATGCCTTTGAGCGAAAGAACAAAGAGAATGGAGGCGACCAGGTAAGTCGCTTCCATGAAGTAGGTTTGCAAGGTCATTTCGCCACCCCCTTCGCAGCGGGCTCGGTCTTGCGCTTGCCAAACATCTTCAACATGCGGTCGGTGATGCCGAAGCCGCCCACCACGTTAATGGTTGCGGTGGTCACAGCGACAAAGCCCAGAATGTGCGCGCCGAGCGGATAGTGCGCCTTGCCGGCCAGCACCAGAGAGCCGATCAACGAGATGCCGGAGATGGCGTTGGTGGCCGACATCAGCGGCGTGTGCAGCAGCGGCGGAACGCGGCTGATGACCTGGTAGCCCAGAAACGCAGCCAGTGCGAATACATAAACCGAAGCGATAAGGACGGCGGGATTCATAAGTCTTTTCATTTACCCCGAAGAGCAGGTTGGTAAGTCGTGAGTTATCCAGGTAGCGGAGTTCGACGCCAGTTAGTAGAGTATGGATCCCCGGTTTCAAAATCGAGACCGGGGGCACCCAGTGGAGTTTGATTCCCAGGTCCCCAAATGCGAGGAACCTGGGGCACCCTCGAGTTATGGGTCGGTCGGGCCGGGTCAGTTCGCCGTTGCGGCCGGTTTCAGCAGCTTGGCTACGCGCGGATTGACAGGACTTCCCTGGTGCGCAACACAGGCCCCGGCCAGAACCTCGTCGGACAAATCGACCGTCAGCTCGCCCTTTTTCACAATCAGCCCGAGGAAGTTGAGAATGTTGCGCGCGTAAAGCTGGCTGGCGTGAACCGGAACTGCGGCAGCCAGGTTCAGGGGCGCAAGCAGTGTGACGCCACCCAGGTGCTGCGTCACGCCGGGTTGGGTCAGTTCGCAGTTTCCGCCTGCCGGCGCGGCCAAATCCACTACCACCGAACCGGGGCGCATGGCCTCGATCGCATCCCGGCGAATCAAGCGCGGCGCGGGCCGGCCGGGAACCTGAGCAGTGGTCACGATCACGTCCGAATGGGCGGCGGTGCGGGCAATCAAATCGCGGCCGCGGTCGAGGGCCTCTTCAGACAATTCGGCAGCATATCCGCCTCCGCCTTCGGTCGCAATGCCGCCCAGATCCACGTCCAGAAATTTTGCGCCCAGCGAGCGGACCTGTTCGCCGGCGGCGGCGCGCACGTCATAGGCTTCGACGACGGCGCCCAGGCGGCGTGCCGTGGCAATCGCCTGCAACCCGGCCACGCCCGCGCCAATGACAAAAACTCTTGCCGGCGGAATGGTGCCTGCAGCGGTCATCAGCATGGGAAACAGCCGCGGCAGCAATCCTGCTGCGTCTATGACCGCCTTGTATCCGGCGACAGTAGCCATGGAGGAGAGTGCGTCCATACTCTGCGCGCGACTGATGCGCGGAACCAACTCCATGCTGAACAGGGTCACAGGCCGCTCAATGGCAGCAGCCAGAGCTTGGGGCGCATCGAGCGGCTTGAGGAATCCGATCACCACCGCACCCGGCTTGAGTTGGGCCTGGTCGGCCGGATCGGGCGCATTCACCAAGGGAAGAACGTCGGCATTCGCCAGAATGGAGGCGCGATCGGCCGTAACCGTTGCACCAGCCTCGGTGTATGCCGCGTCCGAAGCGCCTGCGCTCAGGCCGGCGCCCGCTTCGACGGTGATCGCGATGCCCTGCGCCACCAGCGATTTCAAGCTCTCCGGCAAAAGCGCAACGCGCGTCTCGCCGGGTGCAGTTTCTTTCAATATGCCTAAAAGCAATGTGCCTCCGGGATCGATGGGGCGGAAGTGAACGCATAAACAAGCGCCGCCTCGGGTTGAGGCGGTTCCATAGCCATCATTCAGGATTATTCAGGAATTGGGAAGGGGCGCAGTGTGATGCCCGTCACGACGGGGGGAATTTGCAACCAAGGATTTGAACGCAACGGCAGGCCCTTCGACTCGCGCCGCTCGCTCATGACGACCGTTGTTTTTGATTGACTTGAAGGAAGGTTTGCACCGCAGGCAGGCTCAGAGTGAGTCTGCCTGCGGCGTTTGCGCGACTATTTTGGCAACGGTGCGGAGCCGGTGACGGTGAAGGCGGCTTCGGACTTGGATTCGGTTTCCTGTGGTTGCGCGCCGGCAAGAGTCAACGTATATTTGCCGGCGAGAATAGCCCGGTTGCCCTTTTCGTCTACGCTCGAGAGCGAACGGGGATCGAGGTTGAGAGTCACTTCCTTCGATTCGCCCGGAGCGATGGCGACGCGCTCAAAGCCAACCAGCGAATGAATCGGGCCGCCGGGCTGCGGGGTTTTGATATAGGCTTCGACCACCTCGTCGCCGGCGACGGCGCTGGAGTTGGTGACGGTGACGGTCGCAGTCAACGGGTCGCCCGCCTTCAACGTTTCAGCGGAGAGCTTGACCGGGCCATACTTGAAGGTCGAATAGCTGAGTCCGTAGCCGAAACCCCATAGCGGCTTGCCTGTGAAATAGCGATAGGTGCGGCCCTTCAGCGCGTAGTCGGTGAAGGCTGGCAGGCCGTCGAGCGAAGCGTAGAAGGTGACGGGCAGGCGGCCGGCAGGGTTATTGAGGCCCACCAGGGTGCGGGCAATGGCGCTGCCGCCCTCGACGCCGGGATACCAGGCTTCGAGTATGGCCTGAGCGTGCTGGTTGGCCCAATTCAGCGCCACGGCGGAGCCGCTTTGCAGAACGACGATGAGCGGCTTGCCGGTGGCGGCAACGGCTTCCAGAAGTTTCTGTTGCGGTGCGGGCAGATCGAGGCTGGTACGGTCGCCGCCGACGAATCCATCGATCTTGATGGGCATCTCCTCGCCCTCAAGCTGCGGAGAGAGTCCGACGAAGGCCACCACCACGTCGGCCTCGTTGGCGCGGGCCACGGCCTCGTCGAGCTGGGCCTGGGCGGGCGCTTCCCACTTCAGGGTCACGCCGCCGCCGGCCTGGTCGCCGGAATGCGAATACTCCAGGCGGAAGTCGTGCGGCTTGGTGTCGGTGAAATCGACCGCGATGGAGGGCGTTTTGGGGAACTGCATCACTGGCGGCGCGGTAGGAGATGCGCCGGGCGCGGCCTTGAAGTTGCCCATGGCGGAAAGGTCGGTGCCCGCGCGCAGGCTGCCTTCCGACAGGACCTTGCCGTCAAGGACGAAGCGGTAGCTTTCAATCGGAGAGTAAGGGAAGCTGTCTCCGGGCTCGATCGAAAAGACGTAATGTCCGGCTGCGGGCACAGTCAGCGAGCCGGTCCAGCGGACGGAATAGTCATGCGTGGCCAACTGCGGCACGGGCAAGGCGCTTTCCCAATCAGCCTGCACCTCGGGTTGGGTCACGGTGACCAGCGCGCGGCCGGTCCAGTCCGGGGTGGCGAAGAACTCAGTCTTCAAGCCCTGGCCGAGTCCGAAAGCGGTCCGCGGAACCGGAACCTGCATGCCTGCGGCGAGCGTGGAGCCCTGCGCGTAGAGAATGGGAGTTGCCTTGAACTGGAGCGACATTCCGTCCAGCGGCGTCACGGGACGCATGGGCGTGCCAACATAGTTGCCCAGGATGGAGGGGAGCAGGTCGGCCGTCGGGCCAATGACGGCGATGCGTTTGGGCATGGTCTTGAGCGGCAGGATCCCGGAGTTCTTGAGCAGAACGATGCTCTCCTGGGCAGCCTTCAACGCGACTTGGCGATCCTTGGTGAGCAGGTCGGCGGCATAGCGGATATTGTCGAGCGGGCTGGAGCCCTGCGGGTCAAAGAGCCCGAGTTGGAAGCGTGCGGTGTAGAGCCGCTCGGCCGCCTTGGTGAGCAGATCCTCCGGAACCAGGCCCTGGTGAACGGCGTCGGCCAGCGTGTTGAAGCCGGGCGTCCAGATGCTGCACGAGAGGTCGGTGCCCGCCTGCAAGGAAAGCGCCGCGGAGTGGGTGATGTCGGCCGTCTTCTTGTGGCCCTGATTCACGTCCACGATGGCGCCGCAGTCGGAGACGACAAAGCCCTTGAAGCCCCAGGCGTCGCGCAGGTGTTCCTTGAGCAGCATCTTGTTGGTGCAGGCTGGCCAGCCGTCGATGGAGTTGTAGGCGCACATGACCGACTGCACGTGGCCTTCGGTGACGGTGGCGCGGAAGGCGGGCAGATAGGTTTCTTCGAGGTCGCGCGGTGTGGGGTCCACGTTGAAGCCGTGGCGCAGTTGCTCGGGACCGCTGTGTACGGCGAAGTGCTTGCTGGTGGCTACGGCGCGCAGGTGGTCCAGGTCCGCGCCTTGCACGCCGCCCACAAAGGCCACGCCCAGCCGGGAGGTGAGAAACGGATCTTCGCCGTAGGTTTCCTGGCCGCGTCCCCAGCGTGGGTCGCGAAAGATGTTGATGTTGGGCGACCAGAACGTCAGCCCAAAAAAGATGCGGTGATTGCCCTCGCGCTGGGCCTGGTTGTATTTGGCGCGAGCTTCGGCAGAGATCACGTCGCCCATGCCCTGAACGATGGTCGGGTCCCAGGTGGCGGCCATGCCGATGGCCTGGGGAAAGACGGTGGAATAGCCCGCCCGCGCCACACCGTGCAGGGCTTCATTCCAAGTCTGGTAGTCGGGAACGCCAAGACGCGGGATGGCCGTGGCCCAGTCTTCCAGTTGCGCGGCTTTCTCTTCGAGCGTCATGCGACCGACCAACGCGTGGGCCCGCTCGGCAGCAGGCAGTTTTGGGTCCAGCCACGGATCCTGCTGCGCCTGGGCACGGACGACGCAAAGAGTCATAACGAGGGCGACAAAAAACAGCCAGCGGCGAAGCGGCATGGAAAGATTCCTCCAATGGTCTGTCCTTGTTTCCGCAGGAACTGGACGACCCGCTATGAGCAGAGAAAGCCAGTACGATCCTTTGCAGGGTCCAGAAAACGGAAAAGGCAGCCGCGAAGAACTCTACAAGGGCGAGGGTGCATTTGGCTAGCTTTATCGGTTTACTAAAGAAGGTCCATCCAAAGCCACGTCAGTATTCGCCTTCGAGGTCGCGGGCGGCATCGGCTTCCATTTGGGGAAGAAGGCCACGCATCCGCTCGAGCTCCGGCTGACCCTCCAGAGGCTTCAGCCGCGGGTCGGCGAGCATCTGAAAAAACCACGGGCAGCGGGATTCTTCCGCGGCGCGCAGTTCCGCCAGTGCGCTCTGGTGATCCCCGAGGACAAGGTACGCAGCGGGCGTGAAGGACCGCAGCACAAAGCGTTCCCGGCTCAACCATTGCAGCCGTTCGAGAGTTGCCGAGGCTTCGTCTCGGCGGCCCGCACAGGCGAGGGTATACCCATGCACGGCAGTGGCCAGATCGAAATCCGGCAAACGCTTCGCAAGCGCTTTCGCGAGCGCCGTTGCGCGTTCCGGTTGGCCATTGAAGGCCAGAATCATCGCCCCGTAGAGGCTGGTGCCGTCGTGGTCGGGAAAACGAGAGATGCCGTGCAAAACCTGTTCCACACTCTCTGCGGCTTGTCCGTCAAGGTGGAGCGCCCAGGCCAGCCGGCTTTGCAGCCAGGCTGAAAAGGGGTCCGCTTGAATAGCCGCGCGCAACAGGGAAATGGCCTCGGCAAAGCGGTGGCGGCTCAGAGCCATCATCACCCGCATCCTGGTGACCCATTGATCGTGGGGCAGGTGGGCAGACTGCGAGAAAGCCCGAATGGCCGCGGCGAGGTTGTGATCGAAATGGAAACTGACCCAACCCAGCGCGGGCAGCATCGCCTCGGCACGATGGGGCAGATCGGGCGTCGCGTCGGCAATGCGGCGCATCTGTTCCGCGGCGACGGCCGGCGCCATGAAGCCGTAGAAAGACTGCATGGCGCAAAGCTGCACCAGATCGATTCGGGCGGCGATCAGGGAAGAGTCCAGTTGGGTGGCCCGCAGAAGGTGCTGCAACCCATCCTGCATGCGGTGCCGAGCCAGGGTTTGCCACTCACGCCGGCCGCGCAGGAAGGTCTCGTAGGCCTCCTGCTTCCGGCTTAGGCATTCGCTTTGGTCCTCATTTGCCGACACCGCGCAGATCGACAAGCCGGGATCGTTCCGGCGCTGAGGTGGGCGCGATTTCATCAGGGAGGGCGACCCATTGCCGGGTACGCCGGCGTTCAAGCGGAAGGCTAGCCGCTCGATCAATTCGGCTTCCAGTCCGGTCATCCGGCTGGAGTCCACCAGCACATCTTCAACCCATATTTGCGTGCCATCCTCAACGCGGATCATCTCGGCGCGCAAGCGGAGATGATCCGCGATGGCCGACAAGCTTCCCGTAAGCACCAGGTCGGCTCCGAGCGCCTGGCCAATCTGCAACGCGGTCAGCCCGCTATGCACCAGCGCGAAGATCGAGTCCCGGGCCAGGACGGCGAGGGTTGGATGCCGCACATTGGAAAGCCGGGCGATGGTGTCCTCGGCAATGGAGGCGCCGAGATGATCCGGAACGGAGTAGCCGGTCGCGAGAGGCAGAATGGCCAGCCTCAAGGGCGCGGACTGCGCAGCGTCGTCCCGCCGCACGTCAGCCAGGAAGCGGTATCCGCGCTTGTAGACCGTCTGGATGCACTCGTCCGGCGCAAGCCGGGCGCGCAGGGAGGAAAGGCACTTGGGAATGCTGTCGGCGGTCACGTGCACATCGCCCCAGAGCGCCTGTTTCAATTGCAGAGACGAAACAATCTGGCCGGAGTTGTCCAGCAAGAGACGCAGCGCCGCAAGCTCCCTTGGAGCCAGGTGAACAACCGACGGACCGCGCCAGAGGGTGCCGTCACTCTCCAACCGGAAGCCGGCAAACGAAAGCCCCAACGGGGTGCTTACGCCTCGCGGACCGGTTGCAGCGCGAGCTGGCTCATCGCCACCGCGAACACGATCTGTCGCGAGAGACGCCGTTTTCGGCAGTTCGGGCAGAGCCGATAAACGCCTGACCATCGTACCAACGCATTTCCGCGGACTCCCGGCAACCTTTATGGCGGTCAGGCACCCCTCGCACAAGGCGAGCGGCGAAAACCGGCATCGGCGGCCATGGTCCACTTCAGCGACAACGGGGAAAAGCGGGCAACGAGCCCGACAAAAGTCACTGCTTCAAGATTTGAGACATCTTTGTGCCCTAAGACTAAACGGTTCCCCAAGGGCTGTGGAAGGCCCAGCCCGGAGATTTTCCGCCGTCAAGTAATTAGCAACACGTTACTTGCGCGGGGAGAGGCCAACGACGCAAGCGTTTCCGGCTGGCGGATGCAGGAATCCGGACGTGAAATCCTCGATGAAACTCGCGCGTTAGTACTTCGACTTGATTGCGTAGGTCAGGCCCATCGTAAATTGAAACGAATTGCGTTTGGTGGGAGGTTCCGATACCGGCGGATCGTTCAAGTAGCTGTCCATTGTGCCTACGGAAAAGCTCAGATTCTTGTAGGCCGGGAACGCAAATGTGTTCGTCTCGTTGGCGGAGTACGCATTGGGCTGATTGTAAGCGGGAATATACGCAAGTCCCTGGGCGAAGGTCAGCCTCTTTAGATGGAGCATGTAGTTGGCAGCAAATGTCGATCCCACCAGGTTTTCGCTGGTATTGGAAGACCCGCTGCTGGTAACGCCGCTGATGAACTGCTGCTTCTCATACTGGATTGTGGCTCTGAGGTCGACTTCCTGCTTGGGGGTCTTGACCGCAGTCCACCCGATGCCGCCGCCGTAGATCTGCTGCAAGTTGAGGTCCTGCCCAAAGTTGTGGTCGAATGCCGTTTGCGCAAGGACGTACAAGCGCGGAGAAAAATACTGGTCGCGTTCGGCATCCGCATGTGAGATCGCCGACTTCGTCACCGTTGCCGGCACAAAAGTCGCTGGAGCTGTCGGGGTTGCCGGGATGGTGTAGGCCGGCTGCGTAATCTTTCCAAACGACCCGCTGAAGTTCGTCGAAGTGCGGTCGCGCGGATTGAGCCAGGGGACGGTGGGCACCACCCGCACCAGGCCGATGGCTCCCGACACCGTGTATTGGTTCTGGGTTGCGGTCACCACGGTCGCTCCGGCGGTAGCCGCGCCATTCCAGCCTGTGAAGAAGCCAGGCTGGCGGTTTACCTGCTTGTCCAGTGTGGTCAAGTCCAGGATGTATTGCGCGTCCTTCACCGGAATGGGCACTGCCACAGGGGCGTTGTCGGGATGCACCGCGAGCGCCTGGTTCTCGACTTCAAATGTCCCGACTGGAATCTGCCCCGCGTTCTTTCTGCCGTGCAGCTTCATGTCCTTCTCGAGAACGGCGAACTTCTGCGCGGTGTGCAACTCCTTGATCTTGTCCCAGCCAAGCGAGACGTCTCCCAGGGGGTCGCTGTGGAAGGTCACTTTTCCCGCAACTTCGTTCACGAACTTGCCATGCAGCGTGTCCCCATTGCTCAGCACCAACTCGTCGGGCGCCGGATTGGGAGCGGGCTTGCTCTGGGCCATGCAACTCACAGCTCCACTCATGACAGTCGCGAGCAGCAGTGAGCCAAGGGCTCGACGCAGAAGTGAAGAAATGCCTGGGATTGAATGCAGGTAAAAACGCAGGGTCATTTCGGAGTGATCCTTTTGCCTGAAGATGGTTGTCAAGAGAGCCGGAATCGAAAACTGATTCCGCCAGTCCCTTCACTCCATGGGATGCAAACAAAGAGCGCAAGGGAAAAAACAGCGGCGGGGATCTTCAGAAAAACTTCCAACTTTTGTCCGGAAAAGGCAGGCAGCCCGGTGCGAAGCTGGTGGAGGGCCTTTTATCTTGGATTGCGAACTTCGCACGGGCCCAAGGGAGATTTTGATTGGCTAAAGCGGTTTCTTATGCCCATTGGGCGCTTGAACACTATTGCATCGGGATGAAGCTCCGCTCGCTGCGGACCCAGAAGCGGCTGACGCTTTCGCGGCTGGCGGCCGAGACCGGCCTTTCGACCGCGCTGCTTTCCAAGCTGGAGACAGACCGGATGGTTCCCACGCTACCCACGCTGGCCACCATCAGCCGCGTCTATGGCGTAGGGATGAGCCACTTTTTCGCGGAGCCGGCCAAACACACGCTCTCCATCACGCGCAAGGCCCATCTGCAGAGCAGCAGCCGGGGGCCGGAGCCGGTGAAGATCACCCCGCTGAATGTCGTGGGCGAGGGCTCCCGGCTAGTGGCGCAGATGATCGAGTTTCCCGCCGCCGGGGCCACTTGCGCCATGGATCCCTGCCATGTCGCCAGCGGCCTGCTTTACGTGCTGGAGGGCAAGTTGCAGTTGGACGCAGGTGGGCTGCACGAGGTGCTGGAAGCCGGGGATTGCGCCTGCATGGAGAGCGAAATGCCGCTGGCCTGGAGCGCCGCCGGCAAGCACCGGTGCCGGATTCTGGCCGTCACGCCGGCTGAACCGCAGCTGAAAGCCTAGCGCGCGACCAGCATCTCCGCTTCCAATGCGATGGCGCGAGGAAAGAGCAGATTGTTTTCCAGATGCACGTGCCGGTGCAGGTCCTTCTCGAAGGCGTCCAGGCCGTCATAGAGGCCGACAAAGGTGGGGCAGGCGCCGGCCGGTGGAGCAAAGTTGCTGGAAGCCGTGCGCATTCCGTCCAGCAGCGCGCCGGCGGCTTCATGTTCCTGGAGCATCGACTGGATGGGGCTTTCGACCGTAGCGAAGCAGGCCTTGGGAGGCGCGCCTCCGCCCTTGCGGCTCTGTTCCAGGGCCTCGATATAAGGGAACAGGATCTTTTCTTCCTTGTTCAGGTGAAAGGTCAGCTCGTCCGCAAGTTGGCGCAACTGCCGCTCCATCGGGACGACTTCCGGATGATTGGGGCCGTGCTTGGCGGCTACGCGCACGGCCAGCGGAAGCAGCCGGGGCAATTCGCTGCGAACGTAAGCGTGGTGAGTCTGGACGATGTGGCGCATCAGTTCAGATAGCGTGGCCTGTGTAAAGTCGCCAGCCGGCTCGGGAACTCGGGTGGCATCGGCCAATGCGGCCAGTACTTCGTCGGTATCGATGCCCTTTTGGGCGCAGGCCTCGGAGAGCGGACGGTTGCCCCCGCAGCAGTAGTCGAGATGGAAACGTTCGAAGACACGAATGGTGGCGGGTTGGGCCAAGGCGATGGAGCGAAGAGTGGATAGGGGTGTAGTCATGGATGAAAACCTCCTGATGGTTTGAATCCTAGGCGGACCTCAATGGAAGGGCAGCGACTTATGTCACTTTATGGGGCGAATTTACGATTAGAGCGTGCCGGGTTTACCGGGTGCACAGCCAGTGTGTAGGATTATTTGGAATTCAATCGACAACAAATTGCAGTTCAGAGGCAAGAAACGATGCGACCTAATTCCAAGCTGATCAAGGCAACACTGACGGGCGCCCTGGGCGGGCTTCTGTACGGATTCGACACCGTTGTCATTTCCGGCATTATCGAACCGGTGACGCGTCTCTACAATTTGAGCTCTCTCAGCATGGGCGTGACAGTCGCTGCCTCTCCCGTCGGCACCATTGTGGGTTGCTTTGCGGCCGGGGTGATTGGGCAAAGGATTGGCACGCGCACCGCGCTGCGGTACGCCGCGGCCATCTACTTTGTTGCTGCCTTTTGCGCCGCCTTTTCGATCGGCTGGCCCATGTTGCTGGCGGCGCGCTTTGTGGGCGGCCTAGCCGTGGGTGCTGGCTCGGTGCTGGGACCGGTCTATATCGCGGAACTGGCTCCGGCTCAGTGGCGCGGACGGTTGGTGGGTTCGTTTCAGATCAACGTGGTCGCCGGCATTCTGATCGGCTACACCTCCAATTACCTGGTTCGGCTTGCCCACCTGGGCGCACCGGAATGGCGCGTGATGGTCGGCGTTGTCGCCATACCTGCTCTCATCTTTCTCGCTCTCCTGTTCCGCATTCCCCGCTCGCCGCGCTGGTCTGTCTCGCGAGACCGCATTGACGAGGCCCTGGTGGTCCTTGCGCAGATGGGCGCTCCCGATCCTCAGGCCGAGTTGGCTGACATTCAGTCGGCCTTGAACTCCGTGCACGCGGTCAAGCACGAGCCAGTCTTCCGCTGGAAGTACCGCTATCCGTTGTTCCTGGCGATCACCATTGGCGCATTCAACCAGTTGACCGGCATCAACGCCATCCTCAGCTACATGCACACCATCTTTGCCGCAGCGGGCTTCAACCAGCTCTCCAGCGACCTGCAGGCCATCGCAATCGGCGCCACGAACCTGATCTTCACGTTGGTCGGCATGTCGCTGATCGACCGCTTCGGCCGCAAGAGCCTGCTCATCCTGGGCGCCATCGGCACTTCGATTTGTCTCTCCGGCGTCGCCTGGATCTTCCACACCAACAGCCATCAGGGGGCCCTGCTCGGCCTTCTCGTGACGTACATCGCCTTCTTCGCCTTGTCGCAGGGATTGGTGGTCTTCGTCTACATCGGCGAGGTCTTTCCGAACTCGGTGCGCGCCAAAGGGCAGGGCGTGGGCAACGCAAGTCTGTCGGCCATCAACACCGCGATTCTGTTCTCTTTCCCGGTGCTGGCCCACGTCTTCAGCCAGTCGACTCCGTTTGTTTTCTTCGCCGCCGCGACGGTGGTGCAGTTGGTCGTGGTGACACTCTTCTACCCTGAGACAAAGGGCCACAGCCTGGAGGAATTGCAGCGCAGGCTGGTGAGGGTCTAGCGAGGGCGGATGAAGGAAAGCATGCAGAGAAATCTGAACGTTGTGGCCGGGGTGCTTGGCGGGGCCCCGGTTGCGCTGGCGGTTTTCTTGGACGAGCACGGGCCGAGCAGTGATTTCATTCGTGAACAAAGTCACCGGGAGCGGCTCGTGCCGAGCACTCTATATAATTTGTGGCAAGCGGTGTAGCTTCCCGCATTCCGGCGGAAAAGCCGACAGGTGAGGTTAGTCATGGAGCAGGCAGTGGTTCCAGTCGCGGAGCAGGTGAGGGAAGTAGTACAGGCTGTTGTCGATGTTCTGCGCGAGCCGAAGGTGGCGGGGGATTCGCCCCTGGTGGTAGCCAACTCCTTTGAGGCCCAGGCTCTGCGCGCGGAGATTATTCGCGTCGGCCGCAAGCTGTGGGAACGGCAATATGTGGACGGCAATGGCGGCAACATCAGTGTCCGTCTGGGCTCGCGCTACGTGCTGTGCACGCCCACCATGCTGAGCAAGGGCGACCTGGAACCGGCAGACATTTGCTTATCGGACCTGGATGGCAACATCCTGGCCGGGGACCGGTCGCGGACCAGCGAACTGCTGCTGCATCTGGAGATTTACAAGGCCAACCCCAAGGCCCGCGCCGTGCTGCATTGCCATCCGCCTTACGCCACAGCCTTTGCCGTCACCGGCACGGTTCCGCCAAACGGGCTGATTCCCGAATACGAGGTCTTCATCGGTCCCGCGGCTGTTGCGCCCTATGAGACGCCCGGCACCCAGGCCTTTGCCGAAACGGTGCTGCCGTTTGTTCAGGACCACAACACCATTCTGCTTGCCAATCATGGCGTCGTCTGCTGGTCAGACACCGTCACCCATGCCGAGTGGCTGGCCGAGATTATCGACAATTATTGCAAGACCTACTTGATCGCCAAACAGATCGGCCAGGCCTTGACCTTTATTCCCGAAAACAAGATCCAGGAGATTCTGGCGCTGAAGCGGCGGTTGGGTTTCCCGGATGCCCGGCTGGCCCACACTCCCGTCGCCGCCTTGGGCGCGGAGAAGAATGAGGCACTTGAGCGCCTTGTCGAGCAGGTGACGGCGCGGCTCGAGGGACGAGCTTAAGCGCGGTAATCGCACTTCAAATCTCTTAGCGCCAAAGTCTGTCATCCTTGCGTAGTGAAGGATCTGCGGCTGTTTCTTTCTGCTTTGCGGTGAAGGTTGGAGAGGTCAAGAGGTCCATTTTGCCGGAAATGGTCCGAAAGGCAGCCGCAGATCCTTCGTCGCTGCGCTCCTCAGGATGACAAACCGATGAAAGTGCCCTGAGAACTCCGAATGCGATTGCCCGTGCGAGCTTAAGAGCGTTCTAACGGTGGAAAAGTAGGTCCGTGGTACACTGGGTTTGCGCTCAGTGATTTGGTCGTGAGCGGCAACCCTCCTGCAAAACGGCAGGGTTGCCCGGCACAGATTTCCCCGAAGCCCCTCGAGCGTAAACCCAATGAGTCTCCCACCCGGTGACTCTGCCTCGGACCGCAAGTGTCCGGAGCCAGACGCCTTTGCATCCTTGAATTGGATCGGCGCGCATCAACCGGGGAGCCCAATCGACGTATGGATTGCATGGGGAGCGTGGGGCCGGCCGGCATTGTGCCGCTTGGCGTGGAAGTAGCGTGTGGCAGCTCCGGGCCTTTGACGTTCTCCCTTTGAATGTCTGCCGGCCAGTCTTTGGAACGACTTTCGGTCCTCCCTTACGCATATCGTTAGCAGGCCTGCGCCCGAAGAGCATTCGTGCGTGCGCCTCATGTCCGGTTCCGATTGCAGGCGCCTAAGGGAAGCTGGCGCTCCCGGAACCCACAGGAATCTATTCTATTTTGACGACTCAGTTTTCGCAGTTCACTCTTTCACCCGCCCTCATGACTCGGCTTGACGCCAACAAATTTGAGATCCCCACACCTGTCCAGGTAGCCGCAATTCCGCCCGCTATCGAAGGCCGCGATGTTTTGGCCACGGCACAGACCGGTACCGGCAAAACGCTCAGCTACCTCATCCCGATCGTCGAGATGATGTTGAAGAACGACACCCGGGGCGCACAGGCGCTCATCCTGCTGCCCACGCGCGAACTGGCCATGCAGGTTGAGAAGGCTTTCATCTCCATTCGCTCCAGCTCCTCGCAAACCGTGGCCCTGGTGGTCGGCGGACTGGCCGAGCGGTCGCAGCTTGATGCCATTCGCCGCGGCGCACGGCTGATCGTGGCCACGCCGGGCCGGCTCGAGGACTTCCTCAAGCGTAAGTTGGTGCGGCTTGAAGGAATCAAGATCCTGGTGCTGGACGAAGTGGATCGCATGCTCGATATGGGCTTCCAGCCGGCCATCGCCCGCATCGCGACAACCCTTCCGCCGGTGCGCCAGACCTTGTGCTACTCGGCCACGCTTGAGGGCGCGGTCAAGGACGTAGCGCGCAAATATCTCAATAACCCCGCCCGCATCGAGATCGGTTCTGTCTTGAAGCCAGCCGAAAACGTCGAGCTGCGCACCTTTGAAGTGGAGCCCGACAAGAAGCAGGAGTTGCTTGAACACCTGCTGGGCGCCGAAACGGGCAGCTTCCTGGTCTTTGTGCGCACCAAGCACGGCGCCGATCGCGTCACGCGCCGCCTGACCCGCTCCGGTCATTCGGCGACACAGATTCATGGCGACCGCTCGCAGGCGCAAAGGAATGCAGCGCTGCGCAGCTTCTCCGAGGGCCGCCACCGGGTTCTGGTCGCGACCGACGTAGCTGCACGCGGCATCGACGTGGCCAATGTGGCCCATGTGGTCAACTTCGACATGCCCAAGATGGCCGAGGACTTTGTCCATCGCGTTGGACGTACGGGCCGCGCTTCGGCGCATGGCGTGGCGTCCACGTTTGCCGGACCTGCAGAACGCAACGACTTGCGCAAGATCGAGCGCACGTTGTCGATCCAGATGAAGCGCTTCCGCGTTCGCTCAGCGACCGATGTAAAGGCCGCCTAAAGGCAGCTGTTAGCTTCCAGCCTCTAGCTTCGAGCTAAGGCGCATCTCAAGAAGAATGGCGACGGCTGGTTGGCCGTCGCCATTTTTCGGTCATCGGGGTTCTCCGGACGAATCGGGAATCGGCGGCAATGCGGTTTCTTCTCAATGAGCCACGAAGGTCGAGGGCCCGAGAAGCGTGGGGCCCGCGACTCCAGGGATGTAGATGGAGTCTGTAGTTGCGCTGCTGGGATCGAAGCCTCCGCCAGACAAGGTCGCCGCGTAGGCATTCCAGAAGACGTCGGTGACGGTGCGGCTTTCGACGATCCATTCGGCGGATCTTCCGGTCAGCGCGGTTCCCGCCGGAGCGGTGAAGCCGACTTCCGCGGCCTGGAGGGTGTTTTCGTTGACGAAGTAGACATAGGCCTGCGTGGGAGAGGTGTGCCAAAGTTCGATGAAGTAGGGATCGCCGGGCGCGACAGGGAGGTTCGTGACCAGAACCTCGTAGCCTGGAAACCACTGGTACCACAGCGCATAAGCGGCGCCAGACGCAAGGCCCTTGCAGTAGGCATCGTATTCGATTCCGGCCTGCAGAAGATCTACTGTCGCATAGCCGTCGATTCCAATCCAGGAGAACCCGTCTACCCAGCCTCCAGTGCAGACGCCCGGACCTTGACTGGCGGCCGGCACATAGAGGTCGGACAAGACGTAATAGAAGGAGTTTGAACCGTACGTCGAAGCGCCGTTGGGATTCAGGTATCCGGCCAAGATAGAACTGGAGAGGGCCCCGTTGCTTCCCACCGGCGGCGGGGTGACGTTCGCATTCGCTTTTGAGAGCCCGTGTGAGATGCTTGTCTGCTCCAGTTTGGGGGTGATGCGCGTCTTCGAAGCGCTCATGGCCTTTGACCAGCTTGCAAAGGCTTGGGGAGAAGCGGCCTCGTCCGGCCTGGGCGGGAAGCCGTGGTAGGCGAGGTCTTCGTCCGAGGCGGTCAGTGGATCGAAGTCCTGCGGAGGAGCGACGACTGTGGTTGTTCCGGGCAGGTTGGTTGGGAGTTCGTTCGGTTTCGGCAGTTGTGCGATGCTCGTCAGCGGAGTGGCAAGAGCAAACATCACGAGAAGAGCGGGGATGGGATTCTTCATGGTTTCGGCCTTCCTTTCCAATGGAATTCTCTGAGGGCGGGTCAGAGGCGGCGATGCTGAATAGTGCGTGCTGCGGTAGCTTCGTTGCATGTTACGCGGCAGTTTTCTTGGGTCGGGATACAGCCGGAATGTTCGTTGAATGGTTCGCGTGCGGTGAAACCGGGAATGGCGACGGCTGGTTTGCCGTCGCCATTCCTTTTTCGTATAGATAGTGAGTTGTATTTAACTTTTGTTACCAGGCCGAGCCCGTGTCGTGCGCAACAAACGCTTCCGGGCCAATGTATTCCGGATACGAGATCACGTTGCTGCTGTTGTCGAGCATGTCGATGGGATATCCGTTGGCGATGTCATAGAATGCATACGACTCGGTGTAAGCGTACGCATCCCAGACCGGGTCCATGATGTAGTTGGTCAGGTTGGTCAGGCTGCCGCCCACGCTCGGCCGCTCCACAACCCACTCGGCCGAGTTTCCAACCAGAGGATAGCCAGGGTACGCGGTGAAGCCCACTTCTACGGCGGTGTTCGTGTTGTAGTTCACCAGATACGCATATCCCTGGGTGGAAGACGTGTGCCATACTTCCACGAACACGTCATCGCCCGGCGCGATCGGCAGGTTGTTGATGCGGACCTCGCCGTAGGGATACCACTCGTACCACGGGGAGTAGTAGGACGTTCTGTAACCGCCCGAGCAGTAGGCGTCAAACTCGATGCCCGCCTGCAGTACGTCGCTTGAGCCCCATCCGTCGATGCCGTTCCAGGCAGAACCCCAGTCCCATCCGCCCGTGCAAGCGCCGAAGGCCTGTTCTGCAACCGGAACAACCATGTGGTTCACGATGTAATAGAAGGAGGAGGAGCCGTAGCTGGAGGCGCCGCTGAAGTCCGCATAGCCGCTCCAGTTATAGGAGTAGGAGGTGTTGCTCGCCTTTTCCGTGGCGCCCAGGCTGCTTTCGACCGTGTTTGCCTTGGCGTTCTTGGCCAGTTGGGCCGGACCATGGTAGACGTTGGTCTGTTCGAGCTTGGGAAGAACGCGGGTCTTGGAGGCTGCCATGGCCCTTGCCCAGGTGGCGTAGGCCTTGGGCTCGGTGTTCTGGTTGGGCCTTGGCGGAAAGCCGTTGTAGGCGAGGTCTGCGTCCGAGGCCGTCAGTGGATCGAAGTCCCGCGAGGGGGCCAGGATGGTGGTCGCACCCGGCAGGTTGGTGGCACGCTCGTTGGGTTGCAGCGGCCGGGCGGCCGTAGTGGGTTGTTCAGCCAGGGCCGCAAGGGGGGCGGCCAAGGCAAGGATCAAAGCTACTGTAGTCGAAAGGTTCTTCATTGTAGTGTTTATCCTTATCGGGGAAGTTCTCTGACGGGGGATCAGAGTGTTACTGCCTGAATAGTGCAGTCCGGGTGCGCATCGTTACAGGTCGTGCACTTTTTTTGTGAACTGCGAACGGGCGAAAGCGGGACCAAAGCGCCCGAAGGCGGATAGGCACGCCGCGGAGCGTCAGCTTCGGCCCGCCAGGTGCGTGCGCCGCGGTCGAGATTCGCCCATTGGCGAGGGTTTTCGTTGACTCTGAGGGATGATTCGGATATTCTGGAGTCCTTGCGTGGTGTTGCGCCTGGGGTCTGTGTGTGTGCCGGGGCCCTCAACGACGGATACTCGTCGATGGGGAGATGGTGGCTCACCCGGACTTGGCTGGTCGATGCCCCCGGAGTTGTTCCTGGTGGGTCGGCTCGCACAGGCCGCGGACTGCTGGAAGCAGGTTTCATCGCTATCCAGTGGGTCCAAAGCTCCTTCGAGGGCTACCCCCCGCAGTCCTCACCCGAACAGATTTGTTTGGTAGGTGGGTGGAAAGAAACCCTTGCGTTTTCCGCAGGGGTAAGCGCTATGCGCTGTGGTTTTGTTGTTGGGATTGGCTGCACGGCAGGCCGGGTGACCGGCAATCAACGAGCCGTGCAGGGGTTGAGAGGGCAGGAGAGCGATGGGTACCTTTGTTCCGAGCGGCAAGAATATTGACCGCAAGTGGTTTGTGATAGATGCCAGCGGCAAGACGCTGGGGCGGTTGGCTACCAAGGCTGCGGATGTACTGAGCGGCAAGCTGAATCCCCAATATGTGCCGTATATCGATGTGGGCGACCATGTCATCGTGCTGAACGCGGAGAAGGTCCGCCTCACCGGCCTGAAGGCTCAAAGCAAGCTCTATCGCCGCTACACCGGTTTCCCCGGCGGGCTGCGTGAAGAGTCGTTTACGCGCCTTTTGAACCGCAAGCCCGAATTGATTCTGGAGCAGGCCATCAAGGGCATGTTGCCCAAGAGCAAGATGGGCCGTCAGATGGCGACCAAGCTGAAGGTATATCGCGGCGACAAGCACCCTCACGAGGCGCAGCAGCCGGTAGCTTTGGAAATCGCATAAAGCAGCCGCTAGCTGCTGGCTTCCAGCCGCTAGCTTTGAGATTCGGGAAACGAAGTTTTGTGGCTTTTAGCTAGAAGCTAGAAGCTAGAGGCTAGGAGCTAAAGAAGAATGGCAGATATGGTTCAGTATTACGGGACAGGGCGGCGCAAGTCTGCGATCGCGCGCGTCTTTCTGCGTCCCGGTACGGGCGAGTGGAAGGTCAACGGCAAAGCATTCGACGTGTACTTTGTGACCGAGCAGCAGCGGGTGGCGGCAAAGCGCACCCTGGCGCTGGTCGAGATGGCTTCGAGCTTCGATGTTGTCACCACTGTCAAGAGTGGCGGCGTGGCCTCGCAGGCCGATGCTGTCAAGCTGGGCATTGCTCGCGCTCTGGTGGTGTTCAATCCCGAGCTGCGCAAGGTGCTCAAGGCCGAAGGCCTGCTGACCCGCGACTCGCGCATGAAGGAGCGCAAGAAGTACGGTCAGAAGGGCGCACGCGCACGCTTCCAGTTCTCGAAGAGGTAGCTTTCAGCTTCTAGCTGCTAGCATTCAGCTCTTTTTGCTTGGGTTCGCTGCATGGGCCGTCAAAAAAGGACGAGTCAGCACGGAAAAGCTAGAGGCTAGAAGCTAGTAGCTAGCGGCCAGGTACTAAATCTCCGCTACGGCGGAATCAATCCGGGCAAGGCAAAGCCAGCCCGGATGCACTCTCACAAAGGAGGCCAATGGCCACGATCACTATGAAGGAGCTGCTCGAAGCAGGTGTTCACTTCGGGCATCAGACCAAGCGCTGGAACCCCAAGATGAAGGAATACATCTTTGGCGAGCGCAACGGTATCTACATCATCGATCTGCAGAAGACGCTCAAGTTGTTCAAGGATGCGTCGAAGTTTGTCACCGAGCTGTGCGCGGGTGGCAAGACGATTCTTTTTGTCGGCACCAAGCGCCAGGCGCAGGACGCCGTGGCTGAAGAAGCTACCCGAGCGGGCATGCCGTACATCAACCAGCGCTGGCTGGGCGGCCTGTTGACCAACTGGGTAACGGTGCAGAAGTCGGTGAAGCGCCTTCAGGAAATCGATGAGATGGCCACGGATGGCCGCTACGAATTGCTGACCAAGAAGGAAGTCATTCGCCTAGAGCGGGAGCGCAAGCACCTGCAAGCGAACTTGGCCGGTATCAAGACCATGAAGCGTCTGCCGGATGCGTTGTTCATCGTCGACTCGAACAACGAAGCAATTGCCGTCAAGGAAGCTCGCAAGCTGGGCATTCCGGTGGTTGCGGTGGTCGACACCAACTGCGATCCGACGGTAGTTGACTACGTGATCCCGGGCAACGATGACGCGCTGCGCGCTATTCGCCTGTTCACCTCGAAGATTGCCGATTCGGCAGCCGAGGGCGTGAACCTGGTGGGCGACAAGGCGTTTGCCGAGGAACAGCCGGCACCGCTGGCGCCCGAGGAAGCGGCGATTGTGGCTCCCGCCGAGGTTGCGCCCGTTGAGGAAGTAGATCTGGAAGCGGCCTTGGGTGGCGGCATTCGCAAGGCGCCTGCTGCGGTTGCGGCGCTGGACGAGGCTGAAGTGGCCGGAACCGGCGTTTAATCTTTCCCGCGCACCGCGGTGCGCAGAATGAGACAAGCGTGGCCGCTAGATTCGGGTGCCACGCTTTTCTTATGCCGGAAAAACTCCGGTTATCACATCTGCAGAGACAAGAAGAGAGGACGACAAGTGAGCGAAAAGATTGATGCCAAGCTGGTCAAGGAGCTTCGGGAAAAATCCGGCGCTCCCATGGGCGACTGCCTGAAGGCGTTGCAGGAGACCAAGGGGAACATTGAAGATGCTTTCGTCGTGCTGCGCAAGCGCGGCATGGCCTCGGCTCAGAAGAAGGCGGCGCGCTCCACCAACGAGGGCGCGGTGGGAACCTATATTCACGCCGGCGGCAAGATCGGCGTGCTGGTCGAACTGAACTGCGAAAGCGACTTTGTGGCCCGCACCGACGACTTCCAGGAGCTGTTGAAGGACATCGCGATGCACATCGCGGCCTCGGATCCGCGCTACGTCAAGTCGGAAGATGTGACCCCCTCCGATCTCGAGCGCGAGAAGGAGATTTTCCGCGCGCAGGCGGCTGCCACGGGCAAGCCGGCTCCGGTGATCGAGAAGATCGTGGACGGCAAGATGGCCAAGTTCTATGAGGAAGTCTGCCTGCTGGATCAGCCGTTCATCAAGGACCAGGCAGTCAGCATCAAGGAACTGATCGGCCAGAAGGTCGGCAAGCTGGGCGAAAACATCACCGTGCGGCGCTTTGCGCGCTTCAAGGTGGGTGCGCCTGACTGGACCGTAGCCACCACCAAGCCCGTCGAACCGGCGGCGGAGTAAACCTGCTGCAATCGGAAGAAAGAAAGGCCCAGGGCGCAAACCCTGGGCCTTCCCATTTGGAGTGCAAAGCAAACTCGCGGCCGAGCCTTGCACAACTCAATGCAAGTCGCTCGTCCCGTCTGCCGCGGGCGCCGGCGCAGCGTTCGCCAGCGCATCGGCCGAAGCCAGGGAAAGTGGCCGCCCAAACAAATATCCCTGCGCCTGATCGCAGCCGGCGTCGCTCAGCGCCTGTGCCTGGGCCTCTGTTTCCACCCCTTCTGCCGTAATCGTCAGGTCGAGGGTCTTCCCCAGGGCCACAATCGTGTTGACGATCGCTTCCGCTTTCGAATCCAGATCCATCTCCATCACAAAAGACCGGTCGATCTTGACTTTATCGAAGGGGAACTTCCAGAGATATGTCAGGCTCGAATAGCCCGTGCCAAAGTCGTCCAATGCAATGGAGATGCCCATGGACCGCAGTTGATTGAGTTGAAGAAGAACGGCATCCACGTTCTGGAGCCACAGGCTCTCCGTGACCTCAAGCTCCAGGCGCATCGGGTCCAGACCGGATGCCAGCAAGGCCGCTTTTACGATGCCCACCAAGTCGCCATTCCGGAACTGAATAGGGGATAGATTGACAGCAATCTGAAGAGGCCTTGTCCAGGCGGCCGCGGTCCTGCATGCTTTTTGAAGGACCCAGGCTCCGATCGGCACGATGAGGCCGGACTCTTCCGCGACGGGAATAAAATCCGCAGGCGATCGCGAGTTCCAACCCTCCGGCCAGCGCAACAAGGCCTCGAATCCAACCAGGCTGCGGTCGTGAAAGGTGAAAAGAGGCTGATACGCCAGTTGAAAGGCGTTCGTCTCGAGGGCCCGGCGCAGGTCCATTTCGAGACGCCAACGCTCCCGGATAATGGCATCCATACCGGTCTCAAAAAAACACGCGCTGCTGCGGCCCGCGGCTTTCGACTTGTACAACGCCGCGTCTGCGCAAGAGAGGAGTTTATCCCACTCCTCGGCGTCGGTGGGCGCAATCGCAATTCCAATACTCGCTCTGCACATCAGTTGCGCGCCGTCGATCTCGTACGGCTTCGAGAGAATGTCCAACAGGCGCTCGGCGAGATGGGCGGCTCCGCTGGGCTGAGTGATACCGACCTGCAACACGACGAATTCGTCCCCTCCCAGGCGCGCCGCCATATCGTCTTCTCGAATATTTGAGGCGAGACGCGCCGCAAATGTCCGCAACACTTCGTCGCCGGCAGCGTGCCCGAAGCTGTCGTTGATCTCCTTGAATTTATCCACATCGATTAATAGAACCCCGACATGAGTCGAGCTGCGACGAGCCCACGCCATGGCGCTCTTCGCTGATTCCCGCAAGCGCCTCCGGTTGGGCAGGCCGGTCAGGCTGTCGTTCTCCGCCAGGAACAAGGCCTCAGCCTGAGCCGCTCGATGGGCCAGCATTTTGCGAAAGGCAAGCAGTCCTGGAATACCTCCAGCGAAGAGGATGGCGATGGCGATAATGCCCTCGGTGAAAAGGAAAGAGCCCTGATATTGGCCCCGCTTGCTCGTCTGATCGATATATAGCTCGAAGACTCCGACGACGGTTCCATTTCGTTTTAGAGGAACGTAACATTCGGAGAAATAAGGAGGATTCTCGGGCGGCTTTCCCTCGCCCGCCTCGGTGAAAATCGTACCCGAAAGAATGGATTTGGCAATTGCCTTCCCGTGACGCTTGGCGATGGTTGAAGGCTCAATAGTGCGGCCCGTCCGGTCCGAAACAAATACCAGATTTCCTGTTTTGTCCCACAACTTGTATCGGTAGACATGCCCCACATCGCTGGCCTGCTCCAGCATGCGTTTGGTCTGCTCGGAGGGGAGGGAGCCGGCGACCACGTCGGGAAGATCTTTGGCGCTGCGCACTAGATAAGTCGCCCAGCTTGTGGCCGACTCCTGCGCGTCGGAGCGCAGAAGGTTGTCCGATACAATCTGGCTGAGCTTGACTCCTCCGAACGCGAGAATAAGAAGCGTTGCCGCAAGCAATACGATCTTGCCAACGTCGGTGGAGGCGAATCGAACCACGGGATTCATGACCGGCCTCCTGATTCCCAGCGCTGAATCGGACAGACAGCTCCGATGCTACGCCCGATCCGGAAAACCTGCCGACCAGAGAAGCTCCCTTTCACGGGATACGTCAGAGTCGAGGTATGCGATACTCGAAAAAGCATGTATAAGAGAATCGTTCTGAAGCTTTCGGGTGAGGTCTTGGCCGGACCGCGTGGGTTCGGGTTGGATGCCGGCAAAATTGCCGAGATTACCGGCGAAATTGTCGATGTGCATGCGTTAGGCGTGGAGATCGGAATTGTGGTCGGCGGAGGCAACATCTTCCGCGGTGTGGCCGATCAGGCCAAGGAGATGGACCGCGTGAGCGCCGACAACATGGGCATGCTCTCGACCGTCATCAACGCCATCGCCATGCAGGACGCCATCGAGAGGCGCGGTGTGCAGTGCCGCGTGATGAGCGCCGTGTTCATGAACCAGGTGGCTGAGCCTTATATTCGCCGCCGCGCCGAACGGCATCTGGAAAAAGGCCGCGTGGTCATTTTTGCCGCAGGCATCGGCAATCCGTTTTTCTCGTCCGACACTGCGGCCAGCCTGCGCGCCATGGAGATCAAGGCCGACGTGCTACTCAAGGCCACCAAGGTCGAAGGCGTCTACAACGCCGACCCGGTGCTGGTGAAAGATGCGGTTAAGTATGACGAGATTACCTACATGGAGATCCTGCGCCAGGGGCTGAAGGTGATGGATCTGACCGCCGTGAGCCTGTGCAAGGACAACAACATGCCCATGATCGTCTTCAACATGAACCGGCCGGGCAACATCCGGCGTGTGGTGATGGGTGAGAAGGTCGGTTCGCTGGTGACAGCGTAAACCACCCCACGGACGAGGACCTGTCCGCGGGGACCCCGGCGTAAAAGCAGGGATCAGGGGTCAGGGAACAATGGCCGGGCGGTGCTCCGGTTTGTGCGGCAGCGCCGGTAGGCCGCCCGGAGACGTGTAACAGCAAGTGGAAGTAAACAAGCCAGCTCGATTGAACGCCTTGACAGGCCTGCGCTGTTTTGCGGCCATCAACATCGTCCTCTTTCATTTCTCCAATCCATACTGGTTTGATTTCCGGTACGACTTCCGGATGCCGGTCTTGAACGAGCCCACTCTTCACTTCAAGCTGTTTTTCGCGCCCGTGGTCAATGCCGGGTTTGTTTCGGTAAGCTACTTCATCCTGCTCTCGGGCTTTGTGCTGGCCTATAACTACAATGCCCGCGCGCGGGCCGGCCAACTGGACAGGGTGCGCTTCTGGAAGGCGCGGTTCACGCGCATTTATCCCATTTATCTGCTCAGCCTGCTCATGAGCTGGCGGATGCTGTCGCAAGAGTGGAGGGCGCATACGCCCGGCATGTTCTGGGCCGGCATTGTGCTCACGCCTCTGCTGGTGCAGGGTTGGATTCCGGCCATTGCCACGTTTTTGAATACCCCGGCCTGGACCATGTCCGCCGAAAGCTTTTATTACTTCATCTTCCCCTGGCTGGCAAAATGGAAGCGGCCGGCGCGCATGGCTCCGCATCTGTGGAAGATGGCGGGGATCTGGGTGCTGGGCATGGTTCCCGGCGCACTGTACATGATCTTCAATCCGGACAGCATTGCGCATCCTGACCGGTGGAGCTACGGTCCGTGGCTGCAAGCGCTGAAATATACGCCCTATGCCCACGTCGCCAGTTTCATCTTTGGCGTCATGCTGGCCACGCTGGATGAGATGGTGCCGCGTGCCAGCCAGTTGCGGCTTTGGCTGGGCCTGGGCGGATTTGCCGGCATTTACGGTCTTCTCACGCTCGGTCCGCTGGTGCCCTACGCCATCATCCACGACGGGCTGCTGATGCCTCTGTTCGCCTGCATCGTGCTCGGCCTGGCTGGAGAGAACGTCCTGTCGTCCGTGCTGGGTTGCCGGCCGCTGGTCTTTGTGGGCGAGTCGAGCTACTGCCTCTACTTGCTGCACTTCAATTTCTGGAACCTGATTCACGACACGCATGTATTGGATCTGGTGGGCCTGAGCCGCTTCGACCCCTGGATCAGCTACGTGATCTTAATCGGGATGGCGCTCCTGGCGCTGTATCTGATCGAGAAGCCGGCGCAGCGGCAATTGCGCAAATGGATGGCGGCGTAGGACGGGGTATACCCGAATAGCGCCAAGATGGGCAGCGTCGCGAATCCTCAATATTCAGCTGAGAATGACGGTTTCATCTCCGGTCGTTACTTCCCAATCGGCCACAATACGCCCTGACGCCGACAGTGGCCTCGCCGCTACTTTGCAACGCGCTGTCATCCCGAACGCAGTGAGGGATCTGCGGCTGCCTTTGGGAGTTCAATGGGACGATACTTCCGAGTCGGCGACGATACGCCCCAAACACCAGCCAGACTTTCCGCCATCCTCTCGGGAGCAATTCAATTTGCGAGGGAAGACGACTTAGGTTTTCCGGCTTTCCTTTTGGCTAGCATTGCTCCAAGAGGCTCATCCGGCGTCTTTCTGAACCCTTTGCGCTTACTAACCGTGATCCTCACCTTGGCGAGAAGTTCGGCGTCTGCGGCATTGTCGTCGGAGGGGTTCCCGCTCACGGGCCGGAGCACCTGAGCCACGCTGCGCCGCTCGTTCATGTGCCGACGCTGCTTGCCGCGTGGGATGCTTTTGCGGCTCGCCTTCTCATTTTCGCCGTACGCATTGCGACGATCCGATTCGAGGCTTAGCCGCTTCTTTTCGGTCTGGTCTGTCACTGCGCTCATGTCGGATATTCTTTCACGCTTTTCGCAAACCGATAAGGTCGTTCTGGGAGTATCGCCGCCAATGCGGAAATAGCGAAGGGCCCGCGGCTAAAGCCGCTCATAATTGCTATCCTGCGTTCAGGGGCCTGAAGGCCCCTGCTCCCTCCGTTGGCGGCCTGGCGAGTCCTGACTGTTGAGGGCGAATTACCGCCAACTCGGACACAACGAACAGCAACTGCAGATGTTTCGCTGCGCTCAACATGACAGCCCTTCGGGGGCGCATTCGGTCGCGGTCGGATTACCACCTAACCGGAAGTAATCCTTTCTTAGCGCATATTGTGTAAATGCCCGGGAACCCCAACCCTATTTTGGAGACAAAATCCTTGTTTTATTTAGCTTGCGGGATGGGCAGCGCCGTAAAATCTTGAGGACAAATAGGGTCCGTCCAAAATAGTTCAGGGAAAGGAGTTGCGTGAGGCTTGGGGCCTCAACGCACAGCTTCTGGCGGCGGCGGGGATTGAGGTTTATCTATCTGTCATGATTGCGCGGAAGCAACGTTCAGGGGCCAGACGGGCGCGGAAGAAGGGTTCTTCCGGGAGAAAAATGCCCGAAAGCATACCTCAGGGGCTGAAGCCCGCACTGACTTTGCTGAGTTCGTGCCGGGACTAAAGTCCCGGCCTACCAGTCCCGGGCTACCAGTTCAGGGCTACCAGTTCAAGCTTGTCAGTCTTGTTCTAGCCGTCTCGGCTTGCCGCAGGAGTCGAGTTTCTCCGCAGATTATCGTCGGAAGGAAACGCGGGAACGTGAGCAGAACTTTCTCAGAGGCTCCCGCGCCAGGAACTGCGCAAACTCAAGCCTGTTTCAGAATTTCCGGATGCTCATTGGCGATCCCGATCACAAACTCACCAAACAGCGAATTGCACCAGGCAAACCAGGGGCGCGTGTAGTTGCTGGGATCGTTCTCAGCAAAGGCTTCATGCATGAAACCCGTGCCGGCACTGGTGTCGATCAACATGCGCAGGCAATGCGCAATTTCGCTTGAGTCACTGCTGGTCAAACCGCGCATGATGATTGAGAGCGGCCAAATCAGGCCCGGGCCCTCGTGCGGTCCGCCAATGCCCTCGGCTACGCCGCGAAAGAAGAAGGGATTGTCATCGCTGAGCACGAAGGCCCGCGTGCGCTGGTACGTCTCGTCTTCAGCTTTGCAGCAGCCAAGATAGGGCAGGGAAAGCAGGCTGGGCACGTTGGCGTCGTCCATCAGCAGCGAATTGCCAAAGCCGTCGATCTCATAGGAGTAAATCTTGCCGTGGGTCGCGTGATTCACCAGGGCATATTTCTCGATCGCTGCCTGTAACTCGTTGGCTAACCGCTCCGCTTCGCCGGCCAGTTGCTGGTCGTGCAAAACGGTCTGGGCCATCTGCTGCAACTGGCGGAGAGATACGATGGCAAACATGTTCGACGGAATCAGAAATGGAAACAGGCAGGCATCGTCCGAGGGCCGGAATGCCGAATGCAGCAGGCCGATCTTGCGCGTCGGATTACCCAGGCCGCTGTTGGGCGAGTTGTCGTAGAACGACGTGGTCATCCGCTGAAAACGATACGGGCCATCGTTCTTGAGGCGCTGCTGTTCGCGGAACGTGGCCACGATCCGTCGCGCGGCCTGGTGCCAGCTCTCGTCGAGGGCCTCAGTGTCGCCGGTGGCAGTCCAATATTTGTAGGCAAGGCGAATGGGATAACAGAGCGAGTCGATCTCCCACTTGCGCTCATGCACGCCAGGGCGCATCTCGGTGATGTCCGTTTTGAAATCGCCCACCTTGTTGGTCGCATAGAATGCGTTCGCGTAAGAATCCAGCAGGATGCAATGCGCCTGCCGGTGCATGAGTCCCTGAAACAGGGACTGAAGCTTGTTGTCCTTCGATGCCAGAGAAACGTACGGCAGCACTTGAGCCGTGGAATCGCGGAGCCACATCGCAGGAATGTCGCCCGTGATCACAAAGGTATCCGGCTTTCCGTTGCGCTCGGAAAATTGCACCGTGGTGTCGAGTGTGTTGGGATAGCAGTCATCAAAAAGCTTTGCCAGTCGGGGATTGGCGATCGCGCGCTTGACGCTGACGAGGGTATCCTCAACGGCGTCGCTGACGAAGGACCGCTGGCTGACCGGAGGCCGGCCCGCCGCAGTAAAGCCGGCTAGCTGCGCTGTACTCTTTCCCCCTGAAGGCGAGGGGGCGACTTGGGCAGCTTCCGCGAAGCCCTTCGTCCCCTGGACGAGTGCGGCGAGAGTGCAGGTGCTTCCGAATGCGAATTCCCGGCGGTTCATTGGTTCTCCTGGCCGATTGTAAGTTGAGCCTGAGTGCGCTTGCCATCATCGCGAAGCAATGGCCCGCACCGACGGCAGCAGGGCCGCAGTTGCATGATCGCCGGCAGTGAATCCCAGTGTCCCTGAAAGACAGTATACGGCCCGCTCCATTCCCGAATCGAGGATGTAACTCGTGGCAATCGCGTGATTGTGGTCTTCTGCAGAGTTTGACTCGTTTCAAGCGATCGAGCTTACGCATCGGCGCGTTTCGGCTTGTAGAAACGACAAAAGCCGAGCCGGGAGCCAAGCGAATGAGACCATCAGCGGGGCCCCTTCTTTTCGCATTGATGGAAGCCCCCCGGGGAATGTATTATTCCGCCACTTGTGGAGAGCAGGCGATGAAGGAAGTCGTGATTGTTTCGGCGGCACGCACGCCCGTGGGCAAGTTTCAGGGTTCGCTCCAGTCTTTCTCCGCTTCGCAATTGGGGGCTCTGGTGGTGCGGGAAGCCGTGCGCCGCGCAGGCATCGACCCAGCCAGCGTGGACGAGTGCATCATGGGCTGCGTGCTCCAGGCTGGACTGGGCCAGAATCCCGCGCGCCAAGCCGCTCTCTCTGGCGGCTTGGCGCCGCAGGTGGGTGCGCTCACCATCAACAAGGTATGCGGCTCGGGATTGAAGGCTGTGGCTCTCGCTGCCCAGGCCATTCAGACCGACAACGCCGAAATCGTCATCGCCGGTGGCATGGAATCGATGACCAACGCTCCTTATCTGCTGTCCCAGGCCCGAACCGGCTATCGCATGGGCAATGGCGCGCTGGTGGACTCGATGATTTATGACGGACTGTGGGAAGTCTATCGGGGCTTTCACATGGGCGTGGCCGCGGAGATGATCGCAGCCAAGTACGCGTTTAGTCGGGAACAGCAGGACGCCTTTGCCGCTAAATCGCATCGTCGTGCCGCATCGGCCACCGCGGCGGGATTCTTCCGCGAAGAGATTCTCCCCGTGGAAATTCCGGCGGCTAAAAAAAGTGAGAAACCACGCATTTTCGATGCGGACGAATCGATTCGGCCCGAGACCACGGCCGAAATCCTGGCCCGGCTCAAGCCGGCCTTTCAGGAGGGCGGAACGGTGACTGCCGGCAACTCGCCCGGCGTGAACGACGGCGCCGCGGCGCTGGTGGTCATGAGCGCCGACCGCGCTACGCAACTTGGCCTGAAGCCGCTTGCCGTAATTCGCGCCCAGTCGACCAGCGGCAGGGAGCCGGAGTGGTTCGGCCTGGCGCCCATTGAGGCGGTGCGCAAGGCGGCGGCAAAGGCTGGCTGGCCGCTCCAGAGCGTCGATCTGTTCGAGTTGAATGAAGCCTTCAGCGTGCAGGCCATGGCCGTCAATCTCGACCTGGATCTCGATCCGGCCAAGGTGAATGTCCAGGGCGGTGCGGTGGCCATCGGTCACCCGATAGGCGCCAGCGGAGCGCGCGTGCTCACGACGCTGCTCTACTCGTTGCGCCGGCTGGGCAAAACAAAAGGCATCGCCGCTCTGTGCCTGGGAGGCGGCAATGCAGTGGCGCTGGCGGTGGAGCGCATCGCATGATTGGCTGCGTCAATTCCTGATCGGCGTGCCGGCCTCGGTGCACGCCCAACCGCGTGGCGCTTCGTATCACCATTGGATCCGGCCCTTAACGAGTGTTGCGTCTTCCCACCCATTTCGCGATAGAGCTTGCGAAATGGATGGGGCACGCTGCTTCTGTTTGGGGCCGGATCACTCATCGGGGCTACCGTGAGCCAGCAGAAGGGCGCATTTCGCAGGACCGTTTCGCGCATCCCCCTCATTCCGAAGATCTTTCCTTCAATCCGCAAATCCGGTGACTATCGGAACTTGCAAAAACGCTCCCTGCGGTCTAACTTACTAACTGGTTAGTCAATATGGCGATCAACAATCCAACCCGCACCCAGGCCGAACGCGCAGACCTCACCCGCGCCCGCATTCTCGAAGCCGCTGTCCTCCAGTTCAGCGAAAACGGACTGGCCGGCGCTCGCACCGAGGTGATTGCCGAGGCCGCGGGCGTCAACAAGGCGCTGCTCTACTACTACTTCCAGGGCAAGGACGCACTGTATGCAGCGGCGCTGGAGTCGGTGGCCAAAGGCGTGCGGGATGCGAGCCTGGCCGTTTTCGACGTGGATGCCTCGGCAGGCGAGCGGTTTCTTCTCTCGACCCTCAGCCACTTCGACCGCATCTATACAAATCCCGGATTCCAGAGCCTGATGCAGCAGGAGATGATGCGTCTGCACCGCGGCGAGGCCAATGGGCTCACGCCGCTGGTCGAGACGGTCTTCAAGCCACTCATGGCGCGCATGGCGCAGGTCCTCAACGAGGGAATCGCGTCTGGCGAGCTGATTTCGGTCGACCCCTCCCAAATGCGCCTGGCCGCGATGGGCGCTAACGTTTTCTATTTTGTCTCATCACCCTTCATGCGGCTGATCGAGGGAACGGACCCCCTGGAGCGCGGGGCGCTCGAGGCTCGCCGCAAATCGGCTATTGAATACCTGGGCCAAACGATCTTTGTCGATCGTGAACACGGCGCGCGCGTGGCCGCCCGCGTGCTGGCCGCTTCGCCCATGCCGGAAGGCAGCGGAATTCTCTCCCACTTCATGAAGAAATGCCACGTCATCAAGCCTGAAAAAACGAGGAATTTGTGAACGCACGCAACAGAGTTTTTCTGATCCTGGCCTTGCTGACCATTGGATCTCTCATCTGGTACTTGGTCACTGTGCGCCCTTCCGGCGACCTGCAACTGATCGGTACCGTGGACGCCAATGAGGTTCTGGTCAGCGCCAAGATACCGGGCCGCATCCAGACCCTCACCGTAGACGAGGGCCAGGACGTGAAGGCCGGACAACTGATCGCCATCATTGAAAGCGATGACCTTGCCGCCGCCCGCAAGGCTGCCGAGGCGACAGCCGCCAGCGAAAAGGGCAAACTCGGCGAGACCGTCGTCACCGAGCGCCAGACCCGCGGCGAAACCGGCAGCGCCACGATCAACGCCGAAGCCCAGGTACGCGCCGCGAAAGCCGCCCTCGCTCAAGCGCAGGCCAACTACGATCACCAGCAGGCCGACACCACGCGCACCGTCGCCCTGGCCAAACAGGGCATCATGAGCGCTCAATCCAGCGAGGAAGCCGAGACCAGTTTGCAGGCCGCGAAAGCTGCCGTCGAAACCGCCCGCGAGAACATCGCCGCCGCTGAAGCTTCGCTGCGCCAGGCCCGCGCTCACGAACTGTTGACCAACGTCGCCGCCCGCACCGTGGACGAGACCCGCAGCCAAGTCGAGAACGCCCGTGCTCTCGCCGATCAGGCCAAAGTCCAGATGGGTTATGCCCAGGTCTTCGCTCCTGTTAGCGGCAAGGTCAATGTCCGCGCGGCGCGGCAGGGAGAAGTCGTTGCCGCTGGCGCCACCATCGTCACCATCATGGATCTCGCCGAAACCTGGATCTATGCTCCGCTGCCTGAGACACAGGCCGACACCGTCCAGCTGGGCGACTCGCTGCGCGTTGTCATGCCCTCCGGCACGACGATTCAAGGCAAGATCATCAACAAATCCGCGCAAGCCGACTTCGCCACTCAGCGCGACGTCAGTGCCCGCAAGCGCGATATCAAGACGATCCAGCTCAAACTGCTCATTGACAATCCCGGCAACCGCTTCGTTCCCGGCATGACTGCCGAGGTTTACATACCCAAGAGCAAGCTGGTGAAGCAGTGATCGCTAACTCCATCGATCACTCCAAAACGCAAGAGGGCCCACGGCCCCCGGCGGCTATTGAAGTCGACCACATCATCAAGCGGTATGGCGACTTCGAAGCAGTCAAGGGTGTCAGCTTCACTGTTACCAAGGGTGAAATCTTCGGCCTCCTCGGCCCCAATGGAGCCGGCAAGAGCACGCTGATCCGCATGATGACGACGCTGGTCCCGATTACTGCTGGCCGGGCCATCGTCGCCGGTCACGATGTGGCCAGGGATTCCGACGCTGTGCGCCGCCTGATCGGCGTCATTCCGCAGGCGCTCACCAGCGACCCCGACCTGACGGTCGAAGAAAACCTCAGCATCTACGCCAAGCTCTATAGCGTTCCCAAGGCCGAGCGCGAAAAGAACATCGCCGAAGTGCTGGAAGCTGTCGACCTGAGCAAGTGGCGCGGCGCGCAAACCAAAACGCTCTCCGGTGGAATGCGCCGCCGGTTGGAAATCGCTCGCGGGCTGGTCCACAACCCCAGCATCTTTTTCCTCGACGAGCCCACCACAGGACTCGATCCTGTTTCCCGCATCGCTGTTTGGGAGATGCTCGACAACCTGCGCAAAACACGCAACCTCACCATGCTGCTGACCACCCACTACATGGAAGAGGCCGACAAGCTCTGCGACCGCATCGCCATTGTCGATCACGGCACTCTTGTCGCACTTGGCACACCGGCCGAACTCAAGCAGAGCGTTCCTGGCGCCAATGTCGTGGAAGTTCACTTCAACCGCGAGACCCCCGAATGGCAGCAGCGCCTCGAGGGGCTTGAGGGCGTCACCAGCGTCCAGGCCGAGTCCGCAGGCTTCTATCGCGTGCTCACTTCCTCGGGCTCGCGGACCACCATGCAGTTAGTCGAGTTAGCTTCATCGCTGGGTGAGACGCTTACATCCCTCAGCGTTCAGAACACCTCGCTCGACGATGTTTTTGTCCATTACACCGGCCGCCAACTCCGCGATGAGCAGGTCAAGCCTCCGGCGTTCTCCATGCCGCCGCGTCCCGGAGCCCAGCCATGAACAGAATGTTCGCCATTGTCGAGCGCGAGATGCGCAAGTTCTTCCGCTCCCCTACGCTGATGATCATGTCCCTGATGCTGCCACTGTTGCAGTTGGTCATCATGGGCAACGCCTTCGGCGGCAAAATCGTCGGCACCCGTGTCGCCGTGGTCGATTATGATCACGGCCCGCAAGCCGTCAAAATCCGCGAGGCGTTCCAGGCCATCGCTGTCAACATCAAGACCTTCAGCACCGTCGACTACTCTGACGAGAAGCAGGCCCGCGAGGACGTGCGCACTGGAAAAGTCGACGGCGCCGTCATCATCCCCGCCCAGTATTCGCGCCGCGTCTATGCGCAGGATGCCCCGGTCATCGGCTTTGTCGCCGATAACTCCGACCAGTTCACCTCCGGCTCGCTTGAGGCGGAGATGCAGTTGGTCGTCACCGCGCTCACCGCTCCAACTGTCCAGCCCCGCCTGGCCAACACCATTGCCCTTGAGATTGTCGAGCTCTATCCGTACGTCAATTACATGAAGTTTCTTCTTCCCGCCACCATCGCCCTGGCCATGTATATCTCGGTGATGATCGGCGGCGGCATGTTATACATTGACGACAAGGCGCGCGGCGTCCACGAAGGCTATCTTGTCACTCCCATTACCAAACTCGAGCTAGTCATGGGACTCAACATGGCCGGAGCCATCAAGGCCACGCTTGCCGGAATTTCGCTCACCGTGATCGGGTCGCTGATGGCCGGCCTGGGTGTCATCTTCCATCCTGAGGCGCTTGCTGAACTTTTCTGTCTCATCCTGGTTACCTCCATCGCCTTCAACGGCATGATGTTTCTTCTCATGGTTCGCGTCGACGATCCGCTCGTTCCCCGCGCCATGTTCGGCGTCCTCAACACGCTGCTCTTTTACCCTTCCGGCGCCATGTATCCCATTGCCGCATTTCCCGCATGGCTCCGCGCACTGGCCGTCGTCGATCCCTTCACTTACAGCATTCACGGCTTCAAAGCCATCCTGCTCAAAGATGGCGGCTTTCAGGCCATCCAATTCGACTTATTCTTCCTCTTCATCTTTGGCATGGCTACGCTGTTCGTTGCCGCGCCTCTTTTCAAGCGAACGCTGTAGTTCCCTTGAGCACTTCACACGCTTTTTCTGGACTGATAGGAGTCTTGCCATGCATGGATCCAATCACAAGCTTTGCAATCTCGATTCTCCTCGCCACTGCCTTTTCTCTTTGTTCTCTCACCGCTGGGGCGGCCAGGCAAAGACCGATGAGCCGCGGCCTTATCCCTGGCACTCGCCCCACGCCAGCAAGGGGCTCGTGAACCCCATGTGCAGCGGCCGGTCGAAGCCGGCTCAATCGCCGCAGCAGTTGTCTGAAACCCTCAACGCAGAGTTTCATCGCACAGCGGAGCGGGAGCTTGCGTCCTTTTACAACGCCGTTGCAGAAATGTATGGAGCGGACCACGCCGGGGAGGCTGCGCTGGAGTGGATCGAATTGTCGAAGATAGTCGGCAAGAGCGGCGCCGCGGCGCAGCCCGACTGGCGCCGCGTGACCATCGCCGCCTCCAGCCTTCTTGCGTCGAGGGTCTCCGCGCGCTCATAGGCCCCTGTCTCTGGAATTCTTTGCAAAACTGGCAAAGGAACAAAAGCAGATTCTTCGCCCACCACCCCCGAACTGAAAAGCGTTCGGGGCCCCGTTCGCTCAGAATGACAGCCTCTGCTTTGTTATGAATTACTGAGACGGGACACTCGATTCCATCCTGCCGAAAGCACACAGGCCAGGTTACCAAGAGATTTCCGCGATTGTAATAATCCACTGCGGAATTGCATCGAAGCGGTCCATTCCTTGTGGGAGGATGGACCGCTTCGATGCGTTTGTGCCTCTCGAGCATTGAAGACGGGGGAATTGCAGGCTTTGTGTTGCGACAGGAGATGAGGCGGTGCGGGACTGGAGGATTTCTCGATCAGCCGATCGATTGGGCGGCGGACCCTGCTCAACAAAATCTCCGCGAAAGGCGACTATGGCGCAGTTTCGGCGTAAGTGACGCCGCGTGTTGTTCTTCTGAACTGGAATCGCAGGACCCACACGCTGGGGACGGCCTGACCGCCGACGTAGGCAGGCTTGAACTTCCAGCTCCGCGCTGCCTGCAGCGCGAGGTTGGAGAAGTATCTGCTTGACGGTGGCGCGTCGAATGCCGCATTGGAAACGTCGCCGTTTGGATTGACTGTAACGCGTACTCGCACGTCGACCTGGCCCTGAATGGTCTCGCTCGCTTCGTCGGATACGTCGGGCATCACCTGCCTGGCGACTGCGCCCTTGACGGTCGCACCTGCGGAGCCTTGCGTTGCGTGAACCGCAGACGGACGCCCGGTCACAAGGCGATCGACCGTTTGGAAAGCGGATTCAATCCGGTGAGACCGCAATTGCAGAGCTGCGAGGACCGCAATCAGGACGAGCACCGCCGCGGCGATTGCCGTCACGCGGAATTTCTTTGTGAGGGCTCTGCCCGCTCTTCTGGGCGCGCTGGGCGCAGATTGGGCAGCTCCGAGGCGGGCCTTGAGATTGCTGAGATTGCATCGCCGCTCAGGGTCCGCCTGGAGGCAATCCTGCACCATTCCGGCGAAAGGTTCCGGAACCGACTCCGGCACAATCGGATCCTTTTGCGTCGATCGGTCCCAACCTACGGGCGCCTGGGTCAGCGCTTCGACCATGGTGACGCCGAGCGACCACAAGTCCGCACTGGGAGAAATCATCTCGGTGGCGACTTCCGGCGCGTCATAGACGCTGAGTGTTCCAAGCCGTCTGCCGCGCTCGCCCGCAACCTGAAGGCTGTCGGAGGAAAGCTTCAGTTGATCGCCGACCACCAGGATGTTCGCTGGCTTGACGTGACCATGCACGAATCCCCGGCTGTGAAGATAGGTCAGCGCGTCCAGAACCGGGTCGAGCATCTCTCCAGTTTCTACAGGCGTGAGCGGCCGTTCGGGCAGGATCTGTGAGAGGATTTCGTCGGCATATTCAGTCACCGCATAGAGCAGCGAGACCGTGTCTGTCTGGCAACGTCCCGTATCGAGAAGGCGCATCAGGTGGGGATGAGAGAGGGAGATGGTCACTGCCCAATCGGCGATATACGCTTCCGCGTCCTTGTCATCGGCCAGAATGAGTTTGATGGCGGCTTTTTGCGCCGGAGGACCGGGAAGTTCCGTGAGGAAGACTCCGCTCCATTCAGAGCCGCCTAACCATTGGAGGAGAGTATATTTTCCATCGATGACTCGTCCAACCCAATCCTTGCGAATTGCCTCTATGTCCATGGCGTAACCCATTCTATCTGAAATCGCGACAACTATTTGGCCGACAGAGCCGCGCACCGATGGTTCCCAGAAACGAAAGGCCGGCACGCGCCCTCGTAAGACGGCCGCGGGACCACTCCGTGGAGAGACTCGCTCACTCCGGTTTTATTTGACACGTATCCCCGCGGCGTTCGATACTGCCTTCAATGTCGAACTCAAGGAAATACGGAACTGCGGTCATGGCCATGTGCATGTGTATGGCGTGCGGACCTGTCCGTAGGTTTCCTGAGAGGCGAATGCGCTAGACGCAACCAATCTTGAAGCCAGGCGGCCCGGGTCCGAAAAGGACTCGGGCCGTTTTTGATTGTCGGCGCGACCCGCAGCCCGCCGTGCCGCACACCTCAGCAAAGCCACAAGAAACCGAAGGAGCCGAGCATGTCCGAACCAAAGCAGCGCCAGTTTGCCACCCTTACCGTTCACGCAGGCCAGTCGCCCGACCCGGCGACCGGTGCGCTTGCCGTGCCCATCTACCAGACCACCTCCTACCAGTTTCAGGACGCGGGCCACGCCGGCCGCCTTTTTGCGCTGAAGGAGTTTGGAAACATCTACACCCGCATCATGAACCCCACCACCGACGTCTTCGAAAAACGCGTAGCGGCTCTGGAAGGCGGCGCGGCAGGCCTGGCCACGGCCTCGGGCCAGGCGGCGGAGACGCTCACCCTCACCACGCTGGCCTCGGCCGGAGACGAGATTGTTTCCACCACGTCGCTTTACGGCGGCACCTACAATCTCTTCCACTACACGTTCCCGCGCCTGGGCATCAAGGTCCGTTTCGTCGACGCGGACGACTTCGACGGCCTGCGCTCGGCCATCAACGACAAAACGCGCGCCATTTATACCGAAACTTTGGGCAATCCCAAGCTGGATGTAGTGGACATCGAGAAACTGGCCGCCATTGCGCATGAGCATGGCCTGCCGCTGGTCATTGACAACACCTCGGCCTCGCCGGCGCTGGTGCGGCCCATCGAGTGGGGCGCGGACATCGTGCTCAACTCCGCCACCAAGTTCCTCGGCGGTCATGGCACCACCATCGGCGGCATCATCGTCGACGCAGGCAAGTTCGATTGGGCCGCCTCCGGCCGCTTCAAGGACTTTTCCGAGCCCGATCCCTCGTACCATGGTCTTTCCTACACGGAGGCCTTTGGGCCGCTGGCCTTCATCCTCAAGGCGCGCGTGCAGGGCTTGCGCGACACCGGAGCGGCTCTGTCGCCCTTCAGCGCGTTCCTGCTGCTGCAAGGCATCGAGACGCTGCATCTGCGCCTGGAGCGGCACTCCCAGAACGCTCTCGCCGTAGCTCAGCACCTTGAGCAGCATCCCGGCGTCGAGTGGGTCAATTATCCCGGCCTGGAGTCCAGCCCCTACTTCGAGCGCGCAAAAAAGTATCTGCCCAACGGGCGCGGCGGGCTGGTGACCTTCGGCATCAAGGGAGGCTACGAGGCAGGGAAGAAGCTGATCGACAGCCTGGAACTGTTCTCACTGGTGGCGAATATCGGCGATGCAAAATCGCTGGTCATCCACCCGGCTTCGACCACCCATCAGCAGCTTTCTGTCGAGGAGCAGGCGGAAACCGGCACGACTCCCGAGCTTGTGCGGCTCTCGATCGGCATCGAGGATATTCGCGACATTCTTGCCGATCTTGACCAGGCCATCAAGGCCGCCAACGGTCACGCTTTCGTCGGTTCGGCTGAAAAGGCGGGTCTTGCTGCACAATGAGTATCATGACCGAATCTCGAACCGGGGGCGAAATCGTGGCTCCCGGCAACTCAACTCTCCAGCCCACCTATGAAGGCGACTTTGTGCTCGACGAGCACTTCCTGCTGGAGTGTGGCCGCACGCTGGCGGGCCTTACGCTGCATTATGCGGTGTATGGCCGGCTGAACGCCGCGCGAGACAACGCCGTACTGGTGTGTCACGCGCTCTCCGGATCGGCGCTGGTGGGTTCCTGGTGGCCTGAGATTTTTGCCCCCGGCGCAGTTTTGTCGCTGGAGCAGGACTTCGTCATCTGTATCAACATGCTCGGCTCCTGTTATGGCTCGACGGGCCCTGGTTCGGTCGACCCGGAGACGGGCAAGATTTATGGCCCCGACTTTCCGCTGGTTTCGGTCCGCGACAACGTAAGGGCACAAGGGCGGCTTCTCGACTCACTGGGCATCCGCGGGCTGCGCCTCATCCTGGGCGGCTCTCTTGGCGGCATGCAAGCCCTGGAATGGACCATTCACGATCCGGCCCGCGTGGAGCGCGCCGTGATCATCGGCGTGGCGCCGCTTTCCGCCATGGGGCTGGCGCTGAATCATCTGCAGCGCCAGGCCATTCAGAGCGACCCGGAGTGGGCCGCAGGGCATTACCCGCCGCAGCGGCCTCCGCGTCTCGGTCTATCGCTGGCCCGGCAGATCGCCATGCTCAGCTACAAGTCCGCAGAGCTGTTTGACGAGCGCTTCGGCCGCAATCCGAATCGCAATGGCGAAGACCCCTGGGGGTTGGACAACCAGGGCGGCGGCCTGATTGGCGGGCGCTTCGACATCGCCGGTTACCTGGACCATCAGGGCGAGCGCTTCAACGAGCGGTTCGACGCCAATGCCTACCTGGCCATTCTGCGCACCATGGACACCTGGGACCCG
>Ga0255352_1000132_pt1 | contig 41366 bp, 32 predicted proteins | sample HBST0metaG_FD_189939 | JGI IMG/M metagenome (GOLD analysis project Ga0255352, IMG submission 189939) | Peat soil microbial communities from Stordalen Mire, Sweden - H.B.S.T0 | ecosystem: Environmental > Terrestrial > Soil > Wetlands > Peat | place: Sweden: Norrbotten County, Stordalen Mire...
GAACCGCCGACGCCGGCCTTTTCAGGGCCGCGCTCTACCACTGAGCTATCTGGCCTCAGTGCAAATTCCATTGCATTTCCTGCGCGGATTCCGGGCTGAGCCGGCGAAGGAGTGAACTTCCTCGAGCAGTGTGTTGCAACGACTGACCCAGTATAACAACACCTTGGCCTTCCGGCCAAACCGGGATGCCGAAAGAAGGAGAAAAGCTTCACACGCCTGCCATTTTTCTGCTCTACACTGAAAGCGACCATGAACCGTATCCGCCTGATTCTTGCTCTGTTTTCCCTTTCGCTGACCGCCACCGCCCTGGCCGAGCCCCCCGTCGCATCGCCTGCCGAGGCCAACGCCGCGCGCGCCTACACGCAGGCCCGGAGCCAAGGCCCCGAGGCCCTGCGCGCCTTTCTGTCCAGCTTTCCCAAGGGCGCCGATCTGCACGTTCATCTCTCCGGCGCGATCTACGCGGAAACTTTTATTCGTGAGGCTGGCGAGGATGGTCTCTGCGTCGATCCAGACGCGCTGGCGCTGATCAAGCCGCCCTGTAACGGCAGGTTCATTCCGGCCAGCGAGCTTGGCGGCAACATCACGCCCGCGCGGCAGGCACTCTATAACAAGCTCGTCGATTCGCTGTCGATGCGCAGCTTCGTTCCCAGCGCTGGCTGGAGCGGCCACGACCAGTTTTTTGCTACCTTTGGTCGGGTGAATGGGCTGAAAAACCATGCCGCCGAGTGGGTCGACGAGGTGGCCAGCCGCGCCGCCGCGCAGAATCAGCAGTATCTCGAACTGATGCAGACCCCGCCCTTCGGCAATGCCGCCAAGCTGGGCCACACCATCGGCGGGCCGTCCGGCAAGCCGGACTTTGACGGGCTGCGCCAGAAGCTGCTCGACGCCGGTCTGCGTGAGGAGGTGGACACCGACCGCCAGGAGATGCTTGCCGCCGAAACGGGGCGCGAGAAGTTCGAGCACTGTGGCACCCCGCAGGCCGCGCCCGCCTGCCAGGTGCAGATTCGCTACCTCTACCAGATTCTGCGCTCCAACCCGCCCGAGCAGGTCTTCGCGCAGACCCTGCTGGGCTTCGAGACGGTGTCGGCTGCGATCAAAAACCAGGAAAAAACCTTTGTCGGCATCAACTTCGTGCAGCCCGAAGACGATCTGATTGCCATGCGCGACTATCCCCTGCAGATGCAGATGATCGAGTACCTGCACTCGGTTTACCCGCAGGTGCACATCTCGCTGCACGCCGGCGAGTTGGTCGAGGGCATGGTTCCACCCAAGGGAATGCGCTTCCACATCCGGCAGGCGGTCGAACTGGCCCACGCCGAGCGGATCGGCCACGGCGTCGACGTAATGCATGAGGACCAAGCAGGCGTCTTACTCAAGGAAATGGCTGAAAAGCATGTGATGGTCGAGATCAATCTGAGTTCGAACGAGGGAATTTTAGGAGTGAAGGGCACGGCACACCCGTTTCCGCTCTATCGCGCAGCGGGTGTGCCGATCGCACTTTCCACCGATGATGAGGGCGTGAGCCGCATCGATTTGACACATGAGTATGTGCGCGCTGCTGCCGATTACAATCTCAGCTACGACGACCTGAAGAACCTTGCCCGCACCGGCATCGCGCACAGCTTTTTGCCCGGAGCCGAACTGTGGGCCGAGCAGGATGTTTTTGGCACAGTTACAACCGCCTGCCAAGGCGATTTACCCGGCGGCGAGAAGCCTTCGCCCTCCTGCAAGGCACTGCTCCACTCCAGCGAAAAGGCCGCCGCCGAGTGGGAACTCGAAGGCCGCTTCCACGCATTTGAGGCTCAATGGCAGTAGGAAATTATCGACGAAACCTGTGCGCGGCCACCTTGTTGGCCGCGCTTTTGTCCTCACTCGGCTGGCCGTTAGCGGCACAAGCGCCTCCGCCCACCACCACAACGACAAGCACCGCCATCGAAGGCGAGGTGATCGATCATGCCGGATCGGTCTACGAGGGCGCAACAATTCAGCTCCAACCGTCTCACGCGCCACTGCGCACGGCCCGCTCCGACAGCGACGGACAGTTCCACTTCTCCGACATTCCCCCCGGCCCTTTCGTGCTGACGGTTTCGGCACGGGGCTTTACCGTAGAGACGGTCACCGGCACCATCGCCGCAAACCAGAACCTTGCACTACCCTCCATCGTGCTCACACCGGGTTCGGTCACCGAGGTGCGCGTCTCCTCCTCCTCGCCCGCAGAAATCGCCACCATGGAACTGCACCTGGAAGAGCAGCAGCGCGTGCTGGGCATCGTGCCCAACTTCTACGTGGTCTATGACCGCAACGCACCGCCACTCAGTGCGCGGCAAAAGTTTCACCTCGCCACCTATTCGCTCATCGATCCGTTCAACCTCGCCATCACCGGCGCCGTCGCCGGCTACAAACAGGGCGACAACGACCTGAAGGGCTACGGCCAGGGCACGAAGGGCTATGCGCTGCGCTACGGCGCGCTCTACGGCAACGGCTTTGTCGACACCATGCTCGGCGGCGCACTGCTGCCCTCGATCTTTCATCAGGACCCGCGCTACTTCTACAAGGGCGTCGGCACGACGCGCTCGCGCTTCAAATACGCGGTGGCCAACGCCTTCGTCTGCAAGGGCGACAACGGCCGCTGGCAGATGAACTACTCGAGTCTGCTGGGCGACGCGGCCGCGGCGGGGATCGCCAACCTGTACTACCCGGCCGGAGATCGCGGCAGTGGCAGCGATTTCGTCGAATCGATCGCCCTCGACAAGGCAGCCTCCGCAATCGGCAATGTCTTTCAGGAGTTCGTGGTGCGGCACTTCATGCACAAGCCACCCATCTACGGAGCGACGCCGTAAAGCGCAGCCCGAACATCCACAAAAGAAAAGGAACACTTTTCGCGGGCGCGCCCGCCATGCCATGCTGTTGGGCAATGGAATCCCGATGAAGATGCTGCGATTTTTTCTGGCTTTACTGATCGGCATGATGCCCCTTGCGCTCGGTGCGCAGACACCAGACGCCGCGCCCGAGGCCAACACGCGGCAGGCCCGCACCGTGCTTGACGCCATGGGGAAGGCCCTCGGCGGCGAGGCCTGGCTGAGCATGAAGAATCAGATGCGGCAGGGCCACATCGCCGCCTTCTATCAGGGGCAGCCCAACCTGGGCACCACGCTCTATTGGGAGTTTCACCAGTGGCCCGATCACGACCGCATCGAGTTGACCAAGCATCGCGACGTGCTGCAAATGTATGTGGGCCGAACCGGCTGGGAGCTCACCTATCGCGGCAAAAAAGAGCTGCCCCAAGAAATCGTCGACGACTACCTGCGCCGCCGCGACCACTCGATTGAGACGGTCGTGAAAGTCTGGCTGAAGGACCCGAGGACGATTCTGCTCTACGAGGGCAAACATATTGTCGAGCGGCGGCTCTGCGAGCAGGTGACGTTGATCTCGCCGGAGAATGAATCGGTGACGATTCTGGTCGATGCCGAGTCGCACTTGCCGCGGCGGCGCGTCTTCGAGTGGCGCAACGCGACCTACAAGGATCATGACTCCGACGCCGAGGAGTACGACGATTACCACGTGATCGACGGCTTTCCGACGGCGATGCGCATCACGCGCTTCCACAACGATGAGCTAACCCGGCAGTACTACATCGACCGCGTGGAATATAACCAGACGCTGGCCGCCGATTTCTGGGACGTGGACGCGGCGGCCGGGAGAATCAAAAAGGCAGGGAACAGGGAGTAGGGAACAGTGGGTAGCTGTGGCAATTCAATCTTCTGATCCCTGTCCCCTAGTCCCTAGTCCCTGGTCCCTCGTCCCTCGTTCCCTACGTCCCTGGTCCCTCGTCCCTCGTTCCCTACGTCCCTGTTCCCTGCCTTTCGCACCCGCACCGGGCGGGCGCGCTTATTTATAATCCAGACGTACGCGCCTTCCCTTTTGGAACGCGCTCTGGAGCTTGCGTTATGACCTTTACCATCCAGGAGATCCTGGAATTTTTGCCGCACCGCTATCCGTTTTTGCTCATCGACCGCGTGGTCGAGTTCGAGCCGCGGGAACGGCTGGTGGCCATCAAGAACGTGACCATCAACGAGCCTTTCTTTCAGGGGCATTTCCCCGGCGCGCCCATCATGCCCGGCGTGCTGGTGATTGAGGCCATGGCCCAGGCGGGCGCGGTGTTGATGATGCACGAGTTCGAAGACCGCACCTCGAAGCTGGCCGTCTTCACCGGCATCGACAAGGCCAAGTTCCGCCGCCAGGTGACGCCCGGCGACCAGTTGCGTATCGAGGTGAAGGTGCTGAACCTGCGCAGCCGCATGGGCCGCATGGAAGCCCGCGCCTACGTCGACGACAAGCTGGCCTGCGAGGCGATACTGACCTGCCAGATCGTGCCCCGGCACAATGAGACGGAAGCCGCGACCGCCGCCACGGAGAACGCCCAGTGAGCATCCATCCCAGCAGCATCATCGCCCCCGGAGCCGTAGTTCCCGAGTCCTGCACCATCGGGCCTTTCTGCACCATCGGGCCCGATGTCGTGCTCGGCGAAGAGAATCACCTGATCTCGCATGTGGTGCTCGACGGCCACACGAAGATCGGCGCACGCAACATGATTTATCCGTTCACCTCGATCGGCATTCCGCCGCAGGACCTGAAGTACAAGGGCGAGCCGACGCGGGTGGAGATCGGCGACGAGAACACCATCCGCGAGTCGGTGACCATCAGCCGCGGCACGGTGGGCGGCGGCGGACTGACCACGCTTGGCTCCGGCTGCCTGCTGATGACCTGCGCGCACATTGGCCACGACTGCCACGTGGGCGACGGCGTCATCATGGCCAACAACGCCACCCTCGCTGGCCACGTGCATGTCGAGGACTACTCGACCGTTGGCGCCTTTTGCCCCGTGCATCAGGGCTGCACTGTCGGCGCCTATGCCTTTGTCGGCGGCGGCACCATCGTGACGCAGGATGTGCTGCCCTTCTCGCTGACCTCGGCGCGGCGCGAAAACAAGGCCTTCGGCATCAACAAGGTCGGATTGCGTCGGCGCGGCTTTTCGCAGGAACGGCTGGAGCAGTTGCACAAGGCCTTCCGCCTGATTACCAACTCAAAGCTGAACACCTCGCAGGCGCTCGAAAAACTGCGCAGCCTGAATGCCGAGGACGCAACGCTGCTGGCCAACTTCGTCGAACACAGCGAGCGCGGAGTGATCAAGTAAGTGGCAAAGCTAGGCCTGATCGCCGGCAATGGCCGGTTTCCGTTTTTGTTGCTGGATGCGGCGCGCGCGGCAGGCCGGCCGGTGGTCGTCGCCGCCATCAAGGAAGAGACCGACGCGGAGATCGAGCAGCGCGCGGCAAATGATGACGGCATCACCGTCCACTGGCTCTCGCTTGGTGAGCTGTCGAAGCTGATCGACACCTTCCACAAGGAAGGCGTCACTGAAGCGGTGATGGCCGGTCAGGTGAAGCACAAGCAGATCTTCTCCGCGATCCGGCCCGACTGGCGGCTGGCGAAGCTGCTCTTCAGCCTGCGCACGCGCTCGACCGACATGCTGCTCGGCGCGGTGGCCAAGGTGCTTGGCGACGAGGGCATTGAGCTGATCAGCTCGACAACCTTTCTGGAACCGCTGCTGGCCGCAGAAGGCCTGCTGACCGAGCGCGCGCCCACCGAAGACGAGCAGCGCAACATCGAGTACGGGCGCGGCGTGGCGCGCGGCGTGGCCAGCTTCGACATCGGCCAGACGGTGGTCGTCGCCGCACAAGCCTGCGTGGCGGTCGAGGCGATGGAGGGCACCGACATGACCATCGAGCGCGCCGGACAGCTGATGGGTTCGCTCGAAGGCACAGCCTCGACACTGGAACGCGCGCTGACCGTCGTCAAGGTGGCCAAGCCCAACCAGGACATGCGCTTCGACGTGCCGGTGATCGGTATGCGCACCATCGAAACCATGATCCAGGCCGGGGCAAGCTGCCTTTCGGTCGAGGCCGGCCGCACGTTGCTCTTCGACCGCGAAGCGATTCTCTTGCGCGCCCGCGAAGCAGGCATTGCCATCGTGGCGACTCCGCGCGGATACTAGGAGCACGGCGAGGGCGCTTCCCCGTTCCGCGCACTCGCTGATCTCATCTGCGAGGTCTTTCCATGCAACGCATTTCCCGTTGGACATTCGCCGCACTGCTGATGGCAGCGGCCGTGTTTCTTCCACTTTCTCTCTTCGCGCAAAGCACGCTGCCCACGGTGGGCCAGACTGCGCCCGCCTTCACGCTGCCCTCACAGGACGACACACCGATTACGCTTGAGAGCTTCCGCGGCCAATGGGTCGTCGTCTACTTCTACCCGCGCGACATGACCTCGGGCTGCACCATCGAGGCGCACAATTTCCAGCGCGACCTGAAGCTCTTCGAGGCGCGCCACGCCGTCATCCTCGGCATCAGCGTCGACTCCACCGACAGCCACAAGCAGTTCTGCACCAAGGAGAGCCTGGACTTCCGGCTGCTCGCCGACACGAGCCACTCCGTCACCAATGCCTACGGATCTTTGGCCGAGTACAACGGCGTGACCATCGCCGCACGCAACACGTTTCTGGTCGACCCCGAGGGCAAGATCGCGCAGGTGTGGACGAAGGTGAAGCCCGCCACAGCCTCGAGCGATGTGCTGGCGGCGCTGCCTTCGGCGAAGTAGCAACCCTCTTGACCAAAAAACCGAAACCAGAAAAAAGAACGCAAAAAAGCCCGGCGCAATGCCGGGCTCTTTTGCTTGCCTAGGAACAACAGTTGCCGAACTACTTCTTTGCAGCCTTCTTGACGGTCTTCTTCGCAGGAGCCTTCTTCGCAACAACCTTCTTTGCGACGGCCTTCTTCGCGACAACTTTCTTCGCAACTGCCTTCTTGGCAGGGGCCTTCTTGGCGACAACCTTCTTGGCAACTGCCTTCTTCGCGGCCGCCTTCTTTGCAGGAGCCTTCTTGGCAACTACCTTCTTCGCTACCGCCTTCTTCACAGGAGCCTTCTTGGCAACTGCCTTCTTGGCGGGAGCCTTCTTTGCTGCTTTCTTCACTGCCAACGGATTACCTCGTTTTGTGATTTTGCTGGCGCGCTTACCGGTCACGGCCTTCTTGGCCTTGGCCTTCCCGCCCTTTACGCCAGCAGCTTTCTTCTTCGGGGCGGATTTCTTTGCGGCCTTGCGGGCCACAGCTTTTTTCGCGACTGCCTTCTTGGCAACTGCCTTCTTGGCAACGACCTTCTTCGCAGATTTCTTCGCGGGAGCTTTTGCCTTCTTGATCGTCTTCCTTGCGACTGGCTTGAAAGTTGTCTCAAGCACAATCTCCGGCTCAACGATGATGATGTCATCCTCGTCTTCGATGAGAAGATCATCGTCGTCCGAGGAGGTTACAACATGGGCGACTTCCACCGCTTCTTCTTCATCGGCGGCAAAGTCTTGGAGAGGATTCGTCTCTGTTTCCTCAGGCTCCCCAGCAGGGACGCCGTTCTTCTGGGCATTCACACCGAACACATCTACCATCCGATTGCCTCCAGCGGTTCGCCGCTGTATTCGCTTCTGCCTCCGCTGCACAAAAAGCTACACACACTCTTAGCCATGCGGAAACATTGTAGCTATAGATTGACCCCAAACTGAGGCAAATGACAAGTACGTAATGCGGTCCCGCCTCGCTTTTTTTACTTTCGCCTGGAGTGTTTATGCGTGGAAGAAGAAGCGCGCTCACTCTGTGTCTTCTTCTCGGGCTCGGTCTTCTCCTTTTTCGAAGACTCCTTGCGCGAAGATCCACTCTTGGAATCGCTCTTCGATTCCGCTTTCGACTCCGTGCGCGAGGTAGCCTTCGATGCAGACCGCGAGGCTGCCTTTTCCGAACGCGATGCGCTGTGCTCGGCGCGCGTGGTGGACTTTTCCTCGGGCGTCTTCGGCGCATCCTCGGCTGCCGCGCCGCGATGCTTGCCGCGCTTGGAGCCGCTCGCGGTCTCCCGCGTATCGCTGCTGGCCGCCGGTGTGCTGGCCGCTTCGCACGGAACCGCGTGCCGCGATTTGCGTTTTTTGCTCTTGCTCGCCGTGCAGTTCTTGGCGCTCTTCGAAGAGGAGTCGCTGGAAGCCGCAACATCCTCAGAGGCTCCGCGCTTGCTGCCGCGCGCGCCATGCCGCAAAGGCGCCGTGGACGATTCGCCCACCTGCAGCTTGCGTCCGGCGGCGATCTTCGTGCTCGCGCCCTTCAGGCGGTTCCACTGCCGCAACTGGCTCAGCGAAACGCCGTAGCGGTCGGCAATGGTCACCAGCGTATCGCCCTTGCGCACCTTGTAGCTCTGCGCATGAGAAACCACCGGCGTCGAAACAGAGGCCGACGACGAAGCCGAAGAAGAAGCCGGCAGCGCCACGGAAGCCGAAGAAGGAATCGCCAGACCTTCGACGCTCTTCAGATCGGAATCGGCCGGCAGTTGATTGGCCGCCGCCAGATCGTCGGCGCTGACGTGACGTTCATGCGCAATCGAAGCCAGCGTCTCTCCCGGCGTGACGCGGTGGTAGCGCCAGGCAATGCGACGCGATGTGGGAATGACGGCAATGCGCTGTTCAAAAAGTCCACCTGTACCGGCAGGCAGATGTAGATCGAAGGAGCTGTCGGGAGGCGTGATGCGCCGCAGCAGGCTCGGATTGAGCGCCGCCATCTCCTCAACCGAAACACCCACAATGTCCGCAACCAGGCGCAGATCGACCGAATAATTGATCGTCACCGTATCCGTCAGCACGGGCGGATCAAGTGCGATCTCGTCGAAGCCGTACTCGGCCGGGTGGTTGGCGATAATGATCGCCGCCAGAATTTGTGGAACGTAATCCTTGGTCTGCGCCGGAAGATTGTTCCGCTTGTACAGCTCCCAGAAATCCGCGTAGCCGGTCTTCTGCACCGCGTGTTGCACGTTGCTCGTGCCCCAGTTGTAGGAGGCCATCGAAAGGTACCAGTCGCCGAGCTGCTTATAGATGAACTTCATGTAGCGGGCGTAGGCACGCGTCGATTTCTCGGGATCGAAACGCTCGTCCACGTATGCGTTGCTAGCCAGGCCGTAGAACTTGTCATGCGGCATGAACTGCCACATACCGCCGGCGCCCGAACTGCGATTGAGCGCGCGCGGATTGAAGCTCGACTCGGCCACCGCCAGATAGATCAAATCCTGCGGCACGCCCTCTTCGGCCATCACCCGCTGAATCATCGCCCGGTAGCGGCCGCCGCGCTGCAACGAGTGCAACAGCGTGTTGTGGCCGCGCTTGGTGTAGGCGAAGAAGTTGATGTAGCTGGCCACGTAGTCGTTGACCACCAGCGGCAAATCCGACTTGGTCGTCGCCAGATCGGCCTGTGCCTTCGCCACCAAATTCGGATCGACCTTGAAGGTCACATCGGCGGCAGCCTCGGCCGGCGTCTCCTCTTCCGGCTGCGGCGTGAATCCGTTGCCGCGCTTGAGCGCCTCGGTTTCGAGGTTGTTCACCTGATCGAGAACGCGGTCGAACTCTTCCTGCAGTTGCGGAGTCGCTTTGATGTCGACGCCGCTCTGCATCATCAGATCAATGGCGCGATCGAACTCGACCTTGGCCTCGCTCAGATGGCCTCTGCGATAGTCGGCCTCGCCCAGCGCGTAGGCCTGCTCCACCTGCTGAATCAACTGGCGCACACGCCGCGGCTCACGCGATCCAAAGCTTTCGGCGCTCTGCGACGCAGAGGCGGGCAGCGCTGGCGCGGTCGCCTGCGACGCTGGCGCTGCTGTCTTCTGGTTGGTCGGCGTGCAGCCGCTCAGGCAAAGGGACAAAAGCGCACAACCGGCCACCGGCAGGCTGAATGTCTTGCCCGGCCGCAGGCCGAGCCGCAACGGGTTTTGCATACGAGTAAAAGGCACTATGCCGATGATAAGCTATGCCATAGAGGCAGTGCGCGTATCAGACGCGCAAAAACACGTCTCTGACACCTGCATGGACCCACGTTTGATCCGCAATTTCGCCATCATCGCCCACATCGACCACGGCAAGTCGACGCTGAGTGATCGTCTTCTCGAACTAACCGGCTCCGTCACTGGCCGCGAAATGCAGGCGCAGATCCTCGACGACATGGACCTCGAGCGTGAGCGCGGCATCACCATCAAGGCCCACGCCGTGCGCATGATGTACAAAGCGCAGGACGGCAATACCTATCAGTTGAACCTGATCGACACGCCGGGACACGTCGACTTCAGCTACGAGGTTTCGCGTTCGCTGGCCTCCTGCGAGGGCGCGCTGCTGGTTGTCGACGCCACGCAGGGCGTGGAAGCGCAGACGCTGGCCAATGCCTATCTGGCCATCAATGACGGCCTCGAAATCATTCCGGTCATCAACAAGATTGACTTGCCTTCGGCCGACATCCTGCGCACGCAAGAAGCCATTGAACATGCCGTGGGACTCGACGCCACCGACGCGCTGCCCGTCAGCGCCAAGACCGGCCTCGGCGTTGCCGCCGTGCTCGAAGCTATCGTAAAGCGCCTTCCGCCTCCCGTCTGCGACGCGGACGCGCCGCTGCAAGCGCTTATCTTCGACTCCTGGTTCGACGCCTATCGCGGCGTCATCGTGCTGGTGCGCGTCATGCAGGGAGTCATGCGCAAAGGCCAGCGCATTCGTCTGATGTCGAACGGCAAATCCTTCGAAGTGGAATCGATGGGCATTCTTTGCCCCAAGCCGGTGGAGATCGGCGAACTCCGCGCCGGGGAAGTCGGTTTCTTCGCCGCCACCATCAAGACGCTCTCCGACACCCGCATCGGCGACACCGTGACCGAGGACGCGCGGCCAGCCGCGAAGCAGTTGCCCGGCTTCGAAGACATCAAGCCGATGGTCTTCGCCGGCCTCTACACCGTCGATTCGCACGAACACACGCTGCTGCGCGATGCGCTCGAAAAGCTGCGCCTCAACGACGCCAGCTTCTTCTTCGAGCCGGAAAGCTCCGAAGCGCTGGGCTTCGGCTTCCGCTGCGGCTTCCTCGGCCTGCTCCACATGGAGATCATCCAGGAGCGGCTCGAACGCGAGTACGAGCTTGACCTGATCACCACCGCGCCCGGCGTGCGCTATCACGTCACGCTCACCGACGGCTCGGTGCTCGAAGTCGACAACCCCTCGCGCTGGCCCGATCCGACCAACATCGAATCGATCCGCGAACCGGTGATCACCGCCAAGATTCTTACCAACGAAGAGTTCGTCGGCGGCATCTTCAAGCTCGTCGAGGAAAAACGCGGCAAGCAACTGAACTTCGAGTACGTCTCACCGACCCGCGTGCTGCTCACCTATGAGCTGCCGCTCAACGAGATCGTGCTGGACTTCTATGACCGGCTGAAGACGGTCTCGCGCGGCTATGCCTCGCTCGACTATCAGTTGGCCGGAGAGTGGGAGTCCCCCATGGTCAAGCTCGACGTGCTCGTCTCGGGTGAGCCGGTCGACGCGCTGTCGATCATTGTGCACCGCGACTTCGCCTATGAACGCGGCAAGGCACTGGTCGCCAAGATGCGTGAGCTGATCCCGCGTCAGCAATTTGAGGTAGCCATTCAGGCCGCCATCGGCGCCAAGATCGTCGCCCGCGAAACCGTCAGCGCTCTGCGCAAGAACGTGCTTGCCAAGTGCTACGGCGGCGACATCAGCCGCAAGCGCAAGTTGCTTGAGAAGCAGAAAGAGGGCAAGAAGCGCATGAAACGCATCGGCAAAGTCGACATTCCGCAGGAGGCTTTCCTGGCCGTGCTGCGCATCGGGGAAGAGCAGAAATAACCAGCGCGACATGCTCGCAAGTGGTATCTTCGTTGCCCACCGTTGATCTCCATCTGTGGAAAGTTTTTTTTGGGTCCTGCATGAAATTATTTTTGTCCGGTGGTGTCCCTCCTCCGGACAATATCCCGTAATTACCTGAAAAATATATCCTTAAATTTTCAAGAAAAAATATTCCGTGCTTGACTTTTTGGGATTTTGATTTTTCGCACCGCGCTTTCCAAAAGATATTCACAACTTTTTCCACAGAATCATGAGAATTTCAGACGCTTCATTCTGGACTTTTAGCCTCTTAAATATCTATGCCAATCGAGATACAAAGACACAAAAAGCCCCGCTTTCGCGGGGCTTTTTCTAGGACCGGCTCTGCTTTAGTGAGCAGCCGGACGATGTACAGCCGGACGGGCGGCGGGCCTGGGTGCGTCCACACCAGCACCAGCCGGAGGCGCCGGAACGCCCGACTTGGCATTGTAGGCGTCGATGATGGCCTTGGTGATGTCCGCAGAAGGAGCAACGTAGAGAACCGTCTGCTGCTGCTGCGAGGCGGTCGCATCGATGACAACCGTAAAGCCCTGCTGCTCGACGTAGCCCTGCAGAACGTCGTAGACCTTCGAGGCCAACGTCGCATACAGTTCCTGCATCTCTTGCCGCACGTCATTCTGCAGGTCTTCGTTGTCGCGTTCAAGTTGCTTTTTCTTGCTGTCGATGGCAGCGGCACGGCTCTGCTGCTCGGCCGGAGCGAGCTTTTCGCCCTGAGCCTGCAACTGCTTGGTAAGAGTCTCGGTTTCGTCGTTGAGAGCCTTCAGCTTTGCCTCGCGGGGTTCATACTTCTTCCGCAAATCGGCAAAGTCGCGCTGGCCTTCATTGGTTTGACCAACGGCCATCTGAAAAGCAATGACGGCAACCTTGGTCGGACCGGCAGGCGCCGTGGCTGCGGCCGGTGTTTGAGCAGAGGCGCTCAGGACCATGCCCGAGGCCAGCAGAACAATGAGTGCAAGCGTACGCTTCATTGGATTTAAAAGCTCCTTCGGATTTCCTGGAAGGCCTGTTGCGCCGCGCGCTCCCAAGCCCGTGCCTCCTGATCTACCTACGCTCTTTTTGGAAGAAACCTTGCGCAGAACACGCAAAGACAAAAAAAGATGCGACTGGAGACATCAGTAGGAACTAGATGGATTATAGGAGCCGTGGGTAGGTGCGTCAAACACCAAAAACATGAATTTTAGAGGGTTTTCACGTCTATTCTTGCCAGCGCGCCAAAATGCGCGAAGGCCGCTCCAAGAAGAGCGGCCTTCGCAGGTTCTGCGCTTGCTTTGAAACGCCTAGAAGGTAGTCGAGATCGTCAGCCGGAAGGTCTTGCGCGGCTCGCGATACAGATACCGGCTGCCATAGGCGGCGGTAACTTCCTGGTAGGTGTAATCGCCTGCACCACCGGTCGGGAACATCGTGCGGGTGATCAACTCGGAGTTGCAGTTGCTCACATTCTTCCCGCTGCCGTCGTTGCAGTACGGCCGCTCATAGAGACGCAGCGGGTTGTAGGCATAGTAGAGGCGGAAAGGAGCATTGATGATCGGCATGACCATCGAAAGCTCGGCGCCGGTCGACATACGGGGCACAATATTGGTGCCGGAGATCGGCCGGATATTCCGCTTGAATCCGACGTCGGTTCCCGCAGTACCACCCTGGCAAGTGCCGTTGGCCGTATTCACCACCGGGCAGCCATAAAGTTGAGCCGTCAACTGATTGAAGCCTTCAATGCTCTGCTTCAACTGCGAACGATCGATCGCCATATTCAGGCTGAAATCGTCGAAAAGCGAGAACATCAGCGGCCCAACGACCGGAATGCGATATTCCAGGTTCGAGTTGAAGCTGGTATCGCCGCCGATCGAGGCAACGCCGTAGACCGGAATCGGAACCTGGATGCACTGGCTTTCCTGCGGCTGCGAGGCATCACGCGGAACGCAAGTACTGTCCGGATTGGTCAGCTGCACGTTGACGCGCGTCGGAACGTAGCCATAAGGAGTCGCACCGCGCGTGTCGAAGCCGCGAATTTCGCTTTCGCCACCGGCGTAGAAGCGATTCTGCGGTGGCGCCACATCGCCTCCGAAGCCGCGCACATAACCAAGCTGCGCACGCATGGCCAGAATGTTGCGGCCATTTTCAGAGCGCGTCAGGTAGTGCATCGGGATGTACTGTTTGAAGGCAATCTCCGGCGCGATGTAACGGACGTTGCCCCAGAGACCGGCCACCTGCAAGGCCGCCGTGTATTCCGTGCCGTTGCGCGGACGCGTCGGATTGCTGATGGTGTTGTGGGAATAGCTGAAAGAGACCGAGCTGTTGATGATGCCCGACATCGCATTGTTTCCCTGAATGCCCGAGCGGAAACTGATGGTCTGGAAGAAGGACTGCGAGGCCGTGCTGAAGGCGGTAATCGTAGCGCGCGACAACGAATAGGTCATGCCGAGGCGCTGGAAGGCGCGGCCCTTCAGTGGATAGCTAACCGAGAAGTTCATGCCTGTCGCGGACTGATTGTAGTTCTGCGTCAGCGATTTTTCCGCCGCGCTCAGGTTGGTCGATGCTCCCGTCGAAGCCTGATAGTTCTTGGCGGAATTGAAGTCCTGCTTGTTGTTGTAGACCTGGAAGCCAAGACTGACCGGCTTGTTCTGGATGTAGGGCTGCGTAAAGCCAAAGGTGAACTGGCGGTTGGTGTTGCCCAGATTCGCCTGCAAGCTCAGCGTTTCACCCAGACCGAGGAAGTTGTTGGTCTGGTAGTTCAGGCCAATGAATGCGCCCGACACGCCGCTCATTCCGCCGTTCATGCCAATCGAATTCTTGCCCTTTTCCTTCACCTTGAGCAGCAGCTCAACGGTGCCGGCATCAGCATCCTGATGTGCTTCCGAGTCCTGATCGACCTTGAGCGGCTCAAAGTATTCGAGCTGGTTCAGGCGCATCAGGCTGTACTCCCACAACTGGGAGTTGTAGACCGAACCTTCGTCGAGCATCAACTCGCGACGAATGACGCGGTCGCGCGTAATGGTGTTGCCCTGGAACTCGATGCGCGAAACATAGAAGGGCTTGCCTTCATCGACATCGACGGTGATATCAACCGTTTTCTTCTGGTCGTTGTAATCGAGCTTAGGAATGGCGCCGAAGTTGATGTAGCCAAGCTGACCGTAGGCCTTCTTCAGGTTTTCGAGGCCCTTGCCGATCATGGTGGCATTGAACCAGTCACCGTCCTTGACGGCAAAGGTGGAACGCAGCGCCCTCTGATTGGTAATGGCCTTGTTGCCGGTGAACTTGATCGATTCCAGCCGGTAGCGGTCACCCTCTTCGATGGGCATCAGAATATCGATGCGCTTGCCGCGATTGGGCCGGAAGGTGAGCCAGTTCAGGCCGCCCTGGTCGCGGATCTGCGTCTGCGGCGTCTCGACGGCGGCATTGGCGTAGCCCTTGTCGCGATAGGCCTGGCGAACACGCTCGGAGTCTTCCTCCAGCTTGCCTGCATCAAAGCTCTGTGCGAAGAGATTTTCGAAGACGATCGAATAAGGAATACCGATCGGCTTGAGATTCTTCATCGAACGGCGCAGCACCAGCGAGGAGAGGTGCTCGTTGCCGGTAAACTTGATCGCGCCGACTTTGACGGTCGGGCCTTCCTTGATATTGAAGTTCACCTGCACCGAGGCCGGAGGAATGTTCTTTACCTCGGTCTTGATCGTGGCGAACTGATGGCCGTGTTCAGCCAGAATGTTCTTGATGACCGTCTCGGCGCGCTTGATCTTGGCCGGGTCGTACTGGCTTTCCACCGACAGGCCGACCTTTTCCTTCTTGAAGCGGTCGAGCACATCGGAGGTCGAAACAGCATTCAGCCCCTTGTAATTGATCTCGCGAATGGTGGGCTTTTCCCGCAGAAACACGTTCAGGATGACGCCCTTCTCCGTATCTTCGCGTTCAATGCGCAGATCGTCGAAGTATCCCGTGTTCCATAGCGAGTTGAAGTCGCGTTCGATCGAGATCGAGTCGTAGACGTCACCGGGGTGCGTGAATAAACGCGCCAACACGGTCTCCTTGGGAATGCGCCGGTTACCGATCACGCGAATCTGATCGATGGTCTGGGACTGCTGCGCCTCGAGCGCAACCGCAGAGGACGCGACCGCGAGCAAAACCGCCGTACGCGCCAGGCAGGCCATACCGTGCAGCAAACGCCGGAGCAAAGGGCGCTGCATCTTCACCGGGATAACATCCTGCGGCGAGCAAAATTTCTGGTGCTTTCCTAAGTTCGGCTTCACGGGAAGAATATGCACACCCTCACTGCTGAAAAATCTGGTGCTGCTTCAAGGAAAGATTGATTATATTGAACCGCGGCCCCTCTGCCCAACTGACAAAGTGCCTTCGGCTCGAAAAAATCTTCTCTTTCCCCATTGTCTGCCCTCGTCGACAAACCCTCCGACGGGAACCGGTCCCAGCGAGACCCATTTCACAGTCTAACGGAACGGAGCGGGTTGCGGCATTTCCGCATTCTTTCTCCGGCCGGCAGCATCCTATTTAGACGCAGAGATCTGTCACAGGACAGCCGATCCTGACAAGGTTTTTCCATTTCCCGGCAGATTCGAGGAGTCTTATGGAGTCCATTTACGATTTTTCCGCTCCCCTGCTCAACGGTCAACCGCAGCCACTGGCGGCTTTTCGCGGTCAGGTCCTATTGATCGTGAATGCCGCTAGCCACTGCGGTTTCACTCCACAATACGCCGGTCTGGAGGCGATGTTTCGGGCCTATGCGCCGCGCAAATTTACTGTCTTGGGCTTCCCTTGCAACCAATTCGGAGGCCAGGAACCGGGTTCCGAAGCGGAAATCGACCAATTTTGCACAGAAAATTATGGCGTCAGCTTCCCGGTCTTTGCCAAGATCGATGTCAATGGAGCCCAGGCCCACCCGCTTTACCATTTTTTGAAACGGAAAAAGCCGGGTGCGCTCGGCGTTTTCACCGGAGGAAGAATTTTGTGGAATTTCACGAAATTTCTCGTCGACAGGCAAGGAAACGTCGTTCGCCGCGCGGGGCCGTCCGTCCGACCGGAGAGGCTTGGCAAGCAGATCGAGGCACTACTCGCCCGCTGAGCACACAAAATCTTTTTTCTTTGAGGGCGCTCGAAGAGCGGCAGACAGAGCCTTCCGCAAGCATCCTTTTCCGTCGGCATCTCATCAGCTTGAACATGGGTTCTTAACTACCAATAAACTTCAAATGCACAATTTTCGTCTACCATGATAGGGACAAAGTGGAAACTTGTTTGCGCCGGTAGAGCGACAGACTCGGTCGCTTTGTTCCTTAAAGCATTTTCGGAATGGGTGTAGACCGAAAGCACGATACCAAGTGGCTTTTTCCTCAAGGAAACCAGGCCCATGGCGACAGGTCTTCGTCGTCAGGGTGGAAGTAAAAGCCACCTTGCACGCCGCTCGAACAGTCTATATGTAGACCGAAAATGCTCTAGACATCGATCTCCATCACCGGCGAGTTCGTTCCACGTCCATTTCGTTTGACGACCAAGAAGACTCGAACCGCCAAAACCGGTCTGAATTTCGACACGGAAACGAGTATTGCCCTATGTGGATTGTGCGACTCGCACTACGACGACCCTACACGTTCGTCGTAGGTGCGTTTTTGATTTTGATCCTTGGTATTTTCAGCATCTTCTCGATGCCGACGGATATTTTTCCAAACATCAATATCCCGGTCGTCAGCGTCATCTGGAACTATACCGGCTTTTCGCCAGAACAGATGGCTAACCGCATCGTCACGCTCAACGAGCGCGGCATGACCACCACGGTCAACGATATTGAACACATCGAATCGCAGTCGCTCAACGGCGTTGCGGTCATCAAGATTTTCTTTCAGCCCCATGTCAATATCGCCAGCGCCGTGGCGCAGGTCACCGCCATCAGCCAGACGCAGCTCAAACAGATGCCGACGGGAACCACCGCGCCGCAGGTTCTGCAGTTCAACGCCTCAAGCGTGCCGGTTCTGCAATTGGGCATCTCGGGGCAAGGGCTGAACGAGCAACAGCTCAACGACATCACCACGAATACGATCCGCGTGCAGCTCGCCACGATCGAGGGTGCGCAATCGGGCAATCCCTTCGGCGGCAAACCGCGCCAGGTCCAGGTCGATCTGGACCTGCACGCGCTGCAGGCGCACGGACTTTCTCCCAGCGATGTGGTCAGCGCCATTTCCGCGCAGAACGTCATCAGCCCGTCGGGAACCATGAAGGTCGACCGGTTCGAGTACCAGGTGGAAACCAACTCGGCGCCCACCGTCGTCAACGACCTGAATGATCTGCCCATCAAGCAGGTCAATGGCGCGATGGTTTACATCCGCGACGTGGCCCACGTACGCGACGGCAATGCGCCGCAGACCAACATCGTGCGCGTCGACGGGCGCCGCGCCATTCTGCTGAGCATCATGAAGTCCGGCTCGGCCTCGACGCTGGACATCATCGCCGGCATCCGCTCCAAGCTTGATCGGATCAAAGGTCAGCTTCCCCCGCAGTTGCAGATCAACGCCCTCAGCGATCAATCCGTCTTCGTGCGGGGCTCGATCAACGGCGTCATTCGCGAAGCGGTGATCGCCGCCTGCCTGACGGCCATCATGATTCTGGTTTTTCTCGGCAGTTGGCGCTCGACGATCATCATTGCCGTCTCGATTCCGCTGTCGATTCTCTCTTCGGTCATCATGCTGGCCGTGCTGGGCGAGACGATCAACATCATGACGCTGGGCGGCCTGGCGCTGGCAGTCGGCATTCTGGTCGACGATGCGACAGTGGCCATCGAGAACATGAACCGCTTTCTCGAAGAGGGTCACGAACTGGAGCAGTCGATTCTCGACGGCTCGGCGCAGATTGCGGTTCCGGCGCTGGTTTCGACACTGTCGATCTGCATCGTCTTCGTGCCCATGTTCTTTCTGAGCGGCGTGGCACGCTATCTGTTCGTTCCCATGGCCGAAGCCGTGGTCTTTGCCATGCTGGCCAGCTACCTGCTTTCTCGTACGCTGGTGCCCACCATGGCCAGATACCTGCTCAAGGAACACTCCGAGGCAGAGGCCCGCGAACAGGCCACCAGCCGCAATCCCTTCACGATTTTCATTCGCCTGTTCAACGCCGGCTTTGAGCGCTTCCGGCAGGGCTATCTCGCCCTGCTCACCCTGTGCGTCGACCACGCGGGGGTCTTTCTGATCGCCTTTCTGGCCTTCGCCCTCATCTCCATCGGCGCGCTGACGCCCTGGCTCGGGCAGGACTTCTTCCCCACGGTCGACGCCGGCCAGTTCAAGCTGCATGTTCGAGCCCACACCGGCACCCGCATCGAAGAAACGGCGGCGCTCTGCGACCGGATTGAAGGCACCATCCGCCAGACGATTCCCCCCGACGAGATCATCAACATTGTCGACAACATCGGCCTGCCAAGCTCGGGCATCAACATCTCCTACTCGAATTCCTCGACGGTAGGCACCGCCGACGCCGACATTCAAGTGCAGCTCAGCGAGCACCATCACCCCACCAACGACTACGTCGAGCAGTTGCGCGGCACGCTGGCACGCCAGTATCCGGGCGTCACCTTCTACACGCTTCCGGTCGACATGGTGACCCAGATTCTGAACTTCGGTTTGTCGGCGCCTCTCGATCTACAGATCGTCGGACCGCGACAGGAAGAAAATCATGCTCTGGCCGAGCGTGTTCTGAACGATGTGCGCAATGTGCCGGGCGTGGCCGATGCGCACATCCAACAACCCTTCAACCAGCCCACGCTGCAGGTCAACGTCGATCGCACCCGAGCCGAAGCCGTCGGCCTGACGCAGCAAAATGTTGCGCAGGGTCTTCTGGTCGCCCTCAGTGGCAGCTTCCAGACCAATCCGACCTTCTATCTGGATCCGAAGAATGGGGTCAGCTACAACATTGCAACGCAAGCGCCGCAGGCCTCGCTCGATTCCATTGCCGCGCTCACGTCGATGCCTCTCTCGGGCGCGAATACCGTCTCGCCAACAACCGCCGTTCCAGGAGCTGCCGCCACAACTGCGCCCGGCGCGCCGCAAGCAGCGCAGATTCTCGGCAACCTTTCGACGATTACGCCGGAGACCGAACTGGGAACCGTCAGCCACTATGACATCCAACCGCTGATCGACATCTACTCGAACGTGGACGGAACCGATCTGGGCAGCACCACCCGCGCCATTGAAAAGATCACCAAAGCCCACGAAAAAGAGCTGCCGCGCGGTTCGCACTTCACCCTGCGCGGGCAGAGCGAGACGATGTACCGCTCCTACATTGGACTGCTGATCGGTTTGCTCTTTTCGATCCTGCTGGTCTACCTGCTGATCGTGGTCAACTTCCAGTCCTGGCTCGATCCGTTTCTGATCATCTCGGCGCTGCCTGCGGCTCTGGCCGGCATCGTCTGGTTCCTGTTCCTGACGCACACGCGACTGAGCGTGCCGGCACTGACGGGCGCAATCATGTGCATGGGCGTGGCTACCTCGAACTCGATTCTGGTGGTCAGCTTCGCGCGCGAACGTCTCAACGAACTGGTGGGCGATGCACGACGCGCCGCCATCGAGTCCGGCTACGTCCGTCTGCGCCCGGTGCTGATGACCGCGCTGGCAATGATCATCGGCATGGTGCCAATGGCCCTCGGGCTGGGCGACGGCGGTGAGCAGAATGCGCCGCTCGGTCGCGCCGTGATCGGCGGCCTGCTGCTGGCCACCATCGCCACGCTGTTCTTCGTTCCTACCTTTTTCAGTTTCATTCACGGCCGCATTGAGCGCCGCCGCACTCTGGCGCGCGATACTGCAGCCGCTGTCACCGTCGATGAATTCGACAGGATTTCGGAGTAACCCGCGATGAGCCAAACACCAGAACAAAATTCACTCCCGGCCAAGGGCACGCCCACGCCCGAAGCCCCCGCCAAGTCCTCCCTTTCGCCGCAACTGGCAGCCGTGGGCGCAGGCCTGCTGCTGGTCGTAGCCATCGTGCTCGCAGGCCTGGGCATCGTGCGTCATCTCCACGAGCAGACGGTGCTGGCCGACCGCACCCGGGCGCTGGCCGCGCCCACGGTTTCGGTGGCCATGCCCCAACAGGGTCCGCCGGTCAGCAGCCTCGTGCTGCCGGGCAATGTATCGGCCTACTCGGACGCGCCGATCTACGCCCGCACTTCGGGCTACCTGACCCGCTGGTACTTCGACATCGGCGCGCGCGTGAAGAAGGGCGCGCTGCTGGCCGTCATCGCCTCGCCGGAGGTCGACCAGCAACTGGCGCAGGCCCAGGCCGACCTGGCCACCGCGCAGGCCACCGCCAACAACGCACGCATTCAGGCGCAACGCTACTCGGGACTGGTCAAATCGAACGCCGTATCGAAGCAGGACACCGACACCTTCGTGAATCAGGCGACGGCCACCTCGGCGGCGGTGCGCTCGGCCGAGGCCAACGTGAACCGGCTGCGCCAACTGCAATCCTTCGAGAAGATCTACGCGCCCTTTGACGGCGTTCTCACCGCGCGCGCCATCGATATCGGCCAGTTGGTCGACCTGGGCGGGGGCAAGGAACTGTTCCACCTGCAAGCCATCCAGACCCTGCGCGTTTATGTGAATCTGCCGCAGGCCTACGCGTCGGCCGCACAACACGGCATGAAGGTCGACCTCACCTTCCCCGACCACGTCGGCAAAACCTATCAGGGCACGCTGGTGCGCACCTCGAACGCGATTGACCCCACCAGCCGCACGCTGCTGGTGGAGATCGACATCGACAACAAGACAGGCGAACTGCTGCCCGGCTCGCTGGCGCAGGCACACCTTAAGGTTGCGAACACGACCTCGGCGCTCGTGATTCCCTCAGCAGCGCTGATCTTCCGCAAGGACGGCCTGAGCGTGGCTACGGTCGTCGGCGGCAAGGCACACATGGCGCGCGTGGTCATCGGCCAGGACGATGGCGCGCAGGTGCAGATCGTCAACGGACTCGGCGCGAGCGATCAGGTGATTCAGGATCCACCCGACTCGCTGATCGAAAACGAAACCGTCACGGTTGTAACCGCAGGCAACAACGCAGCGGGAGGCAAATAGCGATGCGGACCAACCGCTCCTCTCTACTCATCGGCGGCACGGCGCTGCTCGGCATCGCCATGCTCTCCGGCTGCAAGCCCGTGGGGCCGGACTACAACAAACCCGGCTATCGCGCGCCTGAAGCCTACAAGGAAACCGGCGCCTCGTCGGTGGCGCCGCCGAACCCGGCGGGCGGCCACTGGACGCCGGCCTCGCCCTCCGACGGCATGTTGCGCGGCAAGTGGTGGGAGATCTACCAGGATCCGCAACTGAACGCGCTTGAGGAGCGCATCGCCACCGAGAACCAGAATCTGCGCCAGGCCACCGAAATCTATCTGGCCGCGCGCGATCAGATTGGCGTGGTGCGATCGAGCCTGTTTCCGACTCTCAGCGCCGGTCCGTCCATCGACCGTAGCAAGCTTTCGGAGAACCGGCCCTCGTCGAGCACCACAACACACTACAACGATTTCAATCTGGGTGGGCAAGCCAGTTGGGAGCCAGACTTCTGGGGCCGCGTACGCCGCAACGTGGAAGCCGCGCGCGCCACCACTCAGGCCAGCGCCGCCGACGTGGCGACGGTCGACCTGAGCCTTCACGCCGAGCTGGCCTCCGACTACTTCACGCTGCGCGGACTCGACGCGGAGATTCGCCTGCTGAAGACCACCGTTGACAACCTCTCCAGCCAGCTTGACCTCACCACGCGACGGCAGGCCGGCGGCGTCGGCACCGAGGTCGACGTGGCGCAGGCCAAGACACAGCTCGAAACCGTGCGCGCGCAACTGGTCGACCTGGACAACGGGCGCGCGCAGAGTGAGCACGCCATTGCCACGCTGACCAACCAGAACGCGGCGAACTTCTCGCTGCCGGCCGCACCGCTCGACCTCACGCTGCCGAAGGTTCCTGTCGGCGTGCCCTCGCAGATTCTCGAACGGCGTCCCGACATTGCCGCCGCCGAACGCCGCACCGCCGCGGCCAACGCCGAAATCGGCATCGCCCTCAGCGCTTACTATCCGAACATCGATCTGAGCGCCTCGGGCGGCTTCGAGAGCACGCACAGCGGCACATGGCTGACCGGTCCCAGCGCGCTCTGGTCGCTCGGAGCCGGCGCCACAGAGATGCTCTTCGACGCCGGCAGACGCCATGCGCTCACCGACCAGTCCCGCCATCTCTACGAGGCACAGGCCGCCGCCTATCGCGAAACCGTGCTCGGAGCCTTCAACGACGTCGAGGACCAACTGGCGGCGCTGCGCATTCTCGAGCAGGAATCGGGCGTCGAACATGGCGCCGTGGCCTCGGCCCAGCACTCGTTCGATCTTTCAAACGAGCGCTACCGGGGCGGCGTCACCAGCTATCTTGAGGTGCTCACCTCCGAAACCACGCTGCTCGCCAACCAGCGGACGGAGATCGACCTGAAGACGCGGCGTTTTTTGTCCAGTGTCAGCCTGATCCGCGCCCTCGGCGGAGGTTGGGATACGACGCAGTTGCCGAAATAGAGTTACGGGCGGCGGACGAACTCTGCCGCCCAAGGCTTTACACTGGGCATAGGACCGCTCGATGAAGAAGATCTTTCTCGCATTTGGAGCCACTGCCGTGGTGCTAGGCATTACGGTGTGGATTGTTGTTGCCTACAGCGTCTGGTACGCCAACACCAAGCCCGTGGTGCACGCTCCCGGCGCGGTGGAAGAGGGCGCGACGGCGCTGCACGCGCAACTGCTCCAGTCCGAACAGCGCGAAGGCGAGATCGAAAAGCAGTATTGGAACGCGCCCGGCAAACTGCAGATCCTCATCGACGCGCACAAACAGCGCATGGCCAAGCTCGACGGCAACCCCACCGGCGGCGAAATTCTTGTTCACGACCAGCAGGCCATCGCGCGGCTCGGCAAGCGCATCGGCGATCTCTACGTGCAGGAGAAGGCGCATGAAGCGGCTGTGGCCGCAGCCGCCGAGCGCGCCGCCGAGCAAAACGACGATGACAGCGGCAACGGCACGACGCCGCAACCGCAGTAAAGCCCGCACACAGGTCTGAGTGCTCCTGTCCGCGCATGGCGTGCGATCTATGGTCTGCTATTCCCCATCACATCCTGCCGAACATGCGAAAACGCTACGGGCGGCACGTCGGTCAGCGGCAACGACGGCCCTTCCCACAGCAGACGCGGCATATTGATGCTGCGCGTGTGCAGTCCTTCCATGTGCAAAGTGTGTTTGCCGGCGCGCAGGCCGAGCGCACCGCGATCGTAGCGCAGCGCATTGCCCGGCGCGCCGCAGACCTGCGCGAAGGGCGGCCCGGTCTTCGCGACCTCGACACCATCGATCACCAGCCGCGCTCCATCGCGATCGATCAAGTGAAAGGTGTAGCCACCGTCGGCGGGCACATCTAGCAGGCCGTCCCAACTGACGGCATATCCCGTATAGCCACCCGCATCGGCGTGCAGATTCGCCGACTCGCCCTTGAAGACCGCGGTCTGCTTCGCAAGATCCGGCAATTGCGTCCAGGTTCCGGGATAGACCTTCCAGGCAAGCCCGGGAACCGTGGGCACAAGCACCCGCTGCGCCTCCTTCCAGCGGGCCACCACCACCACGCCCTGCGCGGCCCAGTCTTCGGCCAATGGCCGATGCAGCCGCTTCACCTCGACGTGCAGCAGAACGCGGAAGCGGCCCGCGCCGTTTTTGCCGTCGTAGTCGGAGCCGAGCGCATCGGGAAAGCGATGCGCGACGCTGCGCCCCGTGGCGCGCGTGCCGTCGCCGAATAGCCACGTGTAGCGCGCGCCGCGCACCGGCTGCGCGGTGAAGGTGATGGGCTGGCCCGAGGCGAAGACCGTCGGAGTCATCGAGAAGGAAGCCGTCGCCTTGCGCGCGGCGGCATAGTTTGGCTGCTGCGCGCCGGAGGTCGTGACCAGTGGCAGGTCAGCATTCGATTGCACACGATGCTGGCCGTACTTCACGTTGTCGAAGGTGACGCCGGCCACGTTGCCAACGAGCGAAGAATCGATGAGCGGCGGCTGATCGAGCGCCCAGATATTGCGAAAGACGAAGTTGCGAATCTCCGGCTGGCGCTGCTCGATCTGCACCAGCGAGTACCAGTTGTCGAGGAATAAATTCTCAAAAGTGTAGCCCGAATGCGAGCCATGCGCCTTGTTCGCCCCCCACATGCCCAGCACCGCGAAGGACTGCCCGCAGGCGCCGATGCCCGCGTGCAGCACATCGGAATTACGCAGTGTGAAGTTGCGCGAGTTATAGATCTTCTGCGGCCATCCGGCACGCACAATGTTCGAGATGCTCGTCGATAACTGACTGTTCTCTACGAGGATGTTCTGCACGTCGTGGCCGGGCCGCACCAGGTCGGCGTAGTTGTAGCCGTCCCATGCGCCCTGCATCGCGAAAACGTCGTCGGAGGCGCGCAGAAACGAATTGCGCACAATCGCATCGCCGCCGCCGAGCCAGTCCATGCCATCCTGATTCGCATTGCCCGGGTTGCCGCCCATCACGCGAATGTCGTCGAAGAGAAAGTGCGAGGTGTCCTTCAGTTGGATCGACCAAGTACGCGAACGCACCACGCAAGCCACCCCATGCACCTCGACGCGTTGCGAGTCTTTGGCGGCGATGCAGTGCCAGTCGGGCTTCTGCATCCAGCCCTCGTCGTTGTTCGGGTCCTGCGGGCCGTCGTAGACAATCAGCCCCCGGCCAAGCACCTTCACGTCATGCACCTTCCACAGATTCAGACTGCCGTAGAAGACCGCGCCGGGCGCAAGATAATACGTTTCGCCGCTCTGCGGATTCAGGCTCTGCTTGTAGACTCCGGCGGGAAAGACACGCACCTTCGCGCCGCGCGGCGGCTTCGGCGGCGGCGTGCCCGCAAAGAGAAACAGCATCTGCGCATGATTCAAATAATCGCGCGGACGAGAGATCGACAGCTTGGCCGGCCCATCGAGCGTGAAACACAGCGTCGCCCCCTTGCGCACGGGCCGGATGCCGAGCCGCCACGGTTCGACGGTTACGCCCGCATCCCAAAACTTCGGATCGGCGGCGGTAACCTCAACGCTGACCGGACCTTTCACGTCGAAGCTGGCAAATTCCAGGCTGGCGGCGGCGTGCGCCACATCGACCGGCTTGCCATTCACCTTCACGGTGAAGGCCGTCGAGCGCAACTCGGCAGGCACCGGCACGGGCTGCACACCGTCGGCGGCGAAGAGCAGTGCAGAGAAGGCAACAAGGCAAAACAAAGCGACAAACCGTCTCGCAAACAACAAGGCAAGGACCCTCAGTAGCGTAGCAACGCAAGTGGCTTCTATGTCTATCATCGGCCAACTTCACTCTAGCATTCAGTTTCGTCGCGACGCCGCACGCTCTATACTCTCGCCATGCACCTAAAAACACTTTCCGCCTATGTTTGTATGGCGCTGGCCGGTGCCGCCTTTGCGCAAAGCCCCGCGCCCGCATTGGCACGCTGCCGTTCGGCGGGGACTTCGCCACAATAGCCGCCAGCATCGCACGGTTCAATCTGGTGATCACGTCGATGCGTCCGTGGCACATACTGGCAGGCACGCTCGGCCAGCCGGTCTGGCTGATGCTGCTGCCCTAGTCTCGACCGCACGGACTCTCCATAGCACCCCACCATGTGCCTGTTCCGCCAGCCTGCGGCCGACGACTGAATATTTGTGCTCACACAAGTCCGAGCGCAGTTAGAAAAGCGGGTACGCCGCTATAACGCTAAAGATTGCTAGATAGTTTTTTCTTATCGAGCCAATACCGCAGTATGCGCGTGTACCTTTTCCAGCCAAGACATTTCGATGTAAGAGCAACAATCTGAGCCAAAGCTACCGGACGTTCCTGCCCTGTTTCTTCAATAATTTGATTAATTAGTCCGTGCTTTTCCGGAACGGCACGAATATCTTGCGAGATTTGCAAGACCTCCCGTTCTGCTTCGCTAAGGCCGAGAGATGAGGCTTCAATTTCATGAAGCATCGCGTGGAGCATTTGTTCCGGGGATAAGTCATCTACGGTAAACAGAGGCCGTATTATGCCACACAGTTTCTTCCTCTGCTTTTTGCGACACGGGTCATCGCCTACAATTGCTCTCCTTGACTGTTCTATTCTGCTAACCTTGCTTGAATACACATCACCATCCTGAAGGATAAGGATATTACTAAGCTCACAAACTTGCTGTGCATTTATTTCAGCAAGAACAAGACCGGCGCCTAAAGAAAAAGCATTTTGGGCGGCTCCGTAAGTTGATATCTCTACATATCTGCGCATGCATAATTCCTGCGCTACTTGCCCAGCAATAGCTCCAGCAACATCGTCTTCTGCATAAATTTTTATAGGTCTCGAAGCCCTTCCTGTAATTCCGTCTAATGCGGCCGGAGAGTATCCCGTCCATTTAATGGTTTTTTGGGGAATGCGCTTGAGTGTATATATGGTCATATTATTTTCCTGCAGTGCAACGGGAGGAAAGTGCGTCGTAAATATTATCTGTTTCCTTTCTGCGTCACAGTGCTCACAAAGAATATCTAGCAATCTTTTCAGCGCGTCTTGGTGCAAAAATAGATCTATTTCATCGATCAGTATCAGAGAACTTTTGGATGCATTAAAAACCAAATCTAATATTTTAAACACCCGCTGCTCTCCTGAGCTCATGGAAAGAGCAGGATAGCTTATCTCCCCATCGCTTACGGCAATTGATTTTTTGGTCCCAGAACCGAACTCGTAACCGACTGAATAATAAGCACCGTATCTTCTATTCATAACCGCACTAGCTTTATCGAGAATTGTATTATCAATCTTAGATGCAAGTACTTCCTTCCTGTAACGAACCATTGCAGTATGGCTCACGGTTTCTATTTCTGGCACACATTCTTTAATTCCGAGATACCGAACATTGCGTTTTGGACGGCGTTCGTATTTTGGCGTCCACCTGTCGACTTTCGCATATCTTTGCTCGGCGGAAACCACTTGCCCTTTTAGTTCATAAGAGTATTCGATAGTGAAATCGCTGCCTTGCCAAAGAGAGTCGGTGTTAGGCTTGAAGAATTCAGAAAATTTATAGTTATGTCCTTTTTCATCAAGTGGAGCATATACACAAGCTAGAGCATGGAGAACTGTCGTTTTTCCGCTCCCATTAGCGCCCATTATTGCAGTAAGAGGGGTAACATCAAACTGAAGATCTACATCCTTCAGATTTTTTAAGCTATCGACATGGAGCGATTTCAGCTTTTGATTATTAGGCCGAGGAGGATTTTTACTCACGCTGGTCGGTACTGAAGTATGCATTGAAATGAGATATCCTCTCCTGTTTGTGGATGCTTACATTATGGCACGCGCGTAAGCCGATACCTCGCGCTGGCAATAGAAAAGCATTTACTCCAGGTTCTGCACCTTCGCGCCGTCGGGAATTTTCACCGTGAACTGGTCGTCGTTGAGCTTCATGTTCACGGTCACCTTTTCGACGGTCAGGATGAGCTGCTTTTCTTCGAGCGGCCGCTTGATAACCACCGTCGTCGGATAGAGACCCGAGCCTGAATCCTGATAGTCCGCGTAGGAGACGTGCGTCTCGATATTGCCGTTCGCGTCGTAGATGTCCTGCTCGTAAGGCAAAAGGTCATCGCGATGGAAGGTGATGACGCGCACCGGCGTGTCCTGGTGCGTGCCCGGATTGTGGCGAATGATGGTCAGTTGGTACTCGGGCACCGAGTAGAGGTGCTTCTTCTGCGCATCCTCGATGGTCTCGGTGTCGGCGGTAACAGCGTAGTAGTCGTTCGGCTCCAGGCCGCGCACCACCAGCGCATCCAGAAAGAATCCCGGCCGCATGTTCAGTAGCGGGTTGGCCGACTTCTTGGTCGCGATCGTCAGCCCCTTGTAGGCCTTGTTGTCACGAGGCAGATAGAACGTGAAGTTCTTGCCGTCGCTGGCCATATCGAACAACTCGGTGCGCACCACGGGCACGCGCCCGAAGACGCGCAGCAATCCAGGCTTGCGCATCAGGATAATGGCCGGGAAGGTGGTGTAGTCGCGCGCCTCGCCCTTCTTGGTCTCGATCGAACTGGCTGAGACATCGACGCTGGCGTTCAACGTTTCAAGCGCCGCCCAACGCTTGTTCAGGCTGGCCACCAGTTCTTCGGCCGTCACGGTCTGCACCGTCGTCGGAGCCTTGGGAACGGGCAGATGACGCCGCGTATACACCAGGAAGCAACCCGACAATCCCCAGCAGAGAACAGTTATCGGCACAAATTTTTTGAACAAGGAAACGATCATCGCAAGCCCGCCTGTTTCTGCGCGCGGCGAAAGCCGGCGACGTTACGGTTATGCTCATCCAGCGTTGAGGCAAACAGCGAGCGCCCCTGCGCGTTCACGCTGGCCGCAACGAAATAGTAGTAGCCGGTCTGAGCCGGATGTTGCGCGGCACGCAGCGAAGGCAGACCCGGATTCGCAATCGGTCCCAGGGGCAGGCCCGCATGACGATAGGTGTTGTACGGCGTGTCATAGGCCAGTTCGTTCGAGCGCAACTGTCCACCCCATCGGTTCTCACGTTCCAAGCCGTAGATCACCGACGGATCGGTCTCAAGCGGCATCTTCTTCGCCAGACGGTTTTCGAAAACGCTGGCCACCTGCGGCCGCTCGTCATCCACCGCCGTTTCGCGCTCCACCAGTGAGGCGATGGTGACCATGTGATGAATGTTTCCCTTCAGATCCAATTGCGCCGCCTCCTGGCGAAAGCGCCGGACCATGGCGGCGACGACCTGGCTTGCCGTGGCCTTGCGCGCAAACCGATAGGTGGCCGGAAACAGATAACCTTCGAGATTCTTGGCCTGCGGATCGAGATCGGTGATCAGATTCGTCTCCTCCGTGGCCGCGTCGAGAAAATTCTGGCGCGTGCCGAGCTTCGCTTGCTCAAAGCGGGCAGCGATGTCGTAGATATTCGCCCCTTCAGGAACGACCAACGTGCGGAAGAATATATCTCCCCGCACAATGCGGCGATCAACCTCGAAGACCGTGGCCGGTTCGCTGAAGCGATACTCCCCCGCATGCAACTTGCCCCGTTTCCAGAACCGGACCAGATCGAAGACAAACTGACTGCGGACCACCCCGGCGGCTTCCAACTGGCGACCAATGCGAAAGGTGGTGGCCCTGGGCGCAATTGTCACGAAGGTTTCCTGCTCCGGTCCATACCGTTCGGTGACCAACCATGCAACGGCTCCAGCCGCGACCAACACGGCCAGCAAAAACAACCACAGGACAACCGTCACACGGGACCCTTTGTGTTTTCTACTTCTTCTGCGACGAACCATCCTGACCTGTTTGCCCTTCAATAAAGTGAGACGCAGCCTGATCCCTCAAGGACGCCCAATATAGGATTGTATCGGGAGGACGGCCCTCTAGGGGAGTCCTGAAACGGTACCAGGAGAGACTACGCCACTGGAAACGAGCAAAAAACCGCGCTATCTGGGTCTCGACATCGGCGACCGCCGCATCGGCGTGGCCGTCAGCGACCCGCTCGGCATCACCGTGCAGCCGGTGCTGACGCTTGAACGGCGGCGCAGCCGGCGCGAGGATCTGCGTTCGCTGGCCCGGCTCGCGCGGCGCTTCGGCGTAGTCGGCATCGTCGTCGGCAACCCCGTCTACCCTTCGGGCGACCTCAGCCCCCAGGCCGAAAAAACCCAGGCCTTCGCCGCCGAACTGGGCGAGCTGACCGGTCTGCCCATCCACCTGCTCGACGAACGGTACACCAGCCGCGAGGCGCACCAGATCCTCTACCAAGCCGGCCACAAGCGGCAGGAACATCGCAAGGTCGTCGACCAGATCGCCGCCGTGCTCATCCTCGAAGCATTTTTAGAGGGCCAAATGCCGCTGCCCAACCCCGACGGCGAGGATGAGGACGAAGACAGCTTCTAACACCTTCTGTTCCCTGTTCCCTCGTCCCTGTTCCCTGGTTCTCGTTCCCTGTTCCCTCGTCCCTACGTCCCTCGTTCCCTGCCCTATCGAAACACCACCGCCGTAAACCGGAAGATGTCGGTGTCTTCACTCTTCCAACAATCGCGGTCAAGACCGGCCTTCCCGCAGGTCTGCTCCAAAAATGTCTTCCGGTCCCAGCCCTGCTCTACCGGAACCTGTGGCAACAGCAAGCCCTCGTGGCCGCCGTTTTTCATCAGCAGCCCGTCACGGCCCACCTCGATCTGCTCCGCGTCGCCCACGCGCCGCAGGGGCGACAAGACCGAGATTTCGTAGCTCAACTCCGGCAACTCCTGCGGCGTGACCGGAGCAAACCGCGGATCGCGCAGTGCCGCATAAGTGGCCACGTCGCGCACCGTCAAATACAGCGGCTTCACCGCCGAGGTGTAGCCAATGCAGCCACGCAGTTGTCCCTGCTTGGTCAACGTCACAAAGGCGCCGTACTCGCGGCCGAGCGTCTCACTGGCCGTGGGCGCGGGTTCATGGCCTTCGCCCCGGCTCACGGCGCTCTCGACCGTGGCGCGCGCAATCGCTAAAAGTTCTTTCTTCTCCTCACCGGTCAGCGCGAAGGGTTTTTCGCTTTCGGAGGTCTGCGGCGACTGCACGAACAGGTCCGCGCTGTAGCCCACCACGCGCGACTTGTCGCCCGCCGTATCGCCCGAGTTGGCGTACCGCAAAACCTCGGCGCGGTTCGCGCCCATCCGCTCGGCATAGATCATCGTGGCCACAATCGGCGCACCGCCGCAGGCCTCCCACTGTCGCCGATCGAAATTGCGCGCCATGCTGTAGTAGTCCCAGGCCGCGAGCGCCGCCAGGGTTTTGCGATCCATCGTCACCGCCTCGGCGTAGGGGTGATAGTGCGACAGATCGGAACTGGCCAGCACCAGCGTTTTTTCCTTGTCTTTCTCGCTGGAGATCAACTTCGCCAGCGCTACACCCAGGGCGCGGCTGGCCTCATAACTCTGGTCGCCCATCACGATAGGGACGAGGGAAAAGCTGCCCACGGTGTGCTGCAACCACGGCAACTCGACCTCAATGGCGTGCTCGCCGTTCGCCTCCGTCGGCGCGTGGCCTTTGTCGGAAAGCTCAATGGTCGCGCTGCTCTTCGCGAGCTTGCGCGCAAACTCCTTGTCGATGGGAATCGTGCCCAACGGCGTGGCATACGCGTCGCCGTCATAAACCGACGTAAACTCCATCGACACATAATGCGAGGGCGCGATCACCACGATCCGCTTGTAGCTGTGCCCTTTGAGCGCCGCAAAGGTCTCCGCCGCCACCGGACCCGAGTAGACGTAACCGGCGTGCGGCGCCACCGCCGCCAGAATCTTTTCCTCGCTGGGATGCGCCTTCGTCTGGGATAACATCCGGTCCATCATCGCCGTCAACTGCTGCGCATCGCCTGGATAAAACGCGCCCGCCACCGCTGCCTGTCGCACTGTTTTTGCCTCCGCTTGCATGCTTGCCACCATAAGCCCGATCAGAAGGACGAAAAGTTTTCGCATCCAATCATTCCTCATGCCCTGTTCCTCACGCGTGCCAAACGCCCGCAATCGCCGCGCCGCAAAACGCGCACGCGCCCTGCGCATCGATCTGCCGCGCATCGGCTGAAAATCCCCGCCGCTCCACCAGCAGTTTTTTGCACGCCGGACAATAGGTATTTTCGGCCTCGTGACCGGCCACGTTGCCAAGATACACATAGCGCAGCCCCTCGGCCTCGGCGATGGCCTTGGCGCGTTCGAGCGTTGCCAGCGGCGTCGTCGGCAAATCGTTGAGCCGGTAGGCGGGATGAAAGCGCGAAAAGTGCAGCGGCACGTCGCCGCCGAGATTCGCCTTGATCCATGCGGCCATCGCGCGCAGTTCCTCCTCGCCGTCGTTCAGCGTCGGCACCAGCAGGGAAACAATCTCGACCCACTTGCCCATGGCACGCAACGCCACCAGCGAGTCGAGCACCGGCCGCAGTTGCGCGTGTACCTGCTCGCGATAAAACCTTTCGCTGAAGGCCTTCAGGTCGATCTTCACCGCATCCATCGCGCCGTAGAGCGCCTCGCGCGCTTCGCCTGCGACAAAGCCGTTCGAGATGGCCACGCTGCGCAACCCTGCCGCGCGTCCGGCTTCGGCCACATCGATGGCGTACTCGGCAAAGACCGTCGGCTCGGTGTAGGTGAAGGCAATCGAGGCGCAGCCGGTGGCCCGCGCCGCTTCCACCACGCGCTCCGGCGGCACAAACTCGGCAGGAATCTCTTCGGGCCGCGACTGCGCAATCTCCCAGTTCTGGCAAAAGGCGCAGTGCACGTTGCAACCGGCCGTGGCTATGGAAAACGCCAGCGTGCCGGGCAAAAAATGAAAGAGGGGCTTTTTCTCGATGGGGTCGGCATGAGCCGCGCAGGCCCGCGCGTAAACCAGGGTGCGCAACATGCCGCCGCGATTCTCGCGCACGCCGCAGTCGCCGCGCGACCCCTCGGCCACCACACAGCCGCGCGGACAGACCCGGCACTTCACCCGGCCGTCGGCAAGCTTTTCATAAAACCGTGCCTCGCGCACAAACTGCGCCTCGCCGGTCGCCAAAAACTCGCGCTCTGTTGTCTCACTGGGCATCCGTGGCTCCTTGGCGCGGCCTTCCGCACACCGCGCCGTGCCTTCATCCGCTCCCACTCTACGCTCGGAGTCCGCCGCGTGTCTGCGCGCGGTGGCCAGCGCACCGGCTTTTGCCCGCTCTCACCCAAAAGAAAAACCCAAAAGAAAATCGCGGGAATTGGCAGCCGCGCGATTCACTCCGGGACCGGCGCGGTTTCCATCGTTTTGCCTGCGGAGTCGCTCCGCGCCACGCCTGTCGAAGAATCAGGATGAGGTGCAAGCCGAAAGCGCATGAAGAGGACCGCAACATCGCTCGGGAGACAACAGAACAGGCGCGTAAACCGCCCCAGATCGCGCGCAACCAACGCCTTTCCGCGCCGGACGTGGAGGCTTTTCACGCTACTCGTTCTCGCCCTTGGCAGCGGTCAAGTTCTTTTGGCTCAAGTGGTTCCCGCAGGGGACGCGGGCCGTCTGCGCATCTCCTGCGGCGGCACGGCTTCCGCCTACGACATTTTCTACGGTGCGCAGCATCTGCTTGGATACACGGCCTTTGCCGACGCCGATGCGGCCCGCGCCGTGGGCCTGGAAGCCGAAGTGCGCCGTCTCGAATTCCACCAGAAGAACAGCGTTCACGCCGAAACCTATTCGATGGGCCTGCGCTATCACCGCGACCGGGACCTCGTTCAGCCCTACGGCAAGGTACTGGCCGGCTTCGGCCACATCAACTTTCCCTATAACTACGCCACGGGCCGCTACGCCGTCCTCACCCTCGGCGGCGGCATCGACTACGGCGGGAAACGCCGCCTCGGCCTTCGGACCGAGTTCGAGTACCAGCGCTGGCCCGGCTTCTCCTTCGGCGCGCTCTCCTCCTACGGCCTCAGCACCGGCATCCGCGTGCGTATTTTCTAGATTTTCGACGACAAGAGGCTGCAAGAAACGAAGTCTTGTGCGTATGCCGCGCCTCAGAAGTACGCAACAAAAACACTATCTGTCCTCCCGAGCGAACGGGGCCCCAAACGTTTTTCAGCTTGGGGGTGGTGAGTCGAGGGATCTGCGGTTGTTTTTCAAGATTGAAATCCCCGCCTCCCTCCGCCGTGTCTTTGTCCGCGGCCTCTACAAAGCGCGTTCAGGACGGGGATGCCGCTGCATTTGCACCAACAATGGGGCAAGATTCTGCACCCAGGCCACCGGGAGCAACAGAAACTCGACCACCAGGCGCGGCATCTGCCGGAAGTCATCGGCCAGTGAGCGGCCCTTGCCCGTCAAAAAAGCGCCACGGCGCATCACATGCAGATGAAAGAGAGCGGAGAGGAGCGTGAAGGTGCAAGCGGCAAAAATCGCACGCGCGGGGGCAGCGGCGCCCACGGCCCGGTGTACGCCCCAGTCAAGCACCTGCGACAAGGCGGGAATGGCCACGGCAACCAGCAGATTGCCGGCGAGACGCGAGCGCAGCTCAAGGGCCTTCTGCTGCCATCCGGCATAGAGGCCCGCAGTCAACGTCACGTAGGCCATCTCGACCAGAACCACGGCCACCCTGCCCTGCGCATGCCCATGGGCCATGGCCAGCACGTAGAGCAGTGACCTGACCCCGGCGCTCATTAGCGCACACTTCCAGTTCCAGCACGGGCAGTATGGCACCCTATCGAGAACCTCTCTGGTGTACATGGCCTTAGAATCGGCAATTTTTGCAAACGCCGCGTCAACGCCCGGTAAATTGGTGGGAAAAAACCGGGTATACCGTAATCAGGGAAGTGTTCCCGCGATGCGTGATTCTGGTCACAGTCCCCCCTCGCGCACTTCGCTAGCCTCAAGATGCTGGGCTTGCGCCCATATTTTGCCAGAGTGAGGAGTTTTTTCGAAATGGCTTACGTGATTACTGATGCCTGTGTCAAGGATTTTGCCTGCGTTGCGGAGTGTCCGTCCGGCGCGATTGCCCCTGCGGAAGGGGATGCGGCGGCAGCGACCGTCTCGCAGCTCTACATCAACCCCGATGAGTGCATCGACTGCGGCAGTTGCGCTTCGGTCTGCCCGCACACCGCGATCTTTTCCGCGGACGAGCTTCCGGCCGACAAGGCTGCTTTCGTCGAGAAGAACGCCGCCTACTTCAACTAGGTTTCGCTTCCCTTCAGAAAAAACGCCCGGTCCCGTAGCGGAAAGATCCGCACGGAGGCCGGGCGTTTTGCATTCCGCCGCTTATTTCGGCGGCAAGGGCGGCTGACCCGCCGGAGGATTTTCGGCCGGAGGCTTGGCGTCATTGGCAGGCTTGGTGTCGCTGGTTGTCGTGGGAGCTGCCGCCGGTTTTGTTTCGCTGGCAGCCGCAGAAGCGCCCTCCGGCATGGCGGCGGACGGCACGGCCGTGGTGGACTCGCTCGACGGGGAAGTCTGCGGTTGCGCCGGTTGCTGCGCTGGCGGCTGCGGAGCGCCCGAAGCGGCAGGCTCCGGTATCAGCAGCAGCACGGCAGGCGTCTGGGTCGTCCCCTTGGTCTCGGTGGAGAGGATCGGCAGGGTCACCGTCTGCGTCACCGACGGATCGTCGCGCAGCTTCATATAAAGCACGCCGCCAGCCGGATGCGGCACGGACAACTGCGCATCGGTAAACTCCATCGGCACCTCGACGGGATTGGCAAAATCCAGCGAAGCGGCAAAGGCCGAAGCCAGGAAGAGGTTGCTGCCCACCAGCGTGCAGGGCTTGGCGGCAACGTGCGGGCAGCGCAGTTCCTTGAGCGCTGGCAACCGCACCAGGGTTCCCAGTGGAATCCATTCGCCAGCCACTCCGTGCGCCGAAACAGCACGCACACGCACCGGCCCGAAGGCCGAGGCTCCGAAGCGCCTGAGCGGTTCGATGCTGCCCATGGCGGTGTGCGCATCGCCGAGCATCAACGTGCCATCGGCCAGCGAAAGCTCGGTGCGGAAGCCTCCGTCGACTCCGGCCACTTCCACCTTTTGGTCGCGTGGAAAGTTGGCGGGCACAATGGACTTGAGGAAGAAGACCAGTCGGCCGCCGAGCGGCAGATCGTCGGAACTGCCGAACTGCACCGTCGCAGCCGCGCGGGCATCCTGCACGCCCTTGCGGAGCAGTGCGACCTGTGGCCGCGCGGGCAATACCGTCACCGGCACCTTCAGTGTGCGCCCATCGGCCAGTTCCACCTTGGCCGTGTACTTTTTGCCGACCACGAGCTTCGAGGTGACCGTGCCGGCCTTCATCGTCAACTGGTCGGCGTCGCCGGCGCGGCTCAGTTCTCCAGAAAGGAAGACGATGCCGTCGAGTTCGGCCTTGGCAACCTCATCGAGCCGCGTGCCCTTGAGCACCGCCTCGGTGTCGCCGGTGCTCAGAATGAGCCGTTCGATCGAGGCGGCATCGGCGTAGGCCTTCACCTCGAGCTTTTCCGGTTTTGGCTGGCCGAACTGGTAAATCGAAAGCGTGACCGTGCCCGGTGCGGCATCCTTCATCGGCAGGGTGAGTTCGAGTTGGCCCGGATGCGCCACCTTCCAGGTCAGCTTGGAAGGAGCATCGGTGCCCGTCTGCTTTTCGATGCGGTCGATGCAAAGTTCGCCATGGCCTTCCAGATGCAGCGTGTCTTCGCGACCAACAACCAGCGCCGACTGATCGACCGCCGCCACGGTCCAGACTCCGTCGCCCGAGAAGTAGAGCTTATAGCGCGGACCGACCCAATCGTCGAAGCCCCACTTGCCGCGGACCTCGCCGCTCAATTCGCCCTCGGGCAGGCTCGGCGCCGGATGGGTCAGCACCAGACCGCCCTTTTCCAGGTCGACGGTCAGCGGCAGATCAAGCGGATCGCTCTTGGAGTGCGCCGGCGGGTCAATATGCAGCTTCAGTTCACGCGCCGCCTCTGTCGCGAAGAACAGCGGCGCGCCCTCGGCCGGAAGCACCAGATCGGGCTTCTGCGCGCAGAAACTTTCCGCCGGATTGACCGGGCGCAGCGACTGCGGCTTGGCCGGCCCAACCGGCGGCAGCGCCACCACCACCACCGACTTCGGATTGCGGAAGGAGGGCGGTGTGTTCAGACGCAGATTGAAGGTGTCGCCCGCGGGCAAGGCCAGCGCGGGAATGTACTGGAAATGCGCCGTGTGCATCGAGGAAAAGATCTTGGCCATGTCGACGACCGCGCCGACATAGGCGCTGTAGACGCCACTGCCGCCCATGCTCGATGCGGAAATGTTGTTCATCAGATCGATCGTCGAACCGCTGGCCATCTGCTCGACGCGCGACTGCGTGCTGGAGTCGTCGAACACCATGCCTTCCGGGTTCTGGGCCAGACAGGCCGCCTGCTGATCGGCCGGCTTGTCGAAGCAGCCCTGATCGAGCTTGAGCCCCAGACTGCGGGTAGCCATCTCGGCGCGCTCTTTGAGCGTTTTCTGGTCGATCTGCGAGCTGACCTTGATGTGCGCCAGGTAGGCCTCGACACGCATCCGGTCCCAACTGGCGCCCTGCATGTCCTGCGCGGCGCGGATGAAGGAACCGGGCTGATCGTGGACGGCCTTGCGCAAGGTATTGAAGTCGCCGCCGGTCTCCGGCGCCAGGAACATCAGCGTCTGCTGCGCCTCTTTGGGCACGGTGACGAAGACGCCCTCGCTGCGCACATTCGGCAGCCAGGTTTCGACGCGCGTAAACCAGTCGTTCGGCGGCGGGTTGGTGACCCCGCGCAGAAAGGCGATGACGAGCACAAAACGTTCGGATTGGCTGGGGGGCAGATCGGGATGAATCCATAATCTGTCTCCCGGCTGCAGGTTAGGAACCTGCGCGATGGGCAGAGTCACCGTTCCGCGTTTTACGCGTACGTCCACCTTCGGGCCGAGCAGATCGAAGGTGGCACCATCGGCATGCAGTCCGGTTGATACCAGGGCAATGAGCAACAGGAACAGCAAAGTACGACGCATAATAGATCATTGTACGGAGTACCAGCCCTATAAAAAATTTATAGTTAGGGAACTTTTTTCAGGAATCTGGGTTGAAGAACCAAAGATTGAATTGCTGATTGTTCAAGTCGCATCGTAAGATTAGTTCGCTATTGCTCGTACAATAGTATTTTGTGCGTATTATGCTAATCCGGCGATAGGAACGTTGACCTCTGGAACCATAGCGCAAAAATCAAGTCTAAAGTTTTATGGCAATAGTGTCGCAGAAAGGCGTTCCAAAACAGATTTTCCCCTTTGCGTTGCACTGAAACAAGGAACCGGTCCGGCCGATACAGCAAGAAGAACCTTTGGAGAAGAGGTATCCGGATCGTTGAAAATAGTATGTCTTGCGGACGTACCCCAACAGAAGCCTCCAGACCTGGGATCGCCGCAGGATTTAGAACAAGACCGCTGCCCGCAAGTATAGATTGCCCGGCGCGGCTACGGAGTGAAAATGAAATCGTCCAAAGCTGCACAAAGCAGCGTAGAAATGGGTCACTTGAGCATTCCAGCGGCAGAAGAAATTATTGAAAATGCTCTGAACGAATTGGCATACTCGCAGGATCCGGGCCTGGTCCGGGCTCTGCAGTTTCTTGCCCCGCCGGGATACCAGGCCATCGTCGAGTTATGCAGCGAAAGCGGCCGCTCGAAGCGCCGCAATGCCCCGGTCGACGCCTGGTCGCCCGAAGAAGACGAACTGCGCATTTATTTCGAGCGCACCGATGAGGCCGAGGCCGCTCCGCGACCGGCGCGTCCGGTCCGCACCGTCTCTGCCCCCACCGTGGAAGAAGAAGAAGACGATCAGCAGGCATTGCTGCCCGCCGACATGGACACGCGCGTGAAGGAACTTTGTACGGCGCTGGCCGAGGCCGAGCGTGGCGGACATGCCTTCATCGCCCTGAAGTGGTTCCGCGATTCCTTTCTGCCGCGCAAGGCCTTCCGCTGGAATCTGCATCCGGAGGCCCGCCAGGCAGTACTCGCCGAGGCCATTCAGCGCGGCGTGGTCATGACCAGCAAGATCGCCAACCCGAAGACCCCCGCCTATCCGACCACCACCATTCGCCTGAACCGCGCCGAGGCCGGCATCCCCGAGGAGACGCAGCGCTTCCATCCCGTCGCCGTGCAAGGTGAACCCCTGGCTTCCACCATGGAAGAGGAACGGGGGGAGGAGTGAACTTCTACTTCCTAGAGGCGACAGCATTTGCCAAGCTTTTTGTTCAGGAAGCCGGCTCCGAGGCGCTGATTGCGCTTCTGGAACCGGTGGAGGACAACCGCAAGCTGATTGCCGCCTCAACTCCCCTGGAGGTTTACACCGCGATCCGTCGCCGCGAGCGTGCCGGCGACATTGCCGAAAAAGCTGCCGCGCAGGCGCTCGACAGCCTGCGCAGCGAATCGGCGCGCACCGTGCAACAACCGCTGAACCCTGCCGTGCTCGAGTCCGCGCTGCAACTGATCGACCGCGCCCGCCTGCACTGGCCCGACGCTCTGCAACTGGGAGCCGCCGAGGCCGCCCGCGACATGTTCCAGAGCACGGAGATTGTCTTTGTCTCTGCCTCCGAACGGTTGCGCAAAGCCGCCGGGGCCGAAGGCTTCAAGACGATTGACCCGGTCAAGGATCTTGAAGCCCCGGAGAAAAAATCCGAACCCGTGGCCGACACAGAAGCGAAGCCGCTCGCGGAAGAGTAAGAACTTCAGCGCGGCTTCCGGCTTTTTTCGGCCAATAGGTAAACTCGTCGGTGTACAACTCACCGTCGAGGTCCGCGACGCGCTGCCCCAACCGCGTCTGCGCATCGCGGATGGCCTGGTTATAGACAACCGGGCCAACTTCCTCTAGAAAATAGTCCAGCAAAAAACCGGCCTTCATCTCGCCGACCGGCTCCTCGAAATTCTCTTCGATGTATAGCATTTCTCCAATTGCTGTAGAGCAAAGGCAGGATGCCGAGTGGCTTTTTCCTTAAGAAAAAGCCACCTTGCACGCAACTCAACACGGCACGTGTATTGGAGAAATGCTCTAGCGCTTGATCGAGGCCACGGCATCGGCGCAGGCCTGTTTGGAAAGCTCGACGGTGTTCATCGGGCGCATTCTCCCTTATTCCTTGCGAAAGCGATGGGCCTGTTCAAACTCCGCGCGCAGCTCGGGCGTGCGCAGGTTCTCGCGCAGGTGCGCCAGCCGCTGTTCGAGCATCAACAGGGAATGCGCGACAGCCTCGGTGTTGGTATAGGCGATGTCACGCCACATCGAAAACGGACTGGAACCAAGACGGGTCATCTCGCGCAGCGCGCGGCCACCGACCTGTTTGAGTTCGGGCGCCGTGCCCACCTCGTCCTCAAGCAGGGCGCTGAGGGCGGTCGAGAGAAACTGCGGCAGGTGACTGACCCAGGCCACCAGCTCGTCGTGCCGGGCGGCGTCGAGATCCAGCGTGTGCGCGCCCATGGCCATCACCCAAGCGCGCCAGTCGGAGACCAGCATCTTGGCCGTGGCCGAGCGCTCGGCCCTGGCATCATCGGTGAAGAGCCAGACCGCGCCACGAAAGAGCGAAGCATCGCCCAACTCGGCGCCGCCGCGTTCCTTGCCGGCCATCGGGTGACCGGGGAGAAAGGCCGCGCGGCCAGACTGGTTGTAAAGCTTCTGCCCGGCGGCAGTAATCTGCCCCTTGGTGCTACCCACGTCGGTGAGCATCTGCTCGGGGCCGAGCACGCCGGAGAGCTTTTCCATGAAGTCGAGGATGGAGAAGATGGGCGTGGCCAGCACCGTGATCTGCGCCGCGCGCGCGGCCTCGATGGGATCGGTGGCGAGCGTGTCGATGGCACCTAGCAAGAGCGCTGTCTGGCCGCCTTCGGCGCCGCGATTCCAGCCGGTGATCGAGCCCTTGAAGCCGGCCGCGCGCAGCGCCAGTCCGACGGAGGTTCCCAGCAGTCCCGTACCCAGAATGGCGATGCGCTCGATCATGGAGGCCCCTTTGGAGCGGCGTGCAATGCAGAGCGAGCGACGCGGGTAGGATGCGCGGAGTTGGCGCGATTCCATGCGCACTCTACTGGCTCCGTTCACGACGCTGACTCTGCGAACACCGCTGTCTTGGTTATCTTAGAGCAGTTCTCCAATACACGTGCAGTGTTGAGTTGCG
>Ga0255352_1000134_pt1 | contig 41208 bp, 33 predicted proteins | sample HBST0metaG_FD_189939 | JGI IMG/M metagenome (GOLD analysis project Ga0255352, IMG submission 189939) | Peat soil microbial communities from Stordalen Mire, Sweden - H.B.S.T0 | ecosystem: Environmental > Terrestrial > Soil > Wetlands > Peat | place: Sweden: Norrbotten County, Stordalen Mire...
CGGCCGGTGATGCTGGCGCGGATGGAGGCGATGCTGGCCGAGACGCCGGACCGGTTCATGAGCCGGAGATTGCTGGCTGAGTGCCGGAGCTTTGTGCGGCTGCCGAACGGGAAGACTGGGGCGCGGGCCGGCGCGCACGACGACCGGGTGATGGCGATGGCGATTGGGCTGGGTGCGCGAGAGGAGATTCTGGCGGGCGGACGCGGGGGACGATGAAAAATCTGCCGCGTACGGATGCGGGCGTATAAAATGCTGGGGAGATTCCGAACAGGCAAGGGGCGCGGGCGTGGCGGTTCTGGCTGTGCAGCAGATCCGGCGGATGCGGGGCGGTGCGCAGGGGCATTTGATGCTCGGCGCAGACGGCAACCTGTATGTCGTCAAGTTCCAGAACAATCCGCAGCACCGGCGGGTGCTGGCCAATGAGATGCTGGCCACGCGGCTGGCGGCGGCGGCGGGACTGACGGTGCCCGAGGTGGATCTGGTGGAGGTTTCAAGCTGGCTGATCGATCACACGCCGGAGTTGGAGATTGACCTGGGCAAGAGGCACGAGCGGTGCCAGCCGGGGTTGCAGTTCGGCTCGCGCTTTGTGGGGGGGATGATGCCGGGGCAGGTGGTGGATTATCTGCCCGAGGAGCAACTGGCCGCAGTGAAGAACCTGGAGGAGTTTGCCGGGATTCTGGTGCTCGATAAATGGACGGGCAATGCCAACGGACGGCAGGCGGTTTTCGTGCGCAAGCAGCGGGAGCGGCGGTATCGAGCCATCTTTATCGACTACGGACATTGTTTTCACGCCGGGGACTGGTGCTATGAGGATCTGCCGCTGCGGGGCGTGTATCCGCGTAACTTCGTCTACAGGAACGTGACAGGGTGGGAGAGCTTTGCGCCGTGGCTGGAGCGCTTCGAGACGATGCCGGAGGAGACGGTGTGGGCGGCGGCGAATGAGGTGCCACCGGAGTGGTACGGCGGCGATTTGAGCGAGATGGAGCGGCTGGTGGAGAAGCTGCTGGCGCGGCGGGGACGGATTCGGGAAGCGATCGAGATGTTCGGGAGATCGGACCGAAGACCGTTTCCGAAATGGGGCGCGCTGGACGGAAGTTTTGCGAAGGAAGTTGGGCCGGAAAATCGCTGGCATACCATCGTGGGGGCGGGGCAGGCGTAAGGGACCAAGGGACCAGGGACCAGGGACTAGGGACTAGGGACTAGGGAACAGGGAACAGTGAGTAGTGCACAGTGGGTAGCGCGGCTCGTAGTGAGTAGTGAGATGGAGCAGCCGGGCGGGATGGGGATGCGCCTTGAGATGAGAGTTATGGTGCGGAGCGCGGAAGTGAGAAGAAAAAAATGAGCGGCGAACAGGCGCGAAGGACGTGCGAGTTTTCTCTGCTCCGGTATGTGCCGGATGCGGTGCGGAACGAGTATGTGCACATCGGGGTGATCTTGCGCGACGAGGAGAGCCGGCGGCTGGAGGTGCGTTTTACGCGCGACTGGCGGCGGGTGCGCTGCCTCGATCCGGAGGCCGACACGGCGCTGCTCGAGGGGATGGAGGGCGAACTGCGGCAGAGGTTCGCGGCCGACCCGGAGGACGATCTGATGCGGCGGCTGCGCGAGTCGCTTTCGCTGAATGTGCAGATGACCGAACCGAAGGCCTACCTGGCCGAGAGTCTGCCGGCGGGGATGGAAGAGTTGATGCGGCTTTATGTGGAGCCGCTGGCCAGGGCGCGCGGGGCGCGGCCGAGCGGCCGGACGGCGATCCAGATGCGGCTGCGCGGGGCCTTTGAGCATGTGGGCGTATGGGAGTTGATGCGCAAGCGGATTGCGGCCTCGGAGTACACGCGGCCGGGCGATCCGCTGAAGATTGACGCGGGCTATCGTCCGAATGGGGTGATCCGGATGTTTCATGCGGTGAGTCTCGATCCGGGCGTGGAGATGGCCAAGGTGCTGGCCTTCTCGGAGGCGGGGTTGCGAGCCGGAGTGGCGCGCGTGGAGAAGGCGGAGCTGGAGCTGACGGCGATCATCGAACCTGCGGCGCAACTGGGAGCGAGCGACGAGGACCCGGACCGTTTGGCGGTGTACCGCTTCGGCGTTGAGACGATGGAGGAGCACCGCATCCGCGTGCTGACGACGAGTGACTTGGAACGCGTGGCCGAGACGGCGCGGCGCGAGTTGCAGGTGTGATTTTTTCGGGAGAGTTTGCCGAGAGTTTTCCAGGTTTGCAGTAGGATGAGTTTGTAAAGAACAGAGCAACGCTCGCGCGGGTGAGGCGCGAAGCGGGATACCGGCAGCGCAGCCCTTCGGGGTCTGCGCTTTTTTGTTTTTGGGCGAAGCGCGGCAACAAGGAAGGTGCGTGTGAGAGAACAGTTGCGGGAGATCTGGCGGCAGGCAACCGGCGGAGAGAAGAGGCGGGTGAGCGCGGCCGCGGCAGAGCCGGCGCGCCGGACGGTGGCGTTGCCGTCGATTCTGACGCCGACGCAGTTTCCATCGAACCGGCTGCCGAAGCCGACGCCGGCGCATCTGCGAAGGTTTGCCGAGACGCCGGTGGTGCGGCGGGCGATCAACGTGATCAAGGACCGGATCGCGGCGATGGACTGGCAGGTGCGAGTGCGGCGGGGGGCGCGGCAGAGCGAGATCGTCGATGCGAAGGAGAAGCTGCGAGCGCTGCGCAGAACACTGGAAGAGCCGAATGCGGCCGACAGTTTTCGGACGCTGATTGAGCAGGCGATCGAGGATGCGCTGACGGGCGGTTACGGTGCGATCGAGATGGAGGCGACGGGTGATGCGACGCGGCCGGCGCTGCTGTGGCCGGTGGACGGGGCATCGATCCGGGTGAATGCGAAGTGGGACGGCCAGCCGGAGACGCCGCGCTACACGCAGGTGGAGCTGGGACAGGTGGGTGCGGGTGTGGATCTGCGCGACGACCAGCTGATGTACATACGCATGAACCCGCGGAGCTTTACGCCCTTCGGATTGGGGCCGCTCGAGGTGGCTTTTGAAACGGTGAACCAGTTTTTGAGCGCGCACCGGTTCGCGGGCAAGCTGGCGGCGAATGCGGTGGCGCAGTACGCGTTGTGGCTGAACGAGGCGACGCCGGTGCAGCACGACCGGTTGATCCGCTGGTGGCAGGACGAGATCGAGGGCACGGGACGAGTGCCGTTGCTGTCGACGGAGCAGAAGCCGGAGGTGCTGCGTTTTGCGCAGGGAACGGATGCCGATCTGCGGCTGGCCTGGCAGGAGTTTCTGATTCGGATGATCGCGAATGCTTTCGGGCTGCCGCCGCTGATGCTGGGACTTGAGATGGACGTGAACCGGTCGACGGCCGAGGAGATGGCCGACGAGGCTTTTCGTGGAGCGATCTCGCCGCTGGCGCTGTCGCTGGCCGGGCACATTACGCGGGACCTGTTTGCCAAGTGCATCGGGTGGCGGGATTTTGAATTCGTGTTCAACGATCTGAGCGCGCGCGACGAGGACATGGAGCTGAATGTGCAGGTGAAGCTGCTGGCGGCGGGCGTGTTGACGGTGGACGAGGTGCGGGCGATGCGCGGACTGGGGCCGCTGGTGCGCGGCGGCGTGGCACAACTGACAGGAGAGGCCGAGTGAAGAGCGCCTGACAGAATGCGCGGAAATGAACCAGTGAGTGGAAGAAAGCGGTTGAGCGGAGAGCAGATGCGACTGGAAGCGATGGCGATGAAGATTCCTCCGGTTGAAGGACATCCGAACCGGGTGGCCTTCGAGGGAGTGTTGACGGTGGTGAACAGGGCCAGCGACAAGGCACCGGCCGGGGCGCGCGGGCACCGGGTGATGTTGACGCGCGAGGCGGCAGAAAAGGCGCTGCCGTCGTTGCTGGGCATGGCGGTGGACTATACGCCGAGCTGGGACGGACATGATGCGCGGCGCAAGATCGGGCTGCTGACGGAGGCCGATCTGCAGGGAAATGAACTGGCAGTGCGGGGGTATCTGTATGCGCGGGATTTTCCCGAAGTGGCCGCGGCGATTCATGCGCAGGCGCCGGCGGTGATGGGGATGAGCTATGAGCTGGCCGATGCGCACGTCGAAAATATGAGGGCCGAGATCTGGAGGTTGACGCGGGTGACCTTTACCGGGGCAGCAGTGCTGCTGCGCGAGAAGGCGGCGTATCGCGCGACGAGTTTTCGCATGGCGAGTTGAGGAGAGAGACAATCGCGCGTTTCAAGAAGGCTCCACAGGTGGAGCCTTTTTTGTTTATGTGACGGGAACGGATTCGGACAACGAGGAAGGAAGGCTATGGAAAACAGGGAGCAGGAGATGGTGGAGCGGTTGGAGGCAGCGACGACGTTGCTGGAGCGGACATCGCGCTGGCTGGAGGAGCGGCAGGGGGCGCTGTCGGGCGAGGTGGAAAGAATTTCGGCGACCGTCGAACAGAGCCGGCGGGAGGAAGAGTTGGCCGAGCGGCTGGTGGCGGCTGAGCGAGAGTTGGCGGAGTTGAAGGCGAATGCGGCTCCGGCAGTGTTGAGTGCATTGCGGCGGACGGTGCCGGCCGCGACGGTGGAGACGCTGGCCAAGCACGGTGTGGGCGATGGGCCGGTGGATGTGCGGACGCTGGATGCGGCGCTGGTGGGGCTGAGCCTGGAGCAGCGCATCGCGGTGAAGAGCCAGTTGCAGAGGGCGGGCGCGATTGCGTAGACGAGCTTTCAGTGTTTAGAGCATCTCTCCAATACACGTGCAGTGTTGAGTTGCGTGCAAGGTGGTTTTTTCTTAAGAAAAAAGCCACTTGGCATCCTGCTTTCGCTCTACAGCAATTGGAGAAATGCTCTAGCTGCGCGAGTGGTGTCACCGAAACCGCTTGAAAAACAACCGCGGATACTTCGTCTCACCATCCCCAATCTGAAGAGCGATTGGGGGCGTGTTCGCTCAGATGACAACTTTTATTTGGAAGAAGGACGCGGCAGGGATCGCGAGACTTTGCCGGAGATGAACAGCAGAAAAAATCGCAAGATTCAAGTGGACTCTTGCGAGGAAACGACTGGCCCCATGGAGGGGGCGGAAAGCCTATGAACGCAAGCTTTGCAGATATTCATGCCGCAGCGGATTACATCGGGCCGGGTGCAATCGAAGTTCCGTTGTATCAGACCGAGATCTTCGACATTTGCCATCGGGCAAACCCGTTTGGACAGCGGATCAAGCAGATCCCGGCGACGGGTCATCCGTCGCGGTTCTTCGAGGAGACGGCGTTGCCGACGCCGGGCACGGCGGGCTTCGTGAATCCGCGCAGTATTGCACCGACAGTGGTGACGCCGACACGCATCGAGCTGAGCGTACCGCTGAAGGCGATTGTGGCACAGATCAACTACAACCTGTTCGATGTTGAGTTGGGCAATCAGCAGCAGCAGTTCGCATATCTGCAGGCGAAGGATCTTGCCGATACGGTGAGCGGTGTGTTGGTGGCGCACGATGTGGCGTTGTGGAACGGCAACGATACGAGCCTGAGCGCATCGACGACCACGCAGTATATGGGCGCGATTGCGCAGATCGAGGCCGGCGGAAATACGACGACGATTGGTACCTCGGCATCGATTGTGAACGGGCTGAAGACGGCGGTGGCGAAGATGGTGGCCAACAGCAATTACCGGGTGCGGCCGACGGCGATCTATGCCAATCCGGTGTTGCTGGATCTGATTGATCAGGAGATGAAGACCGAGTTCAACGTGGTGTTGAATACGAGCAACATCACCGGCGGCGTGACGGTGAAGACGCTGTCGACGCAGGCGGGCGATCTGCCACTGATTCCGGATTGGAGCATCAGCTACACGGGTACGCCGGGTTCGGGCAGCGCGGTGTTGCCGGCCTATATCGTCAGCGAGGATCTGATCGAGTATCACTGGCTGGGCGATCCGGCTCCGCGCGTGTTCGAGCTCGGACTGCCGAATTCGCTGACGCATCAGTACGTGGTGGTGAAGTTCGGCGGCCTGGTGGTGAAGGGCGCGGGCTTTGCGCACTATGAAGTGCTGGTCGACCGCTAGAGCATTTTTCCAATTGGTGTAGAGCGAAAGCCGGATGCCGAGTGGCTTTTTCCTTAAGAAAAAGCCACCTTGCACGCCACTCAACACTGCACGTGTATTGGAAAAATGCTCTAGAAAACGAGCGGAGAGGACGGCAGGCGGAAGGGCCTCGAGGGGTGCGAGGCCTTTCTGCTGTTGCGATGGAAGACAGAGCGCTTTCGATTCACCTGTTGATATTGGAAGAGCATCAAAGGTGGATTTTTCTTAAGGAAAAAGCCACTTGGCTGTGTGCTTTCTGTAAAGAGCAGAATCGAAAACGCTCTAGATCGAAGCACGAGAGAAAAGGGTGAGGTATGGCTTATCTGCAGCCAGCGGAGTATACGAACTATGGATTGCCGGCGGGGACGACGGTGGACTGGATCACGGCTGCGACTGCGCTGATCAACAGCTACTGCAGGCGGCCGGATCTGAACGTGGCCGAGTACACGGAGCGATTGCGTCTGACGACGGGCGCGTATTCGGTGTGGTTGAGTTATCTGCCGCTCGCGCCGCTGGGAACGGCGACTTCGCCACTGGTGAGTCTGGAAGGGCGCTCGGCGAAGCCGCGGCGCGGCGAGATGCTGGCCGAGCCATTGTATGAGATTGCTCTGGCATTTTCGCTGCCGGGAAAGTGGATCACGATGGACACCAACACGGTGGACTACGACGCCAATACGGGAGAGCTGACGTTGCCGTGGAATCTGCTGGGCGTGCCGTTCAACGAGGTGTCGGTGACGTATACGGCGGGGCAGGCGACGATTGGCGACGATGTGAAGTCGGCCTGTGCGCAGATTGTGCGCAATGCGCAGGCGACGCCGGCGCTGAATGCGAGCAAGACCAAAATCGACACGATGCAGATGCAATATTTTTCGAGTTCGCTGGTGGACGAAACCGTGCAGGCATGGTTGCGTCCGTATGTGGCGAGCAGACTGGGGTAGGCGATGAGCGATACGGTGCCGCGCAACCCGGTGAGTGCGCCGCAGAGGATGGCCGACGCACTGCTGCGCAGTGTGGCGGGAGCCAGCGCGCAGTTGCGGGTGACGGGAACGAATACGGACTCAAACAAGTTTGAGTTGGGATTGGTAGCGACGACGTTCTATGACGTGGTGGTGAGTCCGGTGGTGATGCGCAAGTTAAAGCCAGAGTGGAAAGAGGATGCGGAGGCGCAGTGGGAGATGCTGGTTTCGGCGACGAGCGTTGCGCAGCAAGTGCTCACGCTCGATCTTGATTCAGCGCAGGCATTGTTTGCGCAAACACTGGCGGTGACGGTGGGCGGAAGGGATTATCTGATTCAGTCGGTGGCGTCGAACGAGGCCTTTGGACAGGTGTATCTCTATCGTTTGTTGCTGCGCGAAGCGACGTCGCAGTCGCTGTGAACTTCGTGTCGTTCTGAAAATTCTAGACCGAGATCGAGTGCGTTCGGTATGTGAAGGGGACAGGGAGATGCAGAAGGCGAAGGATTCGTTTTACATGGCGCTGCGCACGCGGTTGGTCTCGGTGAATGCGGAGCGGACGATTTTGCTGCGCGGAGCGGAACGGCCTGGCATTTTGGTGGAAGAGGCCGAGGCGCCTTTCAACCCGTTGCCGAGCGATGTGTTTGTGCTGCGCTGGCTGGGGATGGGCACGGAACTGGATTTGGCTGCGATGATGATTGCCGAGGAGTGCGAGATCGTGTATCAGACCAGCGGCGCGCAGAGTTATGGCGGGCTGGATCGCGGACGAGCGTTGAGCGCGATGGACGCGGAGTTGCTGTCGATTCTTTCTCCGTATGCGACGGCGAAGGTCGACTACTCGACGACAACGGCTACCGAAATGCTGACGCAGGTGTTTTGGGATGAGCCGGTCTTCGGCGCAGTGGCGGTGCAGCGCGACCGTCTGAGTCGCGCGGTGAAGGTGATGGCGTACAGCTATCAGGAGCAGGGGGAGTAAATGTCGCAGAACTGGATTTCGGCTCCCGCGCCGGTGACGCGCCGGGTGCGTGCATATTTCGCGCCGGTGGCGCGCACGACGCAGACGCCGGTGCTCTTCGATGCTTCCGCGCAAGGTGATTTCGATCTGGACGCGCCGCCCTTGCCATGGATCAGTCTGGGGTGGATCAAGGATTTTGCGCGCAAGCCGACGAGCAAAACAGCGGCGGTGTTGACGGGGATTCCTGCCGCTCCGCTCGATCAGGTGCGTGAAAGCGTGCAGGCAGAAGTGAGTTTTCAGTTTTCAAGCTGGACCAAGTTGACGATGGCGCTGGCTACCGGATCGCAGCACATGAATCTGCTGGCGCCGGCAACGGAAGCTACCGCATCGGCGGATGGTGCGACGGCGGCCACGGCGGTGAGTGTGCTGAGTGGATCGACGGCGACGGCGATTGTGCTGAGCTTAAGCGATGCGTCGAATTTTTCCGCGGGCGATATCGTGGCTATTGATGCGGACTATGGCGGGACGACGGGATATGTGGGAACGCCGGTTTCAGGCGCGTATGTAAAGAGCGTGTTATCCGATGTGGATTACATCCGGCGGGTGACCTTTAATGTTGGCCTGATTGCTTCGGTGAACGCGGCGACGCTGGCGTTGGCGGCAGCATTGCCGGGTGGCGTTCCAGCGACAAGCGCGAAGCTGCAAAAGGTGATTGGCTTTGTCGATCGCGAAGGCGGAAGCTTTTATCAGGAGTGGTCTGCGCTGTTCGTGATAGAGGGTAGCCAGGGCGAGCGGATCTTCTTTCACTATCCGCGATTGCAATCGATGGCAAGTGCGGAAGAATCTGCCGAATCGTTGGACGCCAAGCAGAAGGGCGGGCTAGCGCGCGTGCTCTTGAACGCACGGTTCATGGCGTTTCCGGTGACCGACGTGCTCGATGGAGAGCGCGTGGTGTGCTATCGCAGTTTTCTGCCGGCGGCAAATGCTCTTGTGTAAACAGTGCACGACTTTGTCTGTGCGGAAGAAGAGAGCCTGATGAAAATAACGATGCAGGGAGTAGACTACACGTCCGCGCTGGACGCCGCGCAGCCGCTGATGATCGAGCGCAAACTGAATGCGCCGTCGATCTGCCAGTTTTATGTGAGTTTGCCCAGCGACGAAAGTCTTGCTGTGCCGGCGCGCTTTGCGTATGTGAAGGTGATTGGCGATGACGGCACAATTTACTTTACCGGATATGTTGCGGCGAGTCCGCTGCCTGAATATGCCGGGATGGGGATCGAAGGCGCGCGCTATCGTTATGCGATTCGTGCGTTGAGCGATGAACTTTTACTCGATCAGTATCTGATGGCAACGAGCAAAGGCTCGACAGGAATGACGGTCAGCGCGCTGTTGGCGGCGCTGGCTAATCGCACCGGCTCATCGAAGATTGAGATCAGCGCATCTTCAGGCACGACGGTTGGTTCCTTTGTGCAACAAAGCGGAGCAAGTTGGAGCGCGAGTGCGTCTGTGGTGGCGTCCATGGCGCGGTCGGCCTATCGCGCGCTGAATGGAACGATTACTGTGAGCACGGTGCCGACGACATTGCACGTGTTGGACGAGACCAACGGATCGCTGCGCCCGGCAAATCTTTCGTTTACTTCGAATGTGAAACGCGCACTGGCGAACGATGTAACCGTCTGCGGCGAGCACGAGCCGGTGGTTTATGCAACGGAGTTTTTCGAGGGCGATGGCAGCACGACCGAATTTTATCTGACGCAGGATCCGTACATTCCATCTGCGTCGAAGTGCTCGATCATTGATGAGCTATTCAACGAATCGACAGTGAATACGCAGGTGTGGGGCAATACCGGGAGCAGCGGTTATCTGGCGATTGGTTCGGGCGGCCTGGCGATGAATGGCGGCAATGGTATTGATGGGCAAACACTGCTTGAGTGGCTCGACCCGGTGGAGATGGGCGGAACGCTGCTGCTGGAAGCGAGCGGCGTGCAACTGTCTCTTGGCAGCACGGGATATCTCGCGGGGTTTTACAGCGGCGATGAAACGGTGGACGGCTGCATTGCGGGATTCGAGGTGACCTCGGCGCAGGGAACGGGCGTGGTTTCGATTCAGCCGGTATTGCTGGGGACGCCGGGAGGCAGCAGCTATACGCTCGATACCTCCAGTGAATACACGCTGCGGATGCGCATTCATGCTGCCGAGTGTCATCGTGTAGAGCAGGTCTATCGTTCCTATGGCGACGATGGGGCGATCACCGTGGGTGGGTTATGGAACGTGAGTCCGGCGAAGGTGCTGATCGAGATTCAAAAATATGTGAATGGCGTCGGCTCTACGCCGGTTACGCTTTACGACGGATCATTTAGTTATATTCCAGGATCGTGTTCGGTGGTTGTGGCGAACAGCACGAATTTGGTGGGCAGTGTGCGGTCGGTGAAGTTGAAAAATCTCGGATCGGGCTGGGTAGTGAGTACGCCCTCGGGATCGAGTGCAACGACCCGTCGGCTGGGCACAACGGCAGAGGCGGGCGAGTGCCACATCGAACGTGCGGGCACGCTGGCGTTTTACACGGGCTACACGCCTGCCAGTGGCGAGTTAATCGCGGTGAGCTATCGGACGATTGGTCGCGCGGTGGGACGAGCCGTGAACAGTGCGAGTCAGGCGGCGTTGGTCGCGGCGGGATCACCGAGCGAGGCTGTCTGGATTGGTTCGGTGACGAGTCCCGAGGCGCGGAGTTCGGCCGATTGCCGCAATGCGGCGATGGCAATGGAAGAAGCGGCGGCGGGGCAAAGCGCGTTGTGGAGCGGCACATACAAGGGTACGCAGTTGGATTTTTCAACGGATGTGTGGCCGGGCGATGCGATAGAGTTGACGGCGAGTTCGTTGAGCCTCGATGCGCAGGTGGTGGTGCGTTCTGTGAAGTTGACCTATCGCGCCAGTGTGCCTGATCTGGTGACGTATGAGGTGGCCTTTGCCAACGACTGGGCAGATGATCTGGCGATCAAGACGAGCACGACTGTTCCCGATGACACGTTGCTGCCTGTGGTGATTGTGCCGACGTTGCTGGCGAATCTGAATAACGTGACGGTGAGCGCGGTGGGGAGTTCGACGGTGACGATGGATGCCGGTGTTGCGCCGCCGACGGGGGGCGGTTTCGAGATTCGCCGCAGAGACAATGCGTTCATGGCGGGCGAGGATTCGGATCTGGTGATGCGCGCGACGGTGCGTACGATGAGCTTTGCGCGTCAAGCCTACAACGACCGATTCTATATCCGGATGTACGATAGCGCGACACCGCCGAACTATTCGGAGTTTTCCGCGGCGCTGTTTATCAATTTGCCGGTGAGCTCGTAAACGAGAAGAACAGGAGTTCGGCACATGCGGATGATGAATGAGTTCGAGGCGCAGGTTTTGAGCGATCTGTGCGTGCTGAAGTTGCAGATGAGCGGCCTCGTGGGCGACGGCAATGGCGGACGGTTGGCCGAGTTGGAGCGACGGATTGAGCGGCATGAGCGCAACTGGCAGCGGACCAAGGGATTTCTGGCGGCGGCGAGCGTGGTGGTGACCGTGCTGCAGGCCGCCTTTGTGGCCTGGCTTCGGCGGTAGGCAGATTCTTTGGGGATGCACGCGGCCGGATTTTGGGCCTCGTATAATCGGTGTATGAGCACACAGCCATTGGTGGGCGTGGTGATGGGCAGCAAGAGCGACTATGAGGTTTTGTCGGTCGCGGTTGAGATTCTGCGTGCCCTTGAAATTCCTTACGAAACAAAGATCGTCAGCGCGCATCGCACGCCGGATCGTTTGTTCGAGTACGCGGCGACGGCGCGCGAACGCGGTCTGCGCGTGATTATCGCCGGCGCGGGCGGCGCGGCGCATCTGCCGGGTATGCTTGCGGCGAAGACGTTGGTCCCGGTGCTGGGCGTGCCGGTGCCAGCCACGCTGCTGAACGGTCTGGACTCGCTGCTTTCGATTGTGCAGATGCCGAAGGGCGTGCCGGTGGGAACGCTGGCGATTGGCAAGCCGGGTGCGGGCAATGCGGCTCTATTTGCCGCCGAGATTCTTGCCGCGACCGATGCGGCGCTCTACGCGCGGCTGGCGGCCTGGCGCGCGGCGCGCACGCAAGAGGTGCTTGACCAGGAGTTGCCCGCGTGAGTACGAATGCCAAAGTGCCGGTGATCGAGCCGGGCAATCTGATTGCGATTCTTGGCGGGGGGCAATTGGGCCGCATGGTGGCGATGGCCGCACGCACGATGGGCTACAAGATTCGCGTGATGGATCCGGAGCCGCACTGCCCGGCGAGCTTTGTCGTCGACGAAGTGGTGACGGGCCGCTGGGACGATGCCGAGGCCGCGCGACGGCTGGCGACGGGCGCTTCCGCCGTGACGCTTGAGATCGAGCAGATCGGCGTTGAAGCACTGCGGCAGGTGGATGCGATTGCGCCGTTGCGTCCGGGCGTTGAGCCGATCCGCATTATTCAAGACAAGACGATCCAGAAAGCATGGTTGGCCGAAAACGGTTTTCCCGTTGGTCCGTTTCGCGTGGTGAAGAGCGAGGCGGAGCTGCAGGAGGCCGTGTCTGCACTGGCGAACCGTGTTTTTCTGAAGATCGGTTGTGGTGGCTACGACGGCCGTGGACAGGCGCGGATCGGGTTCGAGGCCGTGCCGACGCACGAGAGCATTGCCGCAGCATGGCAGGCGATTGGCGCAAAGCCCGCCGTGGCCGAGCAGGCGCTCGATCTTGCTTGTGAGATCAGCGTAATGGCCGCGCGGAACCCGGCCGGCGAGGTGCGCTCGTATCCTGCGGCGCGCAATCATCACGAGAATCAGATCCTGGCCTGGAGCGTGCTGCCAGCCGAAGTTGCGCCGGAGCTTGAGGCGCGCGCGCAGGCGCTGGCCGCGGCGATTGTGGCCAAACTCGGCATCGAAGGTCTGCTTTGCTGCGAGCTGTTCGTGACCAAGCAGGGCCAGCTGTTCGTGAACGAACTTGCGCCGCGTCCGCACAACAGCTATCACCAGAGCGAACGCGGATCGGTGACGAGCCAGTTCGAGCAACTTGTGCGCACCACCTGCAATCTGCCGCTCGGCGATACGTCGTTGATCGCACCGTGCGCGATTGTGAATCTGCTTGGCGACGTATGGATCGACGCCGGTGGCAAGCCGAACTTTGCCGCGGCGCTGGCCGTTCCCGGTGTCCGGCTGCATCTGTATGAAAAGCTCGAACCGCGTCGTGCGCGCAAAATGGGCCACCTTTCCGCGACGGGCGCGACGGCCGAAGAGGCGCGGGAACGCGTGCTTGAGGCGAAGAGCAGACTGTAGATCCTCTTTCACCAAGCAAAAGAAACCGGGCAACCCACTTGCGTGAGTTGCCCGGTTTCTTTGTGCGTTTGGTGCCCGAATTAGTCGAGCTTCTTTTCCCAGGTCTTGGGACGCTTGTTGGCCTGCAGAACCTTCTTGCGCAGGCGCAGCGACTTGGGCGTGACTTCGACCATCTCATCGTTGGCGATGAACTCGATGGCCTGCTCCAAGTTCATGGCCTTGTAAGGAACCAGACGGACGGCATCGTCTGCCGACGAGGCACGCATGTTGGTGAGCTTCTTTTCGCGAACCACGTTGACGTCGATATCGTTGTCGCGAGAGTGCTCGCCAACGATCATGCCTTCGTAGACTTCGACGCCGGCGCCGGCGAAGAGCACGCCGCGCTCCTGCAGGCCGTTGAGCGCGTAGGTGGTCGTAACGCCCTGGCGGTCGGCGACCATCGCGCCGGTGGGGCGCTGCGGAATCTCGCCCTGATAGGGCATGTAGCCATCGAACAGCGAGTTCATCACGATGGTGCCACGCGTGTCGGTCAGCATTTCGCTGCGCAGGCCGATGACGCCGCGGCTGGGTACGCGGAACTCCAGACGCACGCGGCCCGAGCCGTGATTGTGCATCTTGGTCATCTCGCCCTTGCGGGGTCCGAGCTTCTCGATGACCACGCCGGTGAACTCTTCAGGCACATCGATCGTCAGGTACTCGACCGGCTCCATGCGGGTGCCGTCGACGGTCTTGGTGATGATCTCAGGCCGGCCCACCATCAGCTCGAAGCCCTCGCGACGCATCATCTCAATCAGAATGGCGAGCTGCAATTCGCCGCGGCCGAGGACCTTGAAGCTCTCTGCCGAGTCGGTGTCTTCCACGCGAATCGAAACGTTGGTCAGCAGTTCCTTCTGTAAGCGGTCGCGCAGATTGCGACTGGTCACATACTGACCTTCGCGTCCGGCAAACGGCGAGTTGTTCACACTGAACTGAATGCCGATGGTCGGCTCGTCGATGACGATCAGTGGCAGCGGATCGGGGTTTTCGAGGCTGGTGATCGTTTCGCCGATGGTGATGCCTTCGACGCCGGCAACGGCCACGATGTCGCCCATCTCGGTCTCGGTGGTTTCCGTCCGCTTCAATCCCGCGAAGGTGAACAGCTTGGTGATCTTGGTCTTCTGCAGCGAGCCGTCGCGCTTGGAAATGGTGACGTCTTCGCCTACGTGCAGGGTGCCCTGGAAGACGCGGCAAACAGCGATGCGGCCGAAGTATTCCGAGTAGTCGAGGTTGGTGACGAGAATCTGCAGCGTGCCGTTTTCATCGCCAGTGGCGGCCGGAATCGTATTCTGAATCGCCTCAAAGAGCGGCTTCAGATCCGTGCCCGGCGTGTTCATGTCGGTGGTGGCGGTGCCGTTCTTGGCCACGGCATAAAGCACCGGGAAATCAAGCTGCTCTTCGGTCGCATCCAGATCGATGAACAGATCGTAGACTTCGTCGAGCACTTCCTGCGCGCGCGCGTCGGGGCGGTCGATCTTGTTGATAACCACGATCGGCTTTAGCTTGGCTTCGAGAGCCTTCGAGAGCACGTAGCGGGTCTGCGGCAGCGGGCCTTCGGCCGCGTCCACCAGCAGCATCACGCCGTCCACCATCTTCAGCGCGCGCTCGACCTCGCCGCCAAAATCGGCGTGGCCCGGCGTATCCACAATGTTGATCTTCTCGCCGCCATAGTGGATGGCTGTGTTTTTGGCGAGAATCGTAATGCCACGTTCCCGCTCCAGTTCGTTCGAGTCCATCACGCGATCAGCCACTTGTTCGTTGGCGCGGAAGGTTCCGGCCTGTTTCAACATGGCGTCGACCAGGGTGGTTTTGCCGTGGTCCACATGGGCAATGATGGCGATATTGCGTATCGTCTGACTCACAGGTGCAGGTTTCCTTTTCTCGGATTCGGCTCTCGCGCCGTTGTTGTCGTGATCGGGGCGCGATGGGGTGAGGTCTTGAGAGTGAAGCGGATCTTGCCCGCAAGGGGGAAGATCCATCCGTGTGCCATGGCGCCTCGTTGGAATCCGCAAATGCCACGGGATACGGTTGGGAAGCTTCTGAAAAAAACAGTAGCAACCGCGCAAACGGCGCTTTTTCCATTCTATCAGCCGCTCGGAGTGCTCGTCTCACCCGTGACGGGTTATGCGTGTGCCCCAAGAGGAGTGCGTAACCCACAAATAATTCACTCGACAGGATATAGCGCGTCAGTTTCTCAGGAAGCCGACGCGAAATTGAAGGAAAATTATAGGAACAGGGACAAGGGACTAGGTGCTGGTGTTTCGTCTCGGGTCTTTGCAACAGGAGGATAGCTGTCCCATCTGAGCGAACGGGGCCCCAAGCGTTTTTCAGCTTGGGGGGTGGTGAGTCGAAGGATCTGCGGTTATTTTTTATCCTCTGCAGTTTGCACAGGAGTGCCACCGTTCTTCCTATTTTCTGTTCCCCGTTTCCTGCTTTTGCGCGTGCAATCGCTCCAGTGCGTTGCACGCTGTCTGGATGCCGTTTTCCCGCGCCAGAAGCTTGGCTACGCTCTCGGCTCGTCGCGCGTATTTCGGTTCTTCGAGCATGGCGGCGAGTTTGCGCGCCACCCGCACCGGCGTGTAGCGCTTCTTGCGGACGACCTTGGCCACCTTCAGCCGTTGCATCCGCCGCGCATTGTCCGGCTGGTCGTGCGAGTAGGGCATGATCAGCATGGGCTTTCCGGCGCGCAGGCATTGCGCCGTGGTGCCCACGCCGCCTTGGTGCACCACCAGCCGCGCCCGCGGAAACAGCGCCGAATAGGGTGCGTACTCGGCCACGCAGATCGAATCCGGCAACTCGATCCGCGGCCGGTTGCGCGGATCGCCGCCGATCAGCAGCACCGCTCGCAGGCCCAGCTTGATGGCCGCCCGCGCCGAATATTCGTAGAAGCTGCCCGCTGCCAGAACGGCGGCTGACCCCAGCGTGAAAACCACTGGAGGCTCGCCCGCGGCCAGAAACCTTTCGAGATTCTCCGGCAGCTTCGCGTTGCCCGCGTCGGCATCGTAGAAGCAGAAGCCGGTGGTCAGCGTGTGCTCCGGCCAGTCCTTCTGCGCTTCGCCTAGAACGTGCGAAAACAGCGCCAGCACCAGATCCGGTGAGTGCTTGGCGTCGAATAAGGGATTTTTCCCTTGGGGCAGACCCAGTTCGCGGCGCAGTTCAAAGATCGGCTCCGGCCATTTGCGACTCACAAAGCGGGCGAGCCTCTTGATGGCGCGGCCCATGCCCGGGACGGCCTTGTCGGCTCGCGCCAGTCGCGGATACATCGGCAGCACCGGCGGATCGAAGGCGGAGAAGAACGAGAGCGGTGCGAGCACGTAGCTGGCCCAGGGGATTCCGGTGGCCTCGGCGACGATGGGGCCGGCGTAGTTCAGCTCGCCCAGCAGCATCAGGTCGGCACGCTCAGGTTCGGTGGCCGCCACCAGCAGGTCGGCGTAGGTCTCGCGCAGGGCGGGGAAGAGAAAGCGGCGCAGGCCGGTCTCCGTGCCGGTTTTCACGTCGTAGATCATCTCCACCAGCGCCGTGTTGGCCGGGTCGATGTCGGGGCGAACGGCGCGGAATTCGAGGCCCAGTGGCTCGACCTTCGGCCGGTAGACCTCCGGCAGCGCCATCACCGGCACGTGGCCTCTCCGCTTCAGTTCAAGCGCCAGGGCAATCAGAGGATTCGTATCGCCAAAGGTTCCGATGTTCGAGAGAACAATCCGCAAGGTCGGTTTCCTTTCACTACCACTTTATTCGACGGCCCCAAACGGAAATATTTTCCTCGGGTTACGAAATGGTCTGTCGGTCTTCGTGGCCTCCGAATGTCTCCTTCTTTTTCTTATCTATATTCCTCATGTCGTAGCATCGTTCTATGAACCGATATCTCCTCTGCCGGACGCGGCTGGCGGTTGCCTTTTTCTGCGCTGCCGCCGTATGCGTGTCCGCTCAGTCGCCGTCGTCTTCGGCGCGTGTCGACGCGTTTCTTTCGAGCCTTCATCACAGCCACTCCATCAGCGTGGTCGCCGTATCGCCCGATGGCAAGCGTCTGACCTGGACCCAGGATGGCGAGCTTCGTCTGGCTCCACTAAATGATCTTGCCCGAAGCCAGCGCGTGGTCGCCTCCTCCAGCCAGCACTGCCACGAGGGCGATCCCTTCTGGGCGCCCGATTCGGCTTCTTTGGGATTTCTCGCCAGTTGCACCGCCGGGCAGACAGAAATTTATCTCGACCGGCTCGACGGCAAGACGCCGCGCGCGCTCAGCCGTTTGCACGGTGAGGTCGATAACCCGGCCTTTGCCCCCGACGGCAAGTCGGTCGCCTTTCTTTACGTGCCGAACGCCACACGCCACGTCGGCGCTCTGGCGGCGATGAAGATGCCCGCCGGAGTCATCGGCGAGGACGGCATCGAGGTGCAGCACATCGCCACGGTTCCGGTCACCGAGACCGACGCAGAGCCGAAACTGATCACGCCGACCACGCTCCACGTCTATGAATTTGACTGGTCGCCTGACTCGAAGTCCCTGGCCTACATCGCCGCCAACCCTCCGGGTGAAAATAACTGGTGGGTCGCCAAGCTCTTCACGCAGCCGCTGGCCGGCGAGCCGAAGGCAATTCTGGCTCCGGCCGAGGTTGCTGGCCCCTTGCATGGGTTGCAGATTGCGCTGCCACGCTGGTCGCCCGACGGCCAATCGATTGCCGTCATCGGCGGTCTGATGAGCGATCAGGGCTCGACCGGCGGTGACATCTGGCTTGAGCCTGCGGCTGGCGGAACTCCGCTCAATCTCACCCCGGGAAGGGCTTCGACGCCGGTCTGGCTGGAGTGGGCCAGCCCCAGGCAGATTTATGCCACCGAGCAGGCGGCCGGCGCGGCGCGGCTGATCCGGCTCGATCTTCCTTCGGCGCTGCCGACGGCGGCCGTGCCCGCAACGGTGGTTTCGAGCTTTCCGGGATCGCTGGGCAACGGTCGCGACTCGATGGGACTGGCGGCACCGGCCGACCACTCCTTCTTCCTCTTCCGCGGCAGCAACTATGAGCGCGCGCCGGAGATTTTTTCCTTCGACGCCAAGGCGGCGGGCGCGGAACCGAAGGCTTTGACGCATCTGAATCAGGATCAGAAGCCGGTCTGGGGCAAGTCTGTTTCTCTTGATTGGACCAACGAGGGCTTCCATGTCCAGGGCTGGCTCCTGTTGCCGAAGGACTACGATCCTGCCAAAAAATATCCGATGATCGTGTTGGTTCACGGCGGCCCTGCTGCTGCGGCGCAGGCCAGTTGGGGCGGAGGTGCGGGGCTTTCGGCCACGGCTTTTTCCGCGCTCGACTACTTTGTGCTGCAACCCAATGATCGCGGCTCCTTCGGCCAGGGCGAGGCCTTCACCCAGGCCAACCGCAAGGACTTCGGTTATGGTGATCTGCGCGATATGCTGGCTGGCGTCGATGCCGTGCTGGCCCGGTACCCAGCCGTGGATCCGAAGCGCGTGGGACTCACTGGCTGGAGCTATGGCGGCTTCTCGACCATGTTCGGCGTAACGCAGACGACGCGCTTCCGTGCCGCTGTGGCCGGAGCGGGCATTGCCAACTGGCAGAGCTACTACGGCGAAAACTCCATCGACCAGTGGATGCTGCCTTACTTCGGAGCGTCTGTCTACGACGACGCGGCCGTTTATGCCAAAAGCTCGGCGATGACCTACATCAAGCAGGTGAAGACGCCGACGCTGGTGGTGGTGGGCGACCGCGACGGCGAATGCCCGGCTCCTCAGTCCTTCGAGTTCTGGCATGCGTTGCGGGCCCAGGGTGTTGCGACGCAGTTGGTCGTCTATCCAAACGAGGGGCACGGCTTTGTGGATGCCGGCCACCGGCGCGATGTGCTGGTCCGTGCGCTGGACTGGTTCGATCGCCAGATGCCGGTCTCGCACTAACTTGCAGCCCTGGCGCGTCTGGCTTTCGCGCCAGGGCTGGCAAGCACCTGCTTTCCATCCCCGTTTTCGGACGTCTATCTTCTGTGGACCTCCGGCCCGCGGTCCGCTGCCACAGGCCGGTCCGTCCTGATACACTTTTTTCTTGGAGTCTCTGGCGGAAACTCTCTCGTTCCATCTCTGTGGTGCGGAAGGGTTCATGCGGCAAGATTCCGTGTTTTCATCCGTTCCACGGTCTTTGGGGCCGCGGCCGGGAAGTACAACTCTGCATTACCGACGGTTCTATGTAGACCGTTCCGCAGTTCAAGAAGGCGGGGCGGGGAGGATTCATGCGGCGGTTTCTGACGCTTGTTAGTTTGTTATGCCTGGCCCTTCCTGCCGGCATTACTTTGACTGGTTGCACGCGCAATCCGGCGGCCAACTACTGCAATGGCAGCGGGTACGGTGCGAAGATCACCGATGTTGCTTCGATTACCCTGCAGCCGCAGACGACGGGCATTTCGCTGGCCTTTGGTCAGACCAAGCAGATTACGACGCCGACGGCCGCCACGTGCAAGGGCGATACCGCCAGTGTGAGTTCCTACACCTACGGCACCACGAACAACAAGCTGGTCGACATCTCGACCAGTGGCATGATCTGCGCCGGCACCTGGAACCGCAACTCCGGCGGCGGCATTTCGGACTACACCACCTGCAATAAGCCCGATCCGCTGCCCTCGACCAACGGTCTGCCGTATAGTGCGGCCTACATCACCGCTACGGCGAACTCAGTGACTTCCAACTCGGTCGAGGTCTACGTTCATGCGCAGGCCACCTCGGTGGCGCTGGTCGGTTCCAGCCAGTGCTATTCTCAGACGGCGACGACGACTCTGACCTCGCAGGCTTGCTATTCCGGCACTGACAGCAGCGGCAGTAGCACTCAGTATCTGTTCTGCAAACCCACAACGGTGACGGATTCTTCGAATTATGCCTGCCCTGTAGCCTCGGGCGTGACCACGATTCCGACCTGCGATGCGGCTCTGGGTGCCTTCACCTATACGGTAGGCACCTCGACGATTGCCTCGATCAACGCCGACACGAACGTGATTACGGCGCTTTTGCCAGGCACAACCGCCATCACCGCTTCAGTGGCGGGAACCGGCGCTTCGGCTGGCTACTTCTCTGTCTGTCCGGTTGGGACGCTCGCGCTGAAGACCTCCACCAGTGGGACCTCTGCCTCGATTACGCAGGGCGTACAGCAGACACTGACCGCGACGGCGACCGACACCTCTGCGACGCCCGCGACGGTGACCGGACTTAGCCTCGATTACCAGTCCACCAACCCGGTCGACATCAGCGTATCTTCTGGCACGATTACGGCAACCTATCCGGGCTACGCGTCGATTACCGCCATCTGCCAGCCTTCCGACTGCAACCCGGCGCCGACCAACGAACTGGGCCTCTATGGCACGGGCTTGTCGATTGCCTCCAACACGGTCAACATCACGGTGCCCGGTACCACCAGCAATTACGTCTGGTTTGCGGCTCCCGGCAAGTCGCAGTACTTCGTCGATTACGATATGCTGCACAGCTCGCTGGGCACCGCCGTTCGCATGCCCTACGTGCCCAACTCCATGGCCATGGACAAGACCGCGACCACGCTGTACTTCGGTTCGACAACCGGGCTGATGGCCTATTCGACGACCACCAACAGCATCACCACGCAGAACACCAGCTATCCGGGTGTCGTGCTGACGGTCTCGCCGGACGACTCGGATCTTTTGATCAACGATCAGAGCCGCGAGATCTTCTATATCTACGGCGTTTCCGGCTCGGCAGCCGTGGCTTCGCAGGGCGGCCTGGGCGTGGCCGCGGCCTGGACCCCCGACAGCAAGACGCTCTACATCGTGGATAGCACCAGCGCCAACACCACGTCGAGCTCTGACCACAAGAACATGCTCTACGTCTACAACTCCAGCACTGGTTGGAGCAGCTATGCGTTGAGCTATACCACGGCCCAGTCGCTAGCCATCACCATCCCCAGCGTAGGCGCTTTCCTGGCTGGTACTGAGACCGTGGCGCACTCCTGGTGCCCGACGGGTACGGTGGGCGATACCTCGGACATGGTGCTCTATCCCCCGACGCTCGACACCGATCCGACGACGTCGACCGGTGGCCTGAACACCGCGACCGACATCGTGAGTGCAACCGTCGACGGCAGCCACATCCTTGGCACGAAGCTGAACTCGGGCACTGTCACTTTGGCCGACATCGGCGTAACTATTCCGACCTCGGTCTGCCCGACCACCTCTACTACCTCCAGCACAACGACGACGCAGACGCTGAACGGAGGCGAGGTCACCTTCGGCAGTACGGTGAAGACCACCGCGCTATCCGGTGTCAATCCGACGGCCGTCAACCAGATTGTCGCCTCGCCGGTTGCCGCCAAGAACCTGGCCTTCATCACCTACACGGCCGATTCCAGCAATACCAGCGCGACCTTGCCGTACTACCTGTACACCACCAAGGGCACGCTCGGCACGCTTGGTTATCTGTCACTCGACGGAAGCACGTCGATCTCGGCTCCGGTGGCCGGAGCCTTTACGCCCGACGGCAGCTATTTCGTCGTTTCCACCGCCGGAGACAACAAGGCGCACTTCCTGACGATTCCCAGTTCGGTTAGCACCTCGAACCCGCCAACCGACAGCCTGCAGGTCACCCCGGCCTTGCCAGCCTGCAGTTCCACGAGCACTGGCTGTACCTATACCGGCTCGGACACTACGGTGCCCGCCACGGTCATTACCGTCAAGCCTCGTGCGACGACGTAGCACGCAGGTAACATGCTGACTTGAAGAGGCTGGCCTTGTGCCAGCCTCTTTCTCTTCTTGTTTCCGGTTTTTGTCTCAATTTCTGTTTCCTATTCCCTCGTTCCTCTCTAGCCTTCCCCCGCCCCTGGCACGATAGAATCAAAGCATGATTAAAGGAATTTCGTTCCTGCGCCCGGCCGGCAGTGCTCAAGCGTACGAAAGCCTTGCGAGCTTTTTCTCCGCGTTGGGTTTCGCCGGTGGCAAGGGCTGGCAGGAGCCGTCGAGCCGCGGCGCCGCGTTTCTCGCGCCCCTCGGCAATCTTGAGTTTGTAGATGGCCAGTTTCCTCCCACTGCCGACGTGCTTATTGAAGTCACCGCGCTCGACAGCGTGCATCAGGCCGCAGCCATTTGGCTCCGCTCGCAGGGCGGAGAAGCGGCGCTGGCACGCCTGTCGGCCATTGCCGAAACCAACTGGAAATCGCAGCTTTTCACCGTAGAGCCAGAGTCGGGCTTCAAGTTCTCTTTCTGGGCTTGGACCGATCCGGTGCAGGGCAAGCCGGTCGCTGTCGAAGGCGATCTCTCGGCTGAGGGCATGAAGTTTGCCATCGTCGTCGCCCGCTGGAACGCGGTGATCACTGATCGTCTGCTCGATGCCGCTCTCGATGCGTTGTTGCGCTCGGGTGCCGCTCGCTCTGATATTCAGATCGTGCGCGTTCCCGGTGCCTGGGAGGTTCCCGCCGCGGCGCGCACCATCGCCAACGGCCATCAGGTCGACGCTATCATCACGCTCGGCTGCTTGCTGCGCGGCGAAACCGCTCACTATGAGGCCATCTACAACGAGGTCTCGCGCGGTATTGGTCAGTCGCAGCAGGAAACAGGCATTCCCCACAGTTTCGGCGTGCTCACCTGCGAGACGCTCGAACAGGCATTGCAACGCGCCGGCATCAAGGCCGGCAACAAGGGATTCGAAGCCGCCATTGCCGCCATCGAAATGGTCAGCATCACGCGCAAGCTTCAGCAAGGCGGTAAGGCTTGAGCTCAGGACCCCGCCGCAAATCCCGTGAACTGGCGATGCAGATGCTCTTCCAGGCCGATATGGGCAAGCAGACTTCCGGACAGGTGCAGGCCACTTTCTGGCGCGCCGCTGACCCGGTTGAACTGGATGTCCGCGGCTTTGCCGACGATCTGTTCCGCGCTGCCATTGACCGGCTCAGCCAGATCGACGAACTGATCGCCACCCATTCGCGCCGCTGGAAGATTGAGCGCATGCCCGCCGTCGATCGCAACCTGTTGCGCATGGCCGTCGGTGAAATGCTGGCCTTCAAAGGCACGCCGTTTCCGATCATCATCAATGAAGCGCTCGAGATCGCCCGCCGCTATGCGGCGCCTGAGTCTATCAACTTCCTCAACGGCATGCTTGATTCGATTGCCAAAGGTCTGATCGGCAAATAAACCGGCTACTTCAACTAAGCAACAAGCGGAGCCACTGCGGCTCCGCTTGTTGCTTAGACGAGTTTTTCGCCCAGTCGCCTCGCCTTTTGCTGCACACCGTGGCTCAGCGCCGTCTGCTGTTTGCCTGCTGCCAGGCCTATCCAGAGAGTGCCGGCGATCTTGGCTCCGAGTACCTCGGCGGTCGTTTTCAATGCGCGCGGCGCGCCGGTGGCCAGCGGAATCAGAAATCCAGGCATGGCCGCCGAGGCGATCAGCACCGCCTTGCGCGGCTTCTTCTTCGTGCGCATCGTGGGAGACATCTGGCCCCAGGGCCAGTAGGCGTAGACGAGCAGCCGTTCCATGAAGCGGCGGAACAGCGCCGTCACATTCCAGTAATTCACCGGCGAGGCCAGCACCAGCCCGTCGGCGACTTCGATGGTGCTCAGAATGGCGTTCAGGCCGTCGATTTGCACACACTTGCCGCGTTCTTCGCCGGGCATCTGCGTGCAGGTTCGGCAGTTGGTGCAAAAGGCCAACTGCTCCTCGGTCAGGCGGATGGTTTGCGTGACCGCGCCCCGGGCGCGTGCGGCTGCCAGCACGGCCTCGACGGCGATATCCGTCGTTCCACCTTTGCGATAGCTGCCGACAATCGCTACAATCCGTGCGCTCATGCTTCTCCCCGCTCCGCCGCAGATTACTACACCCTTTCCGTCGAGGCAGTGACGAAGGCCCTCTTCCTCTGTTGATTCCTGTTATGCTTTTCTCTGTGATAGAACGAAGAAGCATCCGGAATTTGCTGTGCGGTGGCTTGGTGGTTATCTGCTGCGTTGTGGCTTGCCGCAAGGAAAAGCAGGCGGTCGTCGGTGTGGCGCAGACCGCGGTCAATGCCGAGCGCAAGGCGCAGGCCACGGCGAGTGAGCGCGACCAGCAGCGGGTTCAGCTTGCGCGGATTCCTTTGCCCACCAAAGGCCTCTACGCCGACGTGCATGACTCCTCGGCTTGGGCCAATCCCTTCCTCACCGCCGGTCCCGACATGCTGACTCTGCGCGTCGCTGCCGACGGCAAGGCCTCCACTCGCCGGCAGGAGACGCAGATTCGTCCCGAGGATCTGGCTCGGACGGTTGCCTCCATTCCGCCCAGTGCCTGGCGCTATGGCCGCGTCATCGTTGTCGCGGAGGCTGTTCATGCCAATCCGAAAGACGCGCAACGTTCCCGCCGCAATGTCGAGGCAGCCATCAAGCAGCTCAACGATCTCGGCATCGTCGTCGCGGAGTGGCCCACTCGCTAGAAACGTGGATTTTTGCCGCATGGGGGGGATCTTCCCGTGCCGCACACGCTTCTTTGCTCCATTGTTTTGCAATAAACGTACAATGAAGGCGTAGATTGATTGCATGCGTGAATCGCGTGCTTTTCTGTGCGCAAGTGTGCCATTGCGGTCGAAGGCTGGATTTGGTACGCTCAGGCATTCCTTCACGTGCAGCGAAAGGAGCATTTCGTCATGGCTGAAGAAAAAGAGAGCAAGTCATACGGCTTGGCCTGGTTTCTGGCGGGACTGGGTGTAGGCGCTCTGGTGGGGATTTTGTACGCGCCCAAGAGCGGTCGTGAGACGCGCGAGGACATCGCCAACAGCGCCCGCGAGGGTAGTGAGTATCTGCGCACCCGCACCAAGCAGGCGGCCGAAGAGGTCAGCGAGTTCGTCGATCGCAGTAAGCAACAGGTGGCTGAGTACGTCGAAAAAGGCCGCGAGGCCGTCGACCGTGGCCGTGCCCAGTGGGAAGAGTTTGTCGAGCGGGGCAAGAATGTGGTCTCGGAACAGACCAACCGCATTGCCGCTGCAGCCGACGCCGGTCGCGAGGCTTATCACGCCACCGCCTCCGAGCATAAGGAATACTAACGAATCTCTGACGGCACGCGCGCTCGCGTCAGCGAGGGCGGCACGCGCGCGCTGGCCCGCGCTTTTGTGTGCGGACCATTCCCGGCTGACGCCTTCGCGGGATTTTTCTTATGCCAAATCTTGATTCGCAAACGATTCTGATCGCCATCCTTGCAGTGGTCGCCCTGGCGATCCTGATACAGACGATTTTGTTGCTGGCTTTCTTCCTTGCCGTGCGTCGCGGCATCCGTTCCGTCAAGCGGGAGTACGAGGGACTGCGCGATGAGGTGTTGCCCATTGTGCACAACGTGCGCGAACTGGTTACGCGTGTCGCGCCGCACATTGAGAACACGGCCACCGATCTGGCCGCTCTGGCGCACGGGCTTCGCGCCCAGACTGCCGACCTGCAATCGGTTGTCAATGACGTGCTCTCGCGGGTGCATCATCAGGTTGTCCGCATCGACGGCATGATCTCGGCAGTCTTCGGCGCAGTGGATCGCGCTTCTGGATTTGTCTCGGGCGTCGTTGCGAAGCCCGTGCAGCAGGTCTCGAAGATCCTGACCTCGGTTAGGGCGGTCATTGATTCCCTGCGCAAGAAAGCCCCCGCTCAGCCCTCCGCCACCGCACCGGACGACGAAATCTTTTCCTGAGGCGCGTAGTAGTTTCCACCGCGCGTGCATTTTGGCTTCGTGTTTTGCGAGGATCCGTTCGCGATGGTCCACCGCACCGCACTGTTCCTCAAGTCATGCTTCCGCCTGCGCGAGCGCTGGAACGCGCTTCTGCGGCAGCCGCTTCGCGCGCTGTTCTGGCGCGCACAGGGCATGAAGATCGGCCACGGCACCAGCTTTTCCTCGCTCCATGTCACCTGGCCCCATCAGGTCGCACTCGGTCGCGATTGCCGGATGGAGCACGACATCTACTTCCACTTCGATGGCATCTGCAAGCCGGGTCCGTCGATTCTGATCGGCGATCACGCGTTCGTCGGCAGCGGTGTGGAATTCAATATTGTTGAAAGAATCGAAGTTGGCCGCCATGCGATGATCGCCAGCGGTTGCCGCTTCATCGACCACAATCATGGCATCGCGTCGGGAATGCCCATGGGCAGCCAGCCTGCTATCTCCGCGCCTATCCGCATCGGCAACGATGTTTGGATCGGAGCCAATGCGGTGATTCTGATGGGCGCCGAGATCGGCGATGGTGCTATCGTTGGCGCTGGCGCCGTGGTGACGCATTCCGTTCTGCCGGGTGCGATTGTCGGCGGTGTGCCGGCGAAGCTGCTGCGTTTTCGCATGAAGGACGACGATGTCGCGCAAACTTTGCCAGCGCACCCAAAGAGTCTAAAAAATCCAGCCGCCGCCGACCACCTCATCTCCGTCGTAGAAGACCGCTGACTGGCCCGGCGTCACAGCGCGCTGCGGCTCGTCGAAGGTGGCGATGGCCTCGTCCGCTCCGCCCGGTTCGAGCGTGGCCCAGGCCGGTTCGTGGCGGTGACGAATTTTTATTTTTACCCGCATCGATGTGCGCAACTCCGGGATACTGATCCAGTTTAGCCTGTGCGCGCGCAGCGTCTTCGTGGCCAGTTCGTCGTCGGCGCCTACCGTGACTTGGTGGCTTGCCGGATCGATCTGCAGCACGTAGAGCGGTGTTGGCGAGGTCACGCCTAGTCCCTTGCGCTGGCCGATGGTGAAGTTTTCAATGCCCTCATGATGGCCGATGATCTTCCCCGAAGAATCGACCATTGCGCCATTGGTCTTCGGAATTTCGCGTCCCTGTTCCTCCATGTACGCGGCGAGGAACTGTTTGTAGTCGCCGCCGGGAATGAAGCAGATCTCCTGCGAATCGGGCTTTGCGGCCAGTCGCAATCCAAACTTGCGCGCCTGTTCGCGCACCTCGGGCTTGGTAAGTCCACCAAGTGGAAACAGCGTGTGCGCCAACTGCTCCTGCGTCAATCCGAACAGAAAGTAGGTCTGATCCTTGGCCAGGTCCACGGGGTGTTTCAGAATCCAGCGCCCACGCCGCTCGTCCCACTCATTCACTGCGTAGTGGCCGGTGGCGATCGACTCCGCGCCGATTGAGCGCGCGGTCTTCAACAACTGGTCAAACTTCAGATGGTTGTTGCACAGCGAGCAGGGAATCGGCGTGCGACCGGCGAGATATTCGTCGACGAAGGGCCGCACCACGTCGCGCTCGAAGCGCTCTTCCTGGTTGACGACGTAGTAGGGAATGCTGAGGTGTTCGGCCACCTTGCGCGCGTCATACACATCGTCGAGCGAGCAGCAGCGGCCCACCGGCGGCGTGTCGGGAATGCCGTGCCGTCCGGCCAGCCGTTGCTGGTCCCACAGTTGCAATGTGAGGCCGACAACCTCCACGCCTTCATGGACAAGCAATGCCGCCACCGTCGAAGAGTCGACGCCGCCCGACATCGCTACCGCAATTTTTCTCTGTTCACTCATGGGGAAGAAACCTTACTGTGCTGTTCCGGCCGCAGCCGGGGAAATAGCCCGTAGTTGTGCGACCGCGTCTGGTAGTACGCGCAGCACCGCGCCCACATCGGCCTCGGTTGCCGTGCGTAGCAGGCTGAAGCGCAGGCTGGCGCGCGCCTGTGTTTTGTCGAGGCCCATCGCCATCAATACGTGGCTCGGCTCGGTCGAGCCCGACGAGCAGGCCGAGCCGCCGCTGACCGCGACGCCCTTCAGATCGAGCGCGATTACCAGCGCCTCGCCCTCCACCTGTTCGAAGCCGATGTTGGTGGTGTTGGCGACGCGCGGGCGGGTGCCATGCACGCGCGTGCCGTCGATCGCCAGAATGCCTTGTTCGAGCCGGTCGCGCAGTGCCGCCAGCCGCGTGAGTGTGCCGTCGTCGAGCGCGTGCTGCGCGAGTTCCGCGGCCTTGCCCAGTCCTACGATACCCGGCACATTTTCTGTGCCCGCGCGCCTGCGTCGTTCGTGCTTGCCGCCCACCAAAAGCGACGCCAGTGGTGTTCCGCGACGCACGTACAGCGCGCCCGTGCCCTTCGGCCCGTGCATCTTGTGCGCGCTGACAGAAAGCAAGTGGCAGCCGAAGCGCGTCACATCGAGCTTGATCTTGCCCGCGCCCTGCACCGCGTCGATGTGGAAGTACGCGCCTGCAATGGCTGCGATTTTTCCGATCTCTTCCACCGGCTGGATCACGCCCGTCTCGTTGTTGGCGAGCATCACGCTGATCAGCTTTGTGTTCGGCTTGAGCGCCGCGCGAATCGTCTCGGGCACAATCAGCCCGCTCGGCTCCGGCGCAACGAAGCTCACATCGACGCCCTGCCCGGCCAGCCGTTCGGCCGCGCGCAACACTGCCTCATGCTCGATGGCTGTCGTGATCAGATGATCGCCAGGTTTCAGCAGACCGCCGAGCGCTGTGTTGTCGCCCTCGGTGCCGCCGGAGTTGAAGACGACCTCGGCCTCGCGGCAGCCGAAAAATTCCGCCATCTGCTCGCGGGCCGCGTCGACCGCCCGCCGCGCCAGTTGTCCGTTCTGGTGGATCGACGATGCGTTGCCGAAGTTTTCCATCCAGTAGGGGCGCATGGCTTCGAAGACCTCGGGCAGCAGAGGCGTCGTGGCATTCGCGTCCATGTAGATGCGCGTCATCGTCTTTCTAAATTGTACGGGTCGGAGCTCTGTGGGGCCGATTTCTTCGTGACGATCGGCTTTTTTGCGGCTCGTGATGGGGCGGTGCCGGAGAGAAGAAACAGTCTGTAGGCAACGTCATCCTATTGTGAGACGCGCCTGTAGGCTTTTCCAGCTATAGATACAGGCAGTTACGGAGCCTCGCCATAAATAGTTCGCAATCTTTCCTGTATCGCTCTGCGGGCGGAGTGTAAATTTTATTTATGCATCCGGTGCTGCTCGCTCCCGTTCTCACTCCGCATGGACACCTGTCATTGGCACAAGAGGACGACGCTATTGCTCTTAACGCGGAGGTTACGGAGCGCCTGCAGGCAGCGTTTGCGCGCGGTGCGGGCCATGGACTTCTGCAACTCGGCGCCGGCGAAGTGGGTACGGTGCTGCCCGCCGTCTTCTCCTACTGGCGTGAGTTTGCCGCTCGCTATGTGACCGCGCTCTGCACTCGTCCAAATCTCTCCGGAGATGCGCCCGACACAAAGCCTGCGGAAGCAGTTGCGCCGCCACCGGATACGGAGTTGGAGTGGCTGGCCATGGCCGCGCCGCTCATGACCGGGGCTGAATACCTGACCAGTGCCGTGCTGCGCACCTTGTGGCAACAGACGGACAAGGCTCTCCGGCTTGAGTTGTCGGAACAGCAATGCGGGGTGCAGGAGTATCTCCGGCGCCGCAATCCGGCCTGGAATCTGGTCGGTCGCGTCTGCTTCAATCTGGCCGAAAACCGCGGCGATGCGGAGTCGCCCTTTGCCTTTCTGGCTACCTATACCGTGCGGCTCTCGGTCCACTCCAAAGCGCAGCATCTGCCTTTGGGACAGGCACTGCGCGAGTACGAAGGGCCGGCCAATCGGGACCGCCTGTTGTCGCTGCTGCTGCCGGTGCAAAGAGCGGCGCAAGGCTGCCCGTGGCTGAAGGAGATGGTCGATGGCGGGGATATCTTCCATCCGCTGCGCTGGACCCCCAGTGAAGCCTCGCAGTTCTTGCGCGATTGCCCGCAGTTGGAGCAGGCTGGCATCGTTGTCCGCATGCCGGCCACGTGGCCAGCGCATCGCCCGCTGCGGCCCCGCGTCACGGCCAGTGTGGGCAGCGCTGCTCCGTCGCTGGTTGGCCAGGACGCATTGCTCGACTTCCACATGGCCGTCACGCTCGATGGCGATTCGTTAACCGCCGCCGAGATTCGTACCCTGCTGGCCGGGACCGAAGGGCTGGCGCTGGTGCGCGGACGCTGGGTCGAGGTGGATCGCGAACAACTCAGTCGCATGATCGACCGCTTCAGCCAGGTCGAGCGCGCCGCGGCCAGCCACGGAATGAACTTCGGCGAAGCCATGCGCCTGTTGGCCGGAGCCAATCTCGATGTCGCGAATGCCGACGCCGAAGGGACCGAAGCCGATTGGGCGCAAGTGACCGCTGGCCCCTGGCTTGCCGAAACCCTGAAGGGGTTGCGCAGTCAGGAGGGGTTGGGCAGAATCGATCCCGGCAAAGCGCTGAAGGGAACGCTGCGGCCTTATCAGCAGGTGGGCATGCGCTGGCTCTACTTGCTGGCGAAGCTCGGCCTGGGAGCGTGTCTGGCCGACGACATGGGATTGGGCAAGACCATTCAAGTGCTTTCGCTGCTGCTGGTGCTCAAAAAGCAGGCCCTCAAGAAGCAGGACAAGGGCAAGCCCAGCCTGCTGATTGCTCCGGCCTCGCTGCTGGCCAACTGGGCCTCGGAACTGGAGCGCTTTGCGCCCAGCTTGCGGGTCCTTGTCGCGCATACTTCGGTGTTGTCCAACGAGGCAATCAAGAGCATCTCATCCGATTCCCTGGCGGACGTGGACGTGGTGATTGCCAGCTACGGTTCCCTGCTGCGCCTTCCCTGGCTGACGGCAACCTCCTGGAGGTTGGCGGTGTTGGATGAAGCGCAGGCCATCAAGAATCCCAACGCCAAGCAGACCCGCAGCGCCAAGATGCTGAAGGCGGATTCCCGCTTTGCGTTGACCGGTACTCCGGTCGAGAACCGGCTCGGGGATCTGTGGTCGATCTTTGACTTCATCAATCCAGGCTTACTCGGATCGGCAAAGGCGTTCACCAAATTCACCAAGCGTCTCTCCGACCGGCCTCGCAATCCCTATGGGCCACTGCGGGAACTGGTGCGTCCATACATTTTGCGGCGGTTGAAGACCGACAAGTCGGTGATCTCCGACCTGCCCGACAAGACCGAAGTGAAGGCCTTTTGCCAGCTCAGCCGCAAGCAGGCCGCGCTCTATCAACAGGCTGTCTACGACCTTGCCGAGCAGCTTGACACGGCCGAGGGCATTCGCCGCAAGGGGCTGGTTCTCTCGTTTCTGATGCGCTTCAAACAGATTTGCAATCATCCTTCGCAGTGGCTGGGCGACAGCGCGTGGAGCGAGGCCGATAGCGGCAAGTGGACCCGTCTGCGCGACATTGCCGAGGAGATTGCGGCCCGACAGGAGAAGGTGCTTGTCTTCACGCAATTCCGCGAAGTGACGGCCCCGCTGGCGTCGTTTCTGGGCTCGATCTTCGGGCGTCCCGGGCTGGTGCTCCATGGAGAAACCCCGGTGAAGAGCCGCAAGGATCTGGTGCGCCGCTTTCAGGAAGAGGAAGCCGTGGGCTTTTTTGTGCTTTCGTTGAAAGCAGGTGGCACGGGACTCAATCTGACCGCCGCCTCGCATGTGGTTCACTTCGATCGGTGGTGGAATCCGGCGGTGGAGAACCAGGCCACGGACCGCGCCTATCGCATTGGCCAGAGCAAAAACGTGTTGGTGCACAAGTTCGTCTGCCAGGGGACGGTCGAGGAAAAAATCGATGCGATGATAGAGTCGAAACGTCAGATTGCGCAGGATATGCTGGAAGGCGGAGCCGACCTGCTGCTGACCGAAATGAAGGACGATGAACTGCTGAAATTGGTCGCGCTCGACCTCAATACCGCACTCAAGGAGAGATAGAGTATGTACGACGGCTGGGGATGGAAACCCTATGTGTCGGTGGCGGAACGGCGGCGCAAGGCACTGCTCAAGATGGATAAGCTGCGCAAGAAGGGCCGGACCATTTCTCCGGTGAGCGTCGAGGGCCGCACCATCGCGAAAACCTTCTGGGGCAAGGCCTGGTGCGAAAATCTGGAGTCGTACAGCGACTATGAGAATCGTCTGCCGCGCGGGCGAACCTACGTGCGCAACGGGTCGGTCGTCGATCTGCAAATTGCCGCAAACCAGATCACGGCGCAGGTCAGCGGCTCGGAGATTTACGAGGTCACAGTGGAGATTCTGCCGGTTGCCCAACCGCATTGGCAGGCGATTTGCGAAGATTGCGCGGGATCGATTGATTCGCTGGTCGAGTTGCTGCAAGGACGGCTCTCCAAAGGCGTGATGGAACGCATCAGCCAGCAACAGAGCGGGCTTTTCCCGTCGCCCCAGGAGATCAAGCTGTCGTGCAGTTGCCCGGACTGGGCGGAGATGTGCAAGCATGTCGCGGCTGTTCTCTATGGCGTTGGCGCTCGCCTGGACCAACAGCCAGAGCTGCTCTTCCGGCTTCGCGCCGTGGATGAAAAGGAACTGATCGCCAGTGCCGGAAAGTCTTTGCCTCGCGCGAAGAAGAGTCCCGCAAAAGAGCTCGGTGGAGAGGATCTCTCCAAGCTCTTTGGGCTTGACCTCGCCGACTCCGCGCCGCGCGCGAAATCCACGTCTTCAACGAAAGCCGCGCGGGCAACCAATGCCACCCGGGCCAAGAAAACGCGCATAACCAAAGCCAGACCTGCTGCCGCCAAAACCAAACCCGCGAAAAAGGCCGTAAAGGCCACGGCAAAGCCCTCCGCGCCATCAAAGCCGATGGCGAAGAAGAAACCGGTGGCCGTACCCACAAAGCCCAAGACGGTCAACAAGCGCTCTACCCTAAAGAAGGTGGAAATCGTCTCCCGCAAAAGTAGCCTTCCTGCGGCAAAGAAAAGCGCTGTCGCCAGGAAAGCGCCCGCCGCATCGCGCGCTTCGCAAACAAAACCCGTCTCGGGTTTTCGCAACGGCTCACGGCACTAGAGCGGTTCCAGAGTAACTACGCCCTTTCTGGAATCACACAAGGTGGCATTTACTTCCACCCTGGTGACGAAGATCTGTCACCAGGGGCCCGGTTTTCTTGAGGAAAATGTCACTCAAGGCCTGCGGCTCTGGATACAGTAACTCTGGAACCGCTCCAGTCTTCGGCGTACGGCTATGGGAGAACTGTTTTATGGTTTTCGGCAGCTGCCTTTTGCGGTTGCACGAAAAATACTTATATTGAAGCGTGGGACAAAAGCGTCGACTTATCGCCGGAGTTTGTCCATGCTTCAGGAGTAATTGATTAAAGTTACAAGAACAGAATATGAATAGAAGGTCAATGGAAAGGCAAGCAGCCTTCCGCAGAGCGCGAGTACGAGAATATAAAATCTGGAATCTTGCAGATGAAAAATAATAATTTCCTGAGGCCCGTACGCTAGGTCGCGTCAATCAATGCGCAATCTCTTGATGAACCTTTTGAAAATCATAGAAGAGTCATTTGACCCATTGCCAATCTGAAGCTTTGCCCGGAACTGCGCGGCGAAATCAGGCTGTGCGCGCGTTCTGAGCGCTCTGTTCGATTTACAGGGCGTTCACAGGCAGCGATTAGTAGTGGGTACGCAACCGGAGGCGCAATGAGCGAAGCATTTCATTCAATGGAAAAATCGGTATGCGGAAGATTCTCTTTCCTGATCTGGGGTGTTGTAACACTGACATTCCTGCTGCAATTTGCAGAGGAAAAACTTTATGCGCAATATGACACGGGCAGTGTGCTTGGTGAAATTCACGATGCCACGGGCGCGGTCTTGCCCGGCGTCACGGTGACGGTGGTGAACAAGGACACCGGCGCGGGCCATAGCGCTCTTACCAGTGCCGCGGGCCAGTACGAGGTTACTTCGCTGCGCACCGGCCTTTATAAGATCACCGCGACTCTGGCGGGCTTCAGCACTGCGGTGGCCGATAACATTACGGTTTCGGTCGGTTCTCGCCATCGCATCGACCTGACCGTGCAAGTGGGGCAAGCCAGTGCCACTACGGTTGAGGTGACCGACGTGGCTTTGCAGCTTGACACGGAATCGAGCGAGCGCGGCGAAACGGTCACCGGTTATCAGACGGCGGCGTTTCCGCTCGTCGGCCGCAACTACGCCGACCTTCTGGGTCTTGTTGTCGGCTCACGTCAGGCGCCGACGGCGGCGACTACCAGCGCCGTCAGCAGCCTTGTCCGCCAGGGTGCTTACAACGTCAACGGCCAGCGCAGCATGTTCAATAACTTCCTGCTCGACGGCATCGACAACAATGCGTATGGTGAAAGTAATCAAGGCTTCGACAACCAGATCATCTCCATCCCGCCGGACTCGGTGGCGCAGTGGAACGTGGTGACTAACAATGAAAGCGCCGAGTACGGCCGTTCTTCCGGCGCCATGGTGAACGTGGCCTCGGCTAGCGGCACCAATCGCTTCCACACCACACTCTATGAGTTTGTGCGCAACACCGATCTCAATGCCGCCGGATTCTTCAAACCGACGCTGGTCAGCAACACCGGCACCGCTGTTCCCTTCCAAAAGCCGGCCTTGCATCGCAACCAGTATGGTGCGAACTTCGGCGGACCGATCTCGAAAGACAGGCTTTTCTATTTCGTCGATTACGAGGGGTTGCGTGCGACGCTGAGTCCGCTCTACACCATGACACTGCCGACGCAGAACGAGTTGAACGGCGTGCTGGTCACGCCGGTGCGCAATCCACTGACAGGCACGGTCTATCAGGCCGGTTCGGCGATTCCGTCCTCTGCAATAAATTCTCTCTCTTCGCAGATCGTCAGTTACTTCAAGAATTTTTCAAGCCAGTTGCCGACCTCGGGTTTGACCTCTACCGGTTTGAACTCGAATGACTATGCCAAAGAGGTTCCGTTTACCGATAAGTTCGACAAGGGCGACTTGCGTCTCGACTATCATCAGAGTGCGAATGACAGTTGGTTCCTGCGCATCAGCGATCGCAAGGAAACCGGCGTCAATAACCCCGTCATTCCGCTGCCGCTCGACGGCCAGACCAACGGCACTATTCGCGTGCTCGATCAGCAGGTCGCGCTCGGCTATACGCGCTTGTTCGGCCAGAACAAGATTCTCGATGCGCGGCTTGGTCTTTCGCGTACCAAGGCTGGCAAGTGGACGCTGTCGATCGGCAACAATGCTTTTACGATTCCCGGCTTGCCGAACACCGCGGGTCTTTCTGGCGGTCTTCCCGCGATCGGTATCACCGGCTTTACGGGCTTCGGCCGCCAGACGACCAACCCACAGTGGCAGAATCCATCGCTGCTCGATCCGAAGGCGAACTTCACCTGGGTGCGCGGCAAGCACTCGTTCAAGTTCGGCTATGAGTACGAGCATGTCTGGATGGCAGTCAACGATAACAATCCGTTCTACGGTGCGTTCTCCTATGGCGGTGGTTATAGCCTGTGTACCGTCACGGGTTGCGGCAACACGGCCAGCGGCACGGTGCCGTCCTCGGCGGTATCGGATAACTATTGGGCAGACTTTCTCTTCGGCGAAACCAGCAGCTATCAACTTGCCAACTACTTTGTGGTGCATCTTCGGCAGTCGCTCGATAGCGCCTATGCGCAGGACGATTGGAGATTGACGCCGAACCTGACGCTCAACCTCGGTCTGCGTTGGGAGTACGGCTCGCCCTATTCCGAGCAGCATAACAATATTTCTAACTTCGACCCGGTGACGCAAACCGTGTTGACGACAACGCTGGGCGCGACCTCGGGCAATGGCATCACGCCGGTTTCCTATGGTGGCGTCTACGGAAAGACGCTTATCCACCCGGACCTGAACGACTTTGCGCCGCGCATCGGTTTTGCCTGGGCGATGGACGACAAGACGGTTCTGCGTGGTGGCTTCGGTACGAGTTACATTCACTACACGCGTGCCGGTTCGGGTGACATCCTGGCCATCAATGCGCCGCAAGCGCAGTTTGCCGCGGTCACGCAGATCACGCCGACGACCTCGAATCACTGCTCGACGCCGCTGCCTGCGCAGATTATCGCCACCGGCAGCACGAAGCCGAGTTGCTATGCCACCTCCGATCAGGGATACCCATCAGGGTTGGTGACCACCTTTAACTCGGCGACCGATAACATTACCTGGATCAACAAAAATAGACGCGACAGTTATGTCGAAAATGCGTTCTTGAGCGTGCAGCGCGAACTCGCCAAAAACACCATCCTCGATGTGGCTTACATCTTCAATCACGGTCTCAAACTCGAAGGTTTCATCAATGGCAACCAGAAGAATCCTTCAAATGGTTTTGCGCGGCCTTACGGCAACTGGCCGAGCGACATTACCGAGGCGCTCAACGAGTACTTCTCCAACTTCAATGCTCTGCAGATCAAATACGAACAGCGCTTTGTGGCCGGTTTGACTCTGCTCAACTCCTTCACCTGGGAACATACTCTCGATAACGCCTCAGCCTCGCTCGAAGGCAATACACCTTCTTCGCAGGACGCCAACAACATCAAGGGAGACTACGGCCAGTCGGACTACAACCTGCCGTTGGCCAACGTCACCAGCCTCGTCTACGAGTTGCCCATCGGCCACGGCCGTCGCATTTCCTCCGATGCGCACGGCGTGCTGAACACGTTGATCGGCGATTGGCAGATCGGCGCCATCAACACCATTCAGGCTGGAACGCCGTTCAACATCACCTATTCGCCGAATACGGCGCAGGCGGTTTCGCCGCAGATCTCAGCCACCTATCGCGGTGCCAACGAGTATCGCCCGATGCGCGTGCCGGGCAAAAAGGTCACGCAAGGCCGCTCCTCGCGCGCGGCCAACACGGGCTATGTGAACTACGTCAACTACAACTCATTCGTGCTGCCGGCCATCAAGGATGCGGCCAGCAACGTGCTCAGCCCTTTCGGCAACGCCGCGCGCAACCCCGGCCGCACGCCTGCCTACTACAACCTCGACTTCAATCTGGTGAAGAAGTTCAACACGCACCTCGACAACGCCAAGATCGAGTTCCGCGCCGAGACCTACAACCTCACCAATCACACCAACCTCTACCTGCCCGGCACCATCAGCGGCACGCAGGGCACAACCACGTCGACGCTTTCCACCGGCGCCACGCCCATGCTGGCGCAGATCACTGGCGGCGTGCCGACCAGCGGCGGCCAGATCACCAGCACCTTCCAACCGAGAACCATCCAGTTCGGTTTGAAGATCATCTACTAAAAAGAACCAGCCACCGCGCGCGCATCGGCCCTGTTTTCGAGAGCCGGTGCGCGCGCTTTTTTGCGTGCGCCGGGGCATGCCCGTTGTCCGAGGACGGCGCAGTGCAGGTTCTCTGTCGTCGATTGGCGTGGCAGGTGGCTACAATACAAGTTGCTCTTATGGACCCTCAAGATCAAAACGGAAAACCGCAGTTGCCGGTGAGTGCATTGCGCCAGCCGCAGCGCCAACCCTCCATCAAAGATATTGCGCGCATCGCGCGTGTCTCGCACCCGACGGTTTCGCGCGCATTGCAGAACAGCCCGCTGGTCAATCCCAAGACCGCGGAAAGAATTCGTCAGATTGCGCGTGAGGCTGGCTATAGGCCTAGCGCCGTCGCGCGCGGACTCGTCACCCGGCACACGCGCACCATCGGTCTCGCGGCCACTTCCATCGCCGACCCGTTCACTAGCGAGGTCGCCTCAGGCATCGAGCAGGCGGCCCGCGACCTTGGCTATAGCGTCTATTTCGCCGACTCGGGAGCCGACCCCGAGCGCGAAAAAAAAGTTGTGCAGGCATTTGCCGAGCAGCGCGTCGACGGCATCATCGTTACCTCGTCGCGCGTGGGCGCGTTGCACTTGCCGCTGTTGGTCGAGATGATGGTGCCCGTCGTGTTGGTCAACGATCAGCATCCGGGCGTGGTCGCGCATTCGGTTCTGATCGACAACGAACAGGGAACGCGCGCGCTTACCGAGCACCTGATCGCTTTTGGCCACCGGCGCATCGCCTACATTGGCGACCAGTTTGGCTACCAGTCCGATACCGAGCGTTTCATGGGCTATTGCGGCGCGCTTGCGGCCGCCGGTCTTTCGCTCGCGGAGGAGCTTGTGGTGCGTGGTGATGGCAAGCCCGAGGCCGCCTTGCGGGCTATGACGGCTCTGCTGGCACTGCCGCAGCCGCCCACCGCTGTCTGCTGCTACAACGACATGTCGGCGCTCGGTGCTCTGCGTGCCATCCATGCCAAAGGTCTGCGCGTACCCCAGGACATTTCCGTCACCGGCTTCGACGATCTCTTCCTCGCTGCTTACACCGAGCCGCCGTTGACCACCATGCGCCAGCCCATGCGTCACATGGGCCAACTCGCCATGCAGAGCCTCTACGAACTGATGAACGGCGAGCATTCGGTGCCGCAGGTCCGCATCCATGCCGAGATGATCGTGCGCGACTCGACCGGCATTGCGCATGTCTGATCTCCGCTTTTTTACGATAAAACATCCGCAGCGAAAATTTACACGTTTGCATTTTTCAGAATTACCGAGGAACGGCCGCGCCGCTATCGACAAGCCTTTCCCCGCCATTTACGGTTAAAAACAGGCAGGAAATTGCGGACGATCCGACAAAGGCGCTGTGATCCATCGCGCTTTTTTTGCGAGCGCTGAGTCGCGGTGCGCTGCCTTCGGTGAAAATCGACAAGGACAATATGAAAAAAACAGCATGGATCATTCTGTGTGATGCGCACTTCTGGATTCCGGTGGGTGTGCTGGCGGGCGGCGTTTGTCTGCTGATGATATTGAGGTGAGCTGAGTGGGTGTCGTGCAGGAAGCGGAAGTCGAAGCAGAAAAGAGCACGTTGTCGCTCCACTGGGTGGGTGTGGCCTGTGGCCTGGCCGCGGCGGCGTGGCTGGGCACGGCCGAGGCGCCCGTCAAGCTGGCCTCGGCCGATGTGCCGCCGTTTATCGTCACGCTCGGCATGGTGCTCGGCGTTTTTCTCGCGCGTTTGACGCTGCCTGTTCTGCTCAAGGGCGCTGGCTTCGTCGTCAAGGATCTGCGCCAGAACGCACATCTGATGGTCTGGGCCTTGCTGGCCGGTGCGCTCTGGGTTGTCGCCAACACGCTCACCGTCTTCGCGATTAAAAACGTTGGCCTCTCGATCGCCTTTCCCCTGTGGAATATGAACAGCCTCGTCGGTCTCTTTTGGGGATGGCTGCTTTTTCGCGAGTTGCGCGGCGCCGGCGCACGGTGTTGGGCGCAGGTTTTCGGCGGCGCGGCAGCGCTGGTGGCGGGCGCGGCAGTGCTGGCCTGGGCCACTACCAATCGTTCTCCAGGTGCTGGCGGTCATCCCTGGCTCGGCGTGCTGGCGGCGCTCGGCGCGGGTGCGCTCTGGGGCACGCAATACATCTGCTATCGCAAGGCCTACCTCAGCGGCATGAATCCGCTTTCCTTTGTCACGGTGATCGCCTTCAGCGAACTGGCTTCGACGCTGGTGCTCGGTGCGGTTTTTGCTGGCGGCATGGTCTCGCTCGGTCATCAGTGCGTGGCCGCCAAACCCTATATGTTCTGGCTCTTTCTGGGCGGCATCTGCTGGGTCTTTGGCGACCTCTTTCAGCAGTACGCAGCCAAATACGTTGGCATCGGTCGCGGTATGCCGCTGGCCAACACCAATCAACTCTGGGGATTGGCCTGGGGAGCGCTGGTCTTTGGCGAGCTGTCGGCCATCAGTGCGCAGGCGCGACTGCTCGTTCTACTCGGCTCCCTGGTGATGATCGTCGGCGTGGTGTTGATCGGCTCCGCTTCGGCGCCGGCCTCTGAGCAGGAGTCCTGGCGGCGCGCCGTGCGGCGTGAGTGCGACCGCTACGGCCTCGACCGCGTGCGCGTGGCCTCGCTGGTCAGTGGAGACGATCCCGAGGCACGGCAGTCCTCGCGGCGGCACTGGTGGGAGGCTCTGGTTCCGCTCTGCGCGCTCGGCGTTATGGCCTGGCTGGCCACCTTTGTCGAGTTGCCGCATATCGCCCTTCATCTCGGCTGGGCGATATGCCTGCTGGTTGCCACCTTCGGCTTCCTTTTGGCGAGCGGGCTTCTGCTCTGGAAGCGTACCCGCTTCTCATAAAAAAGATTCGGCGCCCTGCTTACAAAGCAGAGCGCCGCGGCCTCTCTTGAATCATCCAGGAAAACGGAATCACTTCCAAAGCAAAGAGCAGGGGGAAGCCCCAGCCTCAGTGTGATATCTCGATCAACTTTTTCTAAAGGAGATGGTGGACGCGGAAGGAATCGAACCTTCAACCTGTCGGTTAAGAGCCGAATGCTCTGCCAGTTGAGCTACGCGTCCAAACCAATTGGACAAGCTACATTGCAGGAAATTCCTGTAGCTTTTAGCACGGTAATGACCTCATCGCGCTAAAAAAAATATAACACAAAGTCGGCCAGGATTCCAAATTCGCGGGAAAGGGCCTCTCGTATGTTGCTGTCGCTGCATGTGTAAGTGGGCATAACACAGTGCTTCTCGCGAATCGTGTCGCCGGGGCACGCAGCGATTTTAAAAGCAAGGGGCAGAGGGGGAAGGAACGGGGAAATTCGTATTTTCTTTGTCGGGTGTGAGCTTGCGATGAAAAAACTTTGGCAATTTGTCTCTTTCTAGGGCAAAACTCATTTTCCCCTTAGGGGCTCAGCAAATATAATTTTTCTATTAAACCGGTCACTTGCGGAGCATTGCTGTTTTGCCAGGTCTGCTGCTATTCGCTGCCGGTCCAATTGATCCATGTGCCGAAAACGGCTGGAAGGATGATCAATTTCGCGCCATGAATACTCCCGCATCTTCAATCCAATTGACACGCGGCGCCGACTACGCGGTCCGTATCATGATGTATCTGGCCTCGTTGCCGGAAAAGGAGCGGGTCCTTTTACCCGTTCTTGCCGAGACGGCCAGCGCTCCGCCGAGTTTTCTTTCAAAGGTTTTGCAGGCGCTCACCCGCGCCGGTCTGGCCTCGTCGCGTCGTGGCCAACTGGGCGGCTTTGAGATTCTGCCACGCGGTCGCGCGGCCTCTGTCCTCGAAGTGGTCGAGGCCATCGACGGACCGATTCGCCTGAATGTTTGTCTGCTGCACGGGGGCAACTGTTCGCGCGAGTCGTGGTGCCCTTCGCACCCGGTTTGGCAACGCGCGCAGGAGGCCATGTCCGAGGTTCTTCGCAGTGCCAAGATTGCCGATCTGGCCAGGCAGTTACCGGTCAGCGAGGTTGTCCAGATTCGCGAGTCGCTGGTCGGCTAGATACTTTCTCCAATTGCTGTACCCCGAAGACTGGATGCAGAG
>Ga0255352_1000136_pt1 | contig 40840 bp, 37 predicted proteins | sample HBST0metaG_FD_189939 | JGI IMG/M metagenome (GOLD analysis project Ga0255352, IMG submission 189939) | Peat soil microbial communities from Stordalen Mire, Sweden - H.B.S.T0 | ecosystem: Environmental > Terrestrial > Soil > Wetlands > Peat | place: Sweden: Norrbotten County, Stordalen Mire...
CATCCGACGCCTTCTTCCCCTTCCCCGACGGGCTTGAGGAAGTCGCCAAGGCCGGCGCGACGGCAGTCATCCAACCCGGCAGCTCGGTCCGGGACCAGGAGGTCATCGACGCCGCCGACCGGCTCGGCGTCGCCATGGTCTTCACTGGCATCCGCCACTTCCGCCACTAAAAAGCAGCGCGCACCCCAATGTGCGCAACCCGGCAAACAGCAACGCCGCATCCACTCCGGATGCGGCGTTCTGCTTTTCCCATGCGCTGTTATCCCGAGCGAACGGGGCCCCAGGCGTTTTCTTCAGCCTGGGGGTGGTGAGCCGAGGGATCTGCGGTTGTCTTTCTCTTATCAATTTTCCGAGGATAAGAGTTGAAGCATATATAACTAAATTTAGTTGACAATCATACAATTGCTCTTCTTTTAGAAAAAGCAAATCACATCTCTGCGTTTACCTGTTTTTCTGAACCCCCTCGCCCTTTCCCTCCGCATCCTCCATAATGGATTTCATTCATGCGCTCATCGTCGCAATCCGTGCCCTTCGCCGCCCGTCTCTCTTCGCTCGTGCATCGCATGGACTGGTATCGCGGCCTGCGCGCGGCCTGTGCGCTCTGCGTACCGCAGATGCTCGGTGTGCTCATCGGCAACCCCAACCTCAGTTGGTCGGGCCTGGGCGGCTTTGAGGCCATCTTCGCCGACTCGGGCGGCCCCTACCGCATCCGGCTCGAAACCCTGTTCACCGTGGCCTTCGGCGGCGCGCTGGGGCTGGCCCTCGGCACCCTCGCCGGCACCAACTTTTTCTGGGCGCTGCCGCTCACCGTCTGCTTCTGCTTTCTCTGGAGCTACCTCGGCGTGCTCGGCCAGCCCTTCAGCTCAGCCGGCAACCTCGTCCTCATCATCTATTTCTGTGGCATCGGCGCGCCCTCCAGTTCTCTCCACGAAGCCCTCACCCGCGGCGTTTTTCTCATGGCCGGCGGACTCTGGGCCGCACTGCTCTCGCTGATTCTCTGGCCGCTCGACGCCTACCGCCCGGCCCGCACCGAGGTCGCCGCCTGCTATCGGGAGCTGGCCAGCTTCCTCACCTCGGTTGCCGAACTGGCCGCGCGCGAGCGTCAGACGCCCGCTCTCTGGCACCGGCTCGCCAAGCACCACCAATTCCGCATCCGTGGCGCTGTGGAACGCGGCTGGAACGCGTTGGCCGCCGCCCGCGCCAGCCGCCCGGCTGAAACCCCGCAGGGCCAGCAACTCGTGGTGCTGCTCGAACACGCCGACCTGCTCATCGCCCGCACCATCGCCATCGCCGAGTCGATGGAATCCCACGACGGCGCGGCCGCCGAACGCGTCTTCTCGAGCCTCGACGACCTGCGCGGGGTCGAGGTATGGATCGCCGACCTGCTCACGCACCACACCGGCCTGACCATGGACCACGCCCGCGCCCAGCGCAGCCGTCTGCGCCGCCTGCCGCACTACATCGAGTCCGCTCTTGGTTCTGACGACAAATCCGGTCACTTTCTGCTGGCCCAGATCGCGCAGTCGGTCTCGGTGCTCGACTCCTCGGTGGACAGCGCCTCCATGCTCCGGCTCGACAGCTCGCCCGACCGCTCCCAGCCCCTGCCGGTCGGCGCCTCCACGACGCACTTCGCCTACGTCTACACGCGCCTGGCGCAGTTCCGCGAGCGCTGGTCGCCGGCCCACATCGCCGAGCAGTTGTCGGCCAACTTCACCTGCGGCTCGCTCCAGTTGCGCCACGCCGCCCGCGTCACCATCGTCTGCGGCCTCGACGTCGTGCTCATCTTTCTCTTCCACATCGACCACGGCTACTGGATGCTGTTGACCTCGCTGATCGTGCTGCAACCGCATGTTTCGGGAACCATGCGCCGCGGTCTGGAGCGCATTGCCGGCACGGTCGGCGGCGGAGCCCTGGCCGCCCTGCTGGCCCTCTGGCTGCACTCTTCGCTGGCCACCACCGCGCTGCTCTTCCCCCTCGCCCTGCTCACGCTGGCGCTGCTGCCGGTCAACTACACCGCCTGCGCCTTCTTCCTCACGCCGACCTTTGTACTGGCCTGGCTACCCTTCTCCGGCGACTGGCAACTGGCCATGATCCGCACCGGCAACACCATCGCCGGCGCGCTGCTTTCGCTGGCCGCGATGGTCTTTCTCTTCCCCACCTATGAGCGCGATCTGGCGCCGCAATTCCTGCGTTCGAGTCTGGCCGCCAACCGCCGCTATCTGGACCAGTTGGCCGACAACTGGCGCACCGGCACTCGCGGTTCTCGCCTGCTGGCCAACGCCCGCCGCTCGGCCGCGCTGGCCCACAACGACTCCGAGGAATCGCTCGACCGGCTGCTGGCCGAAAGCTGGCCCTCCCGGCCCTCCTTTGTCCAGTTCATCACCGCCTTTGTCACCTATCTGCGCCGCGCCGCGCAAAGCGTCACCGTGCTGGCCGCCTTTGAGGGCGACAGCGAATGGATGCACGCCCCGGCCACTCTGGCCCGGATGAACCTGGCCGGACAGCGCCTGGAGTGGCTCGAAGCCAACATCGCCACCGGGGCCTCCCCCACCCCCTGGCCCAGGTCAGAAGCTGAGATCGTCCCCGCCGCGCCGCCCGAGTTTCATCCCGGCGAACGCCAGCTCCAGCGGCTGGATCGTCAGGTCGAAATTCTCCACCGCCAGCTCCGCTCCCTGCGCGCCCACGGGGGACTCAAAGAGGCAGGGACGTAGGGACGAGGGAACAGGGACCAGGGAACAGGGAACAGGGAACAGGGAACAGGATGTCTAGATGCTAGATGCCAAGGGCCAAGCTACGACTGACCGCCTAACGAAAGCTTGTCATCCCGAGCGAACGGGGCCCCAAGCGTTTTTCAGCTTGGGGGTGGTAAGTCGAGGGATCTGCGGTTGTTTTTAGAACAACCACGCGAGACACCTCGCTTCGCCTTTCGCATCTGTTCTCTGTTCCCTGTTCCCTGTTCCCTAGTCCCTAGTCCCTGCTCCCTACGTCCCCAAATCCCCCGCTGTCGCCAAAAATTCCCCCCTGCCACAACCTTTTGCGACCAATGGCGGATACAATCGTCTGTACAGTAGAGGCTTTGTTCACCGGGAGCCGCCGCTGTTCTTTTGCGGCCTTTTCCCCCCAAAATCCCCCGCTTCGGAATCCTGGATGATGACCTTGACCGATCGATCGTTGCTCTTCTGGCCCTCGCTGGCCGCTTCGCTCCTTTTTGCGCCGGCACTTTTTGCGCAGACCGCCCCGGCTCCTGTTGCTCCCGCGGTCGCGCAGGCTCCTGCGCCGGATCGCGGCCTGTCTTACTATCACGCCACGCTGGCCAGCACCTATGCCGACGACGCTGTTTCCCAGGGTCGGCCTGATCTTCTCAACAAGGCCATCGAGGAATACAAGGTCGCCCTCGACGCCGATCCCGATTCCCCCGCCCTGCACAATGCCCTCGCCCTGCTCTACTTCGGCGTCGGCCGCGTCCACGAGGCGGAAACCACGGCGCACCTGCTGCTGAAGAGCGCGCCCGACGACGTGGACGCCCACAAGCTACTCGGGCGCATCTATCTGCGCCAGCTCGGCGAAGGGCAAAACGCCGCGCACGTCGACGCCACCGTGCTCGACAAAGCCATCGCCGAGTATGAAAAGCTCATTGCGCTGCAGCCCAAAGAGGTGGAGCACCGCATGATCCTCGGCCAGCTTTACACCGTCAAGCACGACGCCAAAAAGGCCGAGGCCACCTTCAACGCTGCCCGCGAACTTGATCCCGACTCCGAAGAGGTTGTGCTCAACCTCACCCGCCTCTACGCCGAAAGCGGTGACATTCAGCGCGCCATCCAGACCATCGAATCTGTTCCCGACGCCGACCGCACTCCCAAGATGGAGTTCGCCCTCGGCGCCGCCTACGAGCAGATCAAGAAGACGCCCGAGGCCATCGCCGCCTATCGCCGCGCCGTCGACATGGCACCCGACGATCTGCACACCCTCGACTCCCTCGCCCAAGCCCTGCTGAATGACAATCAGCTTGACGAGGCGCTGAAGCAGTATCGCCAACTGTCCGACGCCGATCCGGAAAACGCCGAAGCGCAGGTCCGCATTTCGGAGATCGAACGCCGTCAGGGCCACTTCCAGCAGGCTCTCGAAGACATTCGCAAGGCCCGCAAGATCGACAACAACTCGCTCGAAGCCGGCTACAACGAAGGTCTGCTGCTCGACGTGCTGGGCCGCATCGACGAAGCCGCCCAGGTCTACAGCACAATGCTCGATCAGACCTCGCACGCCAACGGGGCTTACACCACCGAGGAAAAGAACAACCGCGCCATTTTTCTGGAGCGCCTTGGTGCTGTCTACCTCGAACAAAGCAAGATCGACCAGGCTATCGCCACCTTCCAGAAGATGGTCGAGATGGGCGGGGAACAGGCTGCCCGCGGCTATCAGGGTCAGGTGGACGCCTATCGCAGCGCCAAGCAGTACGACAAGGCCATTGAGGCCTCGCGCAAGGCCGTCGCCGCCGCCCCGAAGAACCGCGACCTCAAACTCATGCTAGCCGGGGAACTGGCCGATCAGAACAAGGCCGCCGAGGGCATCGCACTGGTCAAAGGCATGATCGTGGGCACTGCCGAGGATCGCGCCGTCTGGACCACGCTCGGACAGATCTACATCCGAATCCATCAATGGAAAGAGGCCGAGGCGGCCTTCGACAAGGCCGCGCCCCTGACCACGAAGAAGGAAGACAAAACTTATCTGATCTTCCTACGGGGTGAACTGGCCGAGCGCCAAAAGCGCTTCGAGGCCGCCGAACCGTTCTTCAAGCAGGCGCTCGAACTTGACCCGACCAACACCCTCACCCTCAACTACTACGGCTACATGCTGGCCGACAAGACCATCCGCTACGGCGAAGCGCTCAAGCTGCTGCGCAAGGCCGTGGAACTGGAACCGATGAATGGAGCCTTCCTCGACTCGCTCGGCTGGTGCTACTTCAAGATGGGCGATTACGAGATGGCCGAGGATAACCTGCACAAGGCCGTCGAACGCGACCAGAGCGACCCGACCGTGCATGACCACCTGGGCGATCTCTATGAGAAGACCGGCCGCGTCCGCCTAGCCGCCACGCAGTGGGAGATCGCGCTCAAGCAGTTCTCCGTCACCTCGCCCGGTGACTATGAACCCAACGACGTCTCCAAGGTACAGAAGAAGCTCGACGGCGCGCGCGTCAAACTCGCCCGCCAGGACAGCGCCATCGGCCCGGGCCCCAAGCAGTAAAGCAGGGAACAGGGACGCAGGGAACAGGGAACACAAAAAGCGGTGAGCCTCTTGGCTCACCGCTTTTTGTTGGACGACTGCTGCTCATTCCCTATTCCCTACGTCCCTGTTCCCTGCCTTTATCACGCCGCGCTGCGCTCTGTGCGCAACTGGCGAATGCGCCAGACAGCCAGCAGGGTCATCGGAGCCATGCCGATCCACAGTCCGAGCGTGCCACTGTTCCGGAACCAATCGAGAAACGGCATCCACAGCGCCGCGCCCAGAAACATGCCCAGCAGAAGGAAGGTACTCAGCTCCAGCAGGTAATGCATGCCCACAAACACCGCGCCAACCTTGAGCTTTTCTCCGCTGGCCTGCTCCACCGACAGAATCAGACGGTTGCGATAGGGCCACACCTCGCTGAGTTTCAGCCTCACCTCCGCGCCCACCTCCAGCAGAGCGGCCACGCGCACCGAGGTATACACGTTCTCCAGCACGCGATTGCCGATCTTCAGATACGGATAGCGCAGCACCACCGCGCCGCCATTCGTCACCATCACCGAAGGGCCGATCCGCGTAAGCACGCCCTCATAGCTGACCATCGCAACTCCTCCTACCGTCCTTATCGGCAATCGCCTCGCAGCAATCAGCAGCGGGTCCACCGATGCGCCGCGTTGAGCGCGGACTCCGCTGCTTCGTGCTATAACCAACGGTAAGCAAGGAGTGCTGCCATGGCCATAGAAACCCTGCTTCCTGAAAAGATTGCCGTTGGGTCCGAGCCGGAGGAACCGCTCACCCGGCGCAGGTACGACGAGCCGACGCACGCCTACCGCCAGCCCTTCGCGCGCGACATCGCACGCATTTTACATGCGCGGGCGTTTCGCCGTCTGGCCGGAAAAACGCAGGTCTTCACGCGGCTGCCGGGCGAACCCTCCGTCGATCACTTTCGCAGCCGTCTCACGCATACTCTCGAAGTGGCACAGATTGCGCGCACGCTTTCGCGCGCCCTTGGGCTGAACGCCGACCTTGCCGAGGCCCTAGCCCTCTCGCACGACATCGGCCATCCACCCTTTGGCCACGCGGGCGAAAAGGCTCTCGATCGCGCGCTGCGTGCGCACGGACTCGGCTTCGACCACAACCTGCACGCGTTGCGCATCGTCGACTGGTTCGAGGAGCGCTACCCTGGCTTTCGCGGCATCAATCTGACCCTCGGCCTACGCGAGGGCATCGTCAAACACTCGCACGACTACGCCGCCGATGAGCACCCCGAGTTGGCCGAGTTCTTCCTCGACCGCTTTCCGCCGCTCGAAGCGCAGTTGATCGATATTGCCGACGAGATTGCGTATCTGACCGCCGACCTCGACGACGGCCTCGGCGCCGGCATTCTCGCGCTCGACGAGGTGCGCGCCGCCGTGCCGCTCTTCCGCAAATTCCACGACGAGGCGCTGGCCGACTATCCAGCAGCCGCACCCAAGCTCGCCGTCTCAGACGCTCTGCGCCGGCTGCTCGATCTGCTGGTCACCGATCTTCTGCACGAAACGCACCGCCGCGTACTCGCCGCCGACATTGAGACGCTCGACGAACTGCGTCACGCACCGAAACGCATGGCCGCGCTCTCCGCAGAGATCGAAAATCATCGCGCGGAGACCAAAACGTTTCTCTACTCGCGACTCTACAACTCGCAAGAGATGGAGGCCGAGCACGCGCGGGCCGCCGAGATTGTCGAAACGCTCTTCGCCACCTTCGTAGCCCAGCCAACGCTGCTGCCCGCCGACCATCAGGCGCAGATGCCCACCGAAGGGCTGGCGCGCACCGTGGCCGACTACATCGCCGGCATGACCGACGCCTTCATCCATGCGCAGTGGCGACGCTACTGCCCACGCTGATTTTCTTTTTTTGTCAATTTGGAAGAGGGAGAATGAATAGCTATTCTTTGGCGGGTAAAAACTCAATGCGGGCCAGATTGTCAGCGACCTTGAAGCCGTAATCGGCGGTCACCAGCAGATGATCGGGGCTGTCCATGGCCAGTTCCAGCGCGAAGGCATCGGCATAGCCCAGACCGCGGTCCACCTTGAGTTGGGCGGCATGCACGGCCCGCTCGCCGGTGGCGGGAACGATCTGACCCACGCTGGGCAACAGCGCATGAAGCAGATGCGCTTCGCGTTCGGCACCGAAGCGCTTGCGCAGATTGCCCGCGATCTCGCCCCACTGCACGGCGGAGAGGCAGGCCTCGCCGCGACCATGGGCGCACTCCTTGAGAATCTGCTCGACGCGCACGGCCCCAACCTCGTCGTCGATGTAGCGAATCACCGCCGAGGCATCGAGAACATAGGTCGTCACGCGGCTACCAATTCTCTCGCGCGCGTTCGCGGCGGCGCTCTTCAAGCAGCAATTCCGTGCCTCCGCCCCCGGTGCAGCCGCGCAACTGCTCAATCAGCCGCAGCGTCGAAGACTGGCTCTGGGCGTCAAGGATCATGCGTCCGCCCTCGACCGAGAAACGCACGCGCGTTCCCGCTTCAATGCCGAGCGCGGCCCGCGTCTTGGCCGGAATCACGATCTGGCCCTTGCTGCTGACGGTGATGTATTCCTGCTCCATGGCTTACATCGTATCACGAGTAAGCCATATAGATAAAAGTAAGACGTTCGTAAAAAGTAAGTTGCCCTGACGCACCGACCCGCAACACTGCCGGCACAGCACCAGAAAGAGCATGAATCGCTTGATTCCAAACGGAAAGGTGCGACCGAAGCCGCGCCCTTTTTGCTGTATGCGATGCAGTGCCTACTGCACGGAGCCTTTCGGGCGCAGCCGGCGCAGGTCGAGAACGCAAGCAATGGCATTCTGCGCGCTCATGCGCAGGTTGTCCGAAGCCGCCCAGAGCCAGATGCGCGAGGCCAGGGTCGGGTTGCGGCCGTCTTTTTCGGCACGCAGACGGACCAGCACCTCATTCTGCCCGGTAGCGGCCAGGTTCGAAGGCGAGTCGGTATCTTCGAGCACGAGGTCGAGATGTTCGCCTCCCAAAGCCTCTTCAATGGCGCGAATCTCCACCGGATGTTCGAACTCGAGCGAGAGGGAGAAGGTGTAGCCGTGGAAGACCGGGGCCTGCACCAGTTGCAGCGCCAGCATCGGCCAGCGGCCCGCGGACAAGGCCTCCGTGTGGCGACGGATGCGCTCTTCGGTCACGCCGAGGCTGACCTGCGCGCTTTCACCGAGGCCGGTCAGCAGGTTGTAGGCCACCTGCGCATCGTAGACCTCGCGCGGAATCCCCTGAAAGCTGAGCAGATTCACGGTCTGCTGGTGCAGTTCGTCCATGGCCGCGCGGCCCTGCTCGCTGGCCGGCTGCAGAACGGTGGCCGCGGCCTGCCGCACGGGAGCCGCCTGCCGCACGTGGTTAAGCAGAAGCGCGAGCGCCACGGCAGCCGGATGCGCTGGCACCACGGCCGGCGTAAACAGGTCGGCGTCCAGCTCAATCCCCAGCCAGGGCGAGCGAACGAGCACACCTGCCTCCTGATCGAGCGCGCCGCTCAGATCGAGCACGGTTGAGCCGGCATGCAGCGCCTTCTGCCAGTACTTCCGCGTCAACAACTCAGAACCACAGAAAAAGGTGAAGTCGACATGCTCGAAGGATTCTTCTTCGATCGCCTGCACTACGGCAACCTCGTCGCCGATCTGCTCAAGTCGGCCCCTGCCCTCCGCTTCATCCAGCAACAGGAGCTTGGCCGCCGCCAGAGGCGACTCGAGCAGCGCGTCTCTGACTTCCTGCCCCAGTAGGGTTGAAGCTCCGGCAATTGCAATCTTGTACACGGTCATCCTTTTTGTATTGATTGAAAAGTCTAGAACATTTTTTTCGGCAATGAGGAATAAAAAATACCACACATCCCCATCTTTGCCGATGTTCTAAAGATATTTTGCCGCGCCGACGTCGGGAGAATCCTCATCGCTGTTCGTGCCCGATCCCTGCCGACGCCGACGCGACCACGAATAGGCCGCCCGCGCCCAGATCCCCGAGAACATATAGAGCAGCGCCATCACGCACAAAACACCGCGCGAGTACTTGAGGACGACAAAGAGCACGACCGGCACCACCAGCAACAACTGGAACGGGTGGCTGCGCGAAAAGTTGATTTCCTTGCCCGACCAGAACCGCCAGGTGCTCACCATCAGGAAGCCGGAGAGGCCCACCAGGATCAGCCAGAGAATCGCTACCCACCAGGCACGCACCGGATAACCCCAGCACAAATGTACGGTCGCAGCCAACAGTCCGGCTCCGGCCGGAATCGGCATGCCGACAAAATATTTACGTCCGGGACGGCCCGGGTTACGCGGCTTTGGATCCTTGGAGATGTTGAAGCGAGCCAGACGCGAGACGCCGCCGATCAGATAGAGGAAGCAGATAAAGGCGCCGGCGTGAGTCAGATTCTGGCGCAACTGCGCATCCATGGTCTCGGGCAAAAAGTGGAAGCCCCAGATCAGAGCCAGCAGGCTGGGCGCAACGCCGAAGGTAAAGGCGTCGGCCAGCGAGTCGAGTTCGCGGCCAAAGTCGCTGGTGGTGTTGGTCATGCGCGCGATGCGGCCGTCGAGGGCATCAAAGGGAATCGCGGCGAGAATCGCAATCGCCGCCCAGTCCAGATGCAGGGCCGCGTCGCCCACGTTCACCAGCGCCTTCATGGTCTCGGTGATCGAGAAATAGCCCGCGGCGATGCTGCCCACGGTGAACAGCGACGGCAGCAGATACATGCCGCGATGAATGCGCGCGCGGCGCGCGGCGCGCGACTGCTCCGGCGTCCGTTCGGCTTCGTTCGAACTCACTTGCCGTCCTCCCGTCGAGTTCCCATCGAGGCCAGCACCGTGGCGCCACCCTGGACGCGATCCCCGACCTTGATGCGCAGCTCGGCCTCGGCAGGCACGATCACGTCCACCCGCGAGCCAAACTTGATCAGGCCCACGCGCTGGCCGCGCTCCACCCGGTCGCCTTCGCGATAGTGAAAGACGATGCGGCGCGCCAGAAGACCGGCGATCTGCTTGAAGGTCACTTCAATTCCTTCGCCACGCACCGTCACGGCATTCTGCTCGTTCTGCTCGGCCGAAGCCGGATTCATCGCGTTCAGATATTTGCCTTTTTGGTAATGCACGCGAGAGAGCACACCCGCGATCGGGGCGCGATTCACGTGTACATTGAAGACGCTCAGGAAGATGCTGATGCGCTGGCGCTCGCCCTCGGGCGTGGCAATCCGCACGGTTTCCGTCACACGCCCGTCGCCGGGAGAAACGATCAGCCCAGGCGCGGCGGGAATCTCACGCTCGGGATCGCGGAAAAACCACAGGAAAAACGCAGCCAGCAGCACGGGCACAATACTCAAGCCCCACACGCCAGTCAACAACACGAGCGCTACCGCAACCGCGAGGCAGCCTACGCCATAGAAATAACCGTCACGAACCATTGCTTCTGATTATACGGTCCCCGCGGTTTACCGCACCGCAAGCTTGTCCGAAAGTGCCTCGCCAGGCACCATGCGGCCGGAGCTTCCGCGACACACCGGGCCTTGCCGCAGAAACCCCGCCGACGCGTTCAGGCTGCGCCTTTTGCCCGCTTCTTTTGTTTTCGACCAGGAAATCCGGCTACGCGACAGCCGCCGTGCGATGCTCCAACGCGTAGATGAGGTCCTTGGCATGCAGTTTCAACTTCTTCAGCCGCAGTTCTTCAATCTGCTCGTCTTCGCTGAGATAGGGCTTTTGCAAGAGTTCCTCCAACCGCTGGGCGTACAGACGATGTTCGGCGTACAGGCGTACGATCTCCGCGCTCAGCGTTGTCTCCTTGGTTTCGTCCATTCAGCACCTCCTGGTGTTACAGAACATTTACATATATCGCGATTCCGCGACAGTCCGCAAGATGGAAAATTGCGCAAAGGTACCAAAAGTTGTGGGGATTTTTTCTTCGCTTTACGGAGGAATGCGGAACAGAATCGAAAATGCTCTAGCCGAGCCGAAGCGACATCAGAATCGCATCTTCTTCCGGATCAGCATAGTAGCGCGGTCGCCGTCCGCATTCGACCCAGCCCTGCACGCGATAGAAGGCCAGCGCGCGCGCGTTGCCGGCGCGAACCTCGAGCAAAAAATTCTCGACACCGGCCACATCAAGCGCCTCGGCAAGCGAACGGACCAGCGCCCGGCCCAATCCGCGCCGTTCAAAGCCGATGGCCACCACCAGGCATTCCAACTCGGCCTCGGGCCCAACCGCGCTGGCGACGGCAAAGCCGCGAACGACAGCCTCTTCCTCCGCCACCAGGGCGATGCGGCGCGGCGAAGCCAGGGGATTGAGCAGCGAACGGTAGGCGCGGCGCGCCCAGTGCGGCGCCTGTGGCTGGCCCTCGGCAAGAAGCAGCACGGGGTCCAAGTCGGCAGCCGCCATCTGCCGCACGCGCGGCGCGATCTGGACCGGAGCGCTCACTTTTTCTCCTGGTCCACAGAGGTATGGATGGAGGGGTTCGCGGGTCCAAAAATTTCGGCGTCGGAGCGGCGGATGTAGTGTCCGTCAAGCGCCATCACGTCGTCGAAGTCGGCGGCGAGAATCCGTGGCACGGCCAGCCGCAGTGCGTCAGCAGCCGTGGGCGCGGCCACACACACCTGTTCGGTCCGCGGCCAGGAAGAAGAGAGCAGCTTCGCCGCCGCATCCTCGCAGACTGCCACGCGCGCCGGAATTTTTTCCTGACTTTCCAAGTCCTTCGCGCCAGCCAACAGTTCCTTGCGCGGATCGCCGGCCGCGGCAAGCAAAAGAAAAACCTCGTTGCGGTGGGCGTCGAAGGCAGCCGATGAGACGCCAGCCTTGAGGGCCAGCGCCTCCAGCCGCGAGACCGCCACGATCGGCAGCCCCGCACCCTCGGCAAAGCCTTTCACCGTGCTCAACCCAACGCGCACGCCGGTAAAACTGCCCGGCCCGTGCGTGACGACCAGCGCGTGAAGCGCATGGAGCGCCACGCCGGAGGAGGCCAGCAGTGCCTTCACAGCCGGCACTAGACGCGCCGAATAGCTGCGGCCAGCCAGTTCGGTTTCGCCCAGCAGCTCGACCGCATCCGCCGTCAGCCGCCCCAGCGCCACCGAGCCCGCCGGCCCGCACGTATCGATGCCGAGTATCAGTTTTGCTTCCGCCATGGTTAGACCGCCGCCAGAGCCTGCTCGATATCGGCGATCAGGTCTTCCTTGTCCTCGATGCCCACCGACAACCGCACGCGGCCCTCGTTGATGCCCATTGCGGCGCGCGTTTCGGCGCTGACCGAGGCATGGGTGGTAGTGGCCGAGTGCGAGGCCAACGACTCGACGCCGCCCAGCGACTCGCCGTTGGTGAAGATCTTGAGCGCGGCCAGGAATCGACCTACATCTTCGCGTCCGGGCAACTCGAAGCTCATCATGGAACCAAAACCGCTCTGCTGGCGACAGGCCAGTTCATACTGCGGATGTGTCTTCAGTCCAGGATAGGCAAGCTTCTGCACCTTCGGATGCTGCAGCAGATATTCGGCAACGGCGCGACCGTTCTCCTCGTGCTGCTTGATGCGCAAGGGCAGCGTCTTGATGCCGCGCAGCACCAGATAGCACTCGAAGGGCGACATGACACCGCCGGCGGCCTTCTGCACCAGCAGAAAGCGCTCCTTGTGCTCGGGCGTGGAACCGATCACCGCTCCGCCCAGGCCATCGGAGTGGCCGTTCATATACTTGGTCGTCGAGTGAACGACGATGTTGGCGCCCAGCTTGATCGGGCTTTGCAGAATCGGCGACATGAAGGTGTTGTCGACGCAGACCTCGGCACCGTGCGCGTGCGCGATCTTGGCGATGGCGGCAATGTCGGAGAGGACCATGAGGGGATTGCTCGGCGTCTCGACATAGACCATCTTGGTGTTCGTCTTGATGGCCGCCTCGACCGCCTTGAGGTCGCTGGTGTCGACATACTGGATCTCAATGCCGTAGCCGGAGACGATCTGGTCAAGCAGACGAACGGTACCGGCATACACGTCGCGCGAGCAGATCAGGTGATCACCGGCACGCAGCATGGCGAAAACAGCCGAGATGGCAGCCATGCCGGTGGTAAACAGATGCGCGCTGTAGGCTCCCTGCTCCAGGGCGGCGACGGCCGTCTCAAGATGGTCGCGGGTCGGATTGCCGGCACGCGAGTAGTCCCAGCCGCGGTCGGTTCCGATGCCGGTCAACTGGAAGGTCGAGCTCAAATAGATGGGCACGTTCACCGCGCCCGTCTGCGGATCCGGCTCCTGGCCGGCATGAATCGCAAGTGTGGCAAGCTTGTATTGAGGCATAGTTGTAGGTAGTCTTCCGATCTCCTGTTTCTAGCTTATCGCGACGGCTCGAAAAGGCTGCGCATCCTACTTGGTTTTCCTGGCCAAACGGCCCGCCGGGAAGTAGCCGGTCCGGGTGCGCGCCACCAGTTTGCGCGTTCCCTTGCCCTCGATGGAAACCTGTACGCGCCGAAAGCCGGAATCGCTCGAAGGCTTGGCCGAGTGGTAGCCGATGGTGTACTGGCTGCGGATGTCGCGCGCCACCTCGGCGACGATCTCGTCGATCTGCTCAACCGATTTAGGGAAGAAGGCCATGCCGCCGGTCTCGGTGGAAAGCAGTTCGAGCGCGCGCCGGGCATGCTTGATCTCCGAGCGGCTCGTCTCGTCGCCGAAGAGCAGCCCGATCGAATAGATGACCGGGCCGCCCAGCTCCTGCACGCGGCGAATGGTCTGTTCAAGGGTGAGCGTCGAGATGTTGTCTTCGCCGTCGGTGATCAGGATCAACACCTGCTTGGGCCGCTTGCCGTCGGTGGCCAGCTTGTCGGCCGAGGCCACCACGGCGTCGTAGAGCGCCGTGCCGCCGCGCGCGCCAATGTGCGTCAGCCCGTCGCGCAGCTTGTTCGGGTCAGAGGTGAAGTCCTGATCGATGAAGGCCTCGTCGGAGAAGTTCACCACGAAGGCCTCGTCGGCAGGATTTGAGGCCGCGATCAGGTCCAGCGTGCTCTTGTTCACCGAGGGCCGCTTCCGGTACATCGAGCCGGAGTTGTCGATGACCAGGGCAATCGAAACCGGCAGATCGGTGTGCTGGAAGCTGAGGATTTTCTGCGGAACGCCATCCTCGGCGACGCGGAAGTTTTCCTTGTTGAGGTCCTGAACCGTCTTGGTGCCGTCGAGCACGGTGACGTTGAGAGCAACTTCTTCAACCTCGGTGCGCAAGAGCAGGTCGCCATCGGCCTGCTTGGTGATTTCTGCCACGTGCGTCTCGCCGTCGGGCGAACGAACCGGGTCGTGATCCTCAAAAACCGGGGCTTGCACTACCGGAAGCTGCTGCGCGCGCGACCAACAGGCCGCCGAAGCCAGCAGAAACGTTGCCAGAATCACCTGAGTGCCAAGGCGCATAAACCTCTGTGCGGGCAGGCGGCTGAGCGCAGCCAAAGCCCGGGGAGCGTTCCCTTCTCCTTCACTTTACGCTACGTACGGGCAGGCTTAGCCATGAAAGCCGTCGAGCGCATGATCGGCCGACAGATCGCCGCCAGCCCATACCCGCTTCGACGTCCACGGCGCGTCGGGGGATCTCCAAAAAGCATTTTCTTTTTTGAGTCCCAGAGGCAAAAAGGCTTCGAGGCAAAGATAGAGGCTGCCGGTGGAGATGTAGAACTCCCCGAGCGAGGGCTGATGACCAGCAAGGCCGATGGTGAGCCAACCGTTGGCATCATAGCTGCCCGGCGCGCCGAGCGAAACCTCAATGGCCGCGGTGAGCGCGCAACGGACCTGCGCCGGCGTGACGCCCTCGGGCAACTGCTCGCGCAGAGCCGTGTCGGCCAGGTGATGAAAGGCTCCACAGCGGTAAGCAATCGAGCGGCCCAGCACCGGCCAGGTTCCGTCGGGGTTGATCATCCGCTCCTGAATCGCGGCATAACGGCGGGCGCGCGCCGGTTCCAGTTCGCGCAGTTCGGGACCGACGCCGACCGCGCCGGCCGGGCTATCGAGCACGCTGCGCAGAAAGGGCTGAATCACAAAACTGTCGTAGTAGTCGGCGTGGTAGAACGGGCCGTCGCCATAGACGCCGTCGCCGACATACCAGCCCTTGTGCCGCTCCAGCGCGTGCTCGACCGGGCGCTTGTCCCAGTCGGCACCGAGGGTGGCCAGCGTGGCTTCGACGACAGCGGAAAACAACAGCCAGTTGGTCTCGGGCGGCGTAATCGCGCGCGTTTTTTTGAGGCCTTCGATCAACCATTGGCGCGTGTCGGCGGGCAACGATTCCAGCAGTTGATGCGGCGCGCGCAGCAGACCCACGCCCAAGAAGCCCGCATCGACCAGCGTCTGCGCAATGGAGCCGAAGGGCATGGAATCGGGCGAGTGCGGATCGACACCGGCGCGCAATGCCTCGCGGGCCAGTTCGCGATAATGGTCGCGATCGGCGCCCGGTTCGCCACTCTCCAGCCACGGCCCGATGCCGCAGATGGTGCGGCCCAGCGCTTCGAGGTAGGTGCACTTGCGCCGACTCTCTTCCTGGCCGGGCTTGCATTCGACCGGAAATTTTTCCTTAAATTTGCGCTCGCTCAAAGCCGTGAGCACCGGCCCTGCCGTTTTTTTTACGGTGCCGATCCAGCGCACATGCGCATCGACTGCCTGCGCTCCGACTTCGACCGGAATCCCGGCCAGCGCAGCCGAGGCCGTCGCCACTCCTACCCCTTGCAAAAAACCACGTCGATGCACACTACTCTCCCTGTCGCGAAGATGCGCGGAAATCGAACCATCGACGCCGCGCAGATACGGTACACACCGTAGCGCCGCGCAAAATACACTGTCAACCGCGGCCGATACGCGTCTCAGCTTTTGGTTTCGATCAGTGGCAGATCGTGGTCGCGCACGCCGATCAGATAGAGCAGCCCGTCGAGGCCGAGCGAGGAGATCGACTGCGGCGCGCTCTGGCGCACCAGGGGCTTGGCGCGATAGGCGATGCCCATGCCGGCCAGCTTCAGCATGGGAATATCGTTGGCACCGTCGCCGACGGCCACCACCTGCTCAAGCGAGATGCCCTCGCGTGCGGCAATCTCGCGCAGCAATGCCTCTTTTCGCGCGCCATTGATGATGGGCGAAGCGACGCGGCCGGTGACCTTGCCGTCGACAATCTCCAGCTCGTTCGCGTAGACATAATCGATGCCGAATTTTTTCTGCACGTGCCGCGCGAAGAAGGTGAAGCCGCCCGAGAGGATGGCGATCTTGTAGCCGAGCAGCCGCAGGGTGCGAATCAGCCGCTCGGCGCCTTCGGCCATCGGAATCGAATCGAGCAGCGACAGCACGCGCTCTTCGGGCAGTCCCTTGAGCAGGCCGAGACGCTTGGTGAAGCTTTGGTCGAAGATCAACTCGCCACGCATGGCGGCTGCGGTAATGCTGGACACCTGCTCGCCGACGCCGGCCATCTTGGCCAACTCGTCGATCACCTCGGCCTGAATCAGCGTCGAATCCATGTCGAAGGCAAACAAGCGCCGGTTGCGGCGATAGATGCTTTCGCGCTGAAAAGCAATGTCGATGGCCAGTTCCTGCGCGGCGGTGAAGAACTCGGCGCGCATCGCCGACTCCTCGGCGGCAAGGCCGCTCACCGCCAGCTCGACGCAGGCGTTGGCGGGCTGCGGTGCAACCGCGATATGCCCCGAGAGCCGCCCAGAGAGCCGTTCGATGCGATCGATGTTCATCTGATGCGCGGCAAGAATCGCAGTCACGCGCGCAAAGTGCGCGGCGGTGATCGAACGGCCCAGCAGCGTAACCAGAAACTGCTGCCGTCCGCCGCCCTGCCGCCAATGCTCAAGCGCATCCGGCCGCACGCGCGCAAAGTGCGGCTGCAAGCCAAGCGCATGCGCACGCTCGATGAGTTCTGCTTTGAGCGCCGCATAACTATCCTCGGCGGGCGACTGAATCAGAATGCCGAGCGAAAGACTCTCATGCACGACGGCCTGACCGATGTCGAGAATCTCGATGTTATGGCGCGCGAGAGTGCCGGTGATCTCTGCCGTGAGGCCGGGATGATCGTGACCGGAGAATTGGAGCAGGACGACTTGACCAGGATTTCCAGCAGTCATGTTGCTTCCACTATATAGCGAACGCAAATTTCTCGCGGCAGTCGGCGCGCCCACTTACTTTCCCTTTTATTTTCAGAGTCGCGCACTCCAATTTTTAGCAACGAGTCACGGCGCGAGCATTTGGGACTGCTCTTTCTGCGTCCTCGGCGCGGATTTGCGCATCTTACAATCGGGACAGAAAACATTTATGAGTGAGATTCGCGATACAGTCATTCTGGGTTCGGGTTGCGCCGGACTCACGGCGGCCATCTATACAGGCCGGGCAGGTTTGAAACCGTTGGTGCTCGAAGGCCATGAGCCGGGCGGTCAGCTTTCGATCACCTCGCTGGTCGAAAACTTTCCCGGTTGGCCCGAGGGCATTCAAGGCCCCGAGCTAATCGACAACATGCGCAAGCAGGCGACGCGCTTCGGCGCAGAGTTCAAGCAGGCGCAACTGAACAAGGCCGATCTGTCGGCGAGCCCGATCAAGCTCGAAACCTCGGCGGGCGAAATTCTGACCCGCACATTGATCATTGCCTCGGGCGCCAGCGCGCGCTGGCTCGGATTGCCGAGTGAGCAGGCTCTGATTGGCCACGGCGTATCAAGCTGCGCCACCTGCGACGGCTTCTTCTTCCGCGACAAGGAAATTGCCGTGGTGGGTGGAGGAGACTCGGCCATCGAAGAGGCGCTGTTCCTGACGCGCTTCGCCAGCAAGGTCACGCTGCTGCATCGCCGCGACAGCTTCCGCGCCTCGAAGATCATGATCGACCGCGCGCATGAGAATCCCAAGATTGACATCAAGCTCGACACCGTCGTCGAAGAGGTTCTGGGCGTCGAGGAAAAAGAGGTCACCGGCGCTCGGCTGAAGAATGTCAAGACCGGCGAGATCACCACGCTGCCCATCAGCGGCTTCTTCCTCGGCATCGGCCACCAGCCAAACACGAAGATGTTCACCGGCCAGATGGATCTGGACAACGACGGCTACATCAAGGCCGTCGAAAACGTGCAGACTGCCTTCGAAGGCAAGCCGATCGCGGGCGTCTTCGCCTGTGGCGACGTGAAGGACCGCCGCTACCGGCAGGCGATTACCGCAGCCGGTTCCGGCTGCATGGCCGCACTCGAAGCCGAAAAGTTCCTCGAAGAGCAATCTCACTAGAGCCGCGCGATTCTTGCTCGCAACCCGACACGCCGCCCTCGCGCGGCGTGTCTTTTTCTGCAAACAATTTACTTTTGCGCGCGTTTCCACTATCAATCGCAGTATGTGGACCGTCGTTCTCCTCGTCATCTCGAACATCTTCATGACCTTCGCCTGGTACGGCCACCTGCGCTTCCGGCAGGAGGCTTTGTGGAAGGTCATCCTGGTCAGTTGGCTGATCGCGTTCTTCGAATACTGCTTTCAGGTGCCCGCCAACCGCATCGGCGCCGAGCGCTTTTCCCCCATCCAGTTGAAGGTTATCCAAGAGGTGATTACGCTCATCGTCTTCGGTGTCTTCGTCACCCTCTACTTCCATCAGCAACTGCGCTGGAATCACGCGGCGGCCGCGCTCTGCCTGGTCGGCGCGGTCTTCTTCGTCTTCCACTCCTGGTAGAGCGCCACGGTTTAAACTGAAGCTATGGAGCCGACCCCTACGACACAGGCAACCGTTGTTGCATACTGGAACGCCGTTGCTGGCCGCTATCTCGAACTGTTCCGCGACGAACTGCGCACCAAGTCCTTCGACCTCGAGGTCCTCACCGACTTCGCGCGGCAGTTGCCCAAGGGCGCCAGCGTCTGCGACGCCGGCTGCGGCCCTTGCGGCCACGTGACACGCCTGCTGGCCGACGCGGGTCTGCATCCGGTGGGCATCGACATTGCTTCGAAGTGCATCGAACTGGCCCGCTATGAGCAGCCGCCGCTGCGCTTCGAGATGATGGATATGGCCGCGATGGCCTTCGCCAAAGCCTCCTTCGACGGATTGGTCTCCTATTACTCGCTGCACTACGAACCAAAGAACAGGATCGGCGTGATCCTCGCCGAGTACGCGCGCGTTTTGCGCTCGGGAGGCTCGCTGCTGATTGTCGTAAAGCAAGGCGCCAGCGAGGGTTGGATCGACGACCCGATGGGCAGCGACGTGAAGGTGTATTGGAGCGACTTCACCAGCAGCGAATTGCGTGCGCAACTTGAAGCCAATGACTTTGAGGTAACGCGCGCTGAAGTACGCGACCCTCTGCCCGACGAGGTCGCCGTGCGCCGCATTTATCTCTGGGCTAAGCGCAGCCCGCGTACCGAGGAGATCTGAAGATGTCGCTTGCTGAAAATCTGGAACACCTCGAAGAGAAGATTCAGAACGCCTGCCGAGCCGCCGGACGCGCGCGCGCCGAGGTCGAATTGATGGCGGTCTCGAAGACGCATCCGATCGAGGCCCTGCGCGAGGCCGCCGCGCTCGGGCTCACCCTCTTCGGCGAAAACCGCGTGCAGGAGTTTAACGAAAAGGCATTGCATGCGGCGGCTTTTCGAGAGTCGTGCAAGAACGAAGCCATCCGCGCGCACCTGATCGGCCACCTGCAATCGAACAAGGCCGCGCGCGCCGCGGAGGTCTTCGACGGCATCGATTCCGTCGATTCGCTGAAGCTTGCCGTGCGCTTGAACGAAACCGCCGCAAAGTTAGAAAAGAAGCTACCGGTTCTGCTCGAAATCAAACTCAGCACCGAGGAGACCAAGGCCGGTCTTGATCCCCACTCGGCCGATGCGGTGCAACTGCTGGAGCGACTGCCCGATCTCGCACAGCTTGAGGTGCGCGGCCTGATGACCATCGCGCCGCTCGGCGTGGGCGACGACGGCACCCGCGCCTGCTTCCGCGCGCTGCGCACACTGCGCGACCGCTGGGCACAGGCGTATCCCAAGCTCGATTTCTCCGTGCTTTCGATGGGCATGAGCGGCGACTTTCCGCTAGCCATCGCCGAAGGCGCCACGCGCATCCGCGTCGGCTCGGCTCTGTTCGGAGCACGCAGCTACCCGGTACAAGCCTGATGTTGCGCGCGACCGCCGAAGGGATAACGCTGGCCGTCCGCGCCCAGCCCGGCGCGCGCAAAACCGCCATGGCCGGCATCTACGGCGAGAGCGACGCGGCACAACTGAAGATCGCCGTGCAGGCTCCGCCCGTGGAAGGCAAAGCCAACGCAACAATCGTCGCCTTTCTCGCCAAGTTTTTTTCGTTGTCGCGCGGCAAAGTCGAACTCGTGCAAGGCGAGTTGAATCGCAACAAGGTTTTCTTGCTGCGCGGACTCACGCTGGATGAAGCGAAAAAGAAAATCGACGAAGAACTGCGCTGAGGAAGCTCTGAAAATCTCGCAATTTCAATGGCTGCGAATATTTCTCAGGGGCTAAAGCCCTCGATTTTATTGGCTTTTTGTGGCACGGCTAAAGCCATGCCCTTTTACAAAACCTGTTTGCAGCCAAGTTCTCCCGCAACCTCTCAAGCCGTGCCCTTTCAAGGCCGGATGATTCTGAGGCTTCCTCGTTCACTAGAAAAATTACGCCTTGGCCTTGTGCGCCTCGGCCATCCATCCCAGCTTCAGCTTCTCTTCGGGAATGCTCGACAGGTAGGGCTTGAGGTCGAGGATCGGCGTGCCGTCGACCATGTCGAGGCCACGCACGCGCACCGTGCCCTTGTCGCGGCCCAGCACCTCGACCACCGTGAGCGCAATCGGATTCGGCCGGCGAGGCGAGCGCGTGGCAAAGATGCCGTGCGGGCGATCATCGGTCGGCGGCGTCACATGCAGATCCGAGCCACCCGCCAGATCGAACTCCCAAAGCACGTAGAGATGCGAGAAACCTTCAATGTCATCAAGGCCGGGAACGAACTCGCGCAGAATCTCCAGCGTTCCCTCGGCCGTATGCTGCGCGCCCAAACCGCGCGGCACCTCGTCGGTGTGCTTGTACGAACTATGAATGTACCCAATCGGACGCGGCGTAAACATGGCAATGCTCCTTGCCTCCGATTGTAGTGCGCCTTCCTCGTAGAGTTATATGGTCAGACCACAGAAACAGGCAAACGCCTACGCACGAAAGATAATATGGGACAGCGTTGCGCATTGCAGCATGACGGCGCGTAATGCTTTTAGATTCATGGTCAATAATGTTTTATTCTGTCGCGCGTCGCCATAAAAAAGATGCGAGGCCAGACCACATTCCGGCCGCATGTTGATCGGCGTACAAGGGTCACCTCGCTCTGCTACCATGGGTTTGATCAAGGCTCAGGGAGATCGCATGAAACCGATCTCATGCCCGCCAGCCAGCATATATCCGGGGCCTATCCAAAGGAGAAACTTATGCCTCTCGTTTCCATGCGACAGCTTCTTGACGAGGCCGCTAAAGGCGGCTACGGCGTCGGTGCTTTCAACGTCAACGATATGGAGCAGATTCAGGCCATCATGATGGCGGCCAAGGAAACCAAGTCTCCGGTCATCGTGCAGGCCAGCCGCGGCGCGCGCAAGTTCGCCGAGGATCTGTATCTGTTCAAGCTGATCCAGGCTGCTGCGGAGTTGAATCCCGAGATCCCCATCGCCATGCATCAGGATCACGGCAACAGCTTCGAGACCTGTCAAAGCGCCATCGCACTGGGCTACACCTCGGTGATGATGGACGGCTCGCTCAAGGCGGACGGCAAGACTCCGGCAACCTTCGAGGAGAACGTCGAGGTCACCAAGAAGGTGGTCGAATACGCGCACGAGCGCGGCGTTACGGTCGAGGGCGAGATCGGCGTGCTGGGCGGCGTTGAAGACGGCCACGGCGCGGGCGGTTCGGGTCTGGACCACCTCACCGATCCCGATCAGGCGGTTGAGTTCGCCGAGCGCACCGGCGTCGATGCTCTGGCCATCGCCATCGGCACCAGCCACGGCGCGTACAAGTTCACCAAGAAGCCCGATGGCTCGGTCCTCAAGATGGACATCCTCATCGCCATCCACAAGCGGTTGCCCAGCACCCACCTGGTGATGCACGGTTCCTCGTCGGTTCCCAAGGACCTGCAGGACGTCATCAACCAGTACGGCGGCAATCTGAAGCAGACCTGGGGCGTTCCGGTCGAGGAGATCCAGATCGGCATCAAGAACGGCGTCCGCAAGGTCAACGTCGATACCGACAACCGTCTGGCCATCACCGGCGCCATCCGCAAGGTCTTCGCCGAGAGCCCGGAGAAGTTCGATCCCCGCGACTACATGAAGCCGGCTCGCGAGGCCATGGCCAAGGTCGTGGCGCAGCGCATGGTGCAGTTCGGCCAAGCCGGACACGCCGGCGACTACAAGCCGGTCTCGATCGAGACCATCGCCAAGGGCTACAAGGACGGCTCGCTCTCCACCAAGCCGCTCGTCTCCAAGTAACTCCGGCTTTCATAGCCATGCACAAAGGCCCACCTTTCGGTGGGCCTTTGTGCATGGCTGCATCGCGAAAAAATTGCACCCACGCACCCCGCCTCCGACTCTGATCGGGCAGGAGTTTCTATGCTCTCTTCCCCTCGCCTTCGGCGGCGCGTGGTCGGCGCGCTTGCCACATTGCTGTTGGTTCTTTCACTTGCGCCTGCGGCCAAAGCCGAGAAGATGCCCGCGCTCACCGGCGCGACGGCCTGGTTCAACTCGAAGCCGCTCTCGGCGGCCGATCTGCGCGGCAAGGTGGTGCTCGTAGACTTCTGGGCTTATTCCTGCATCAACTGCATCCGTACGCTGCCTGCCATGCGCGCCTGGAACGAGCGCTACAAAGGCGCGGGCCTAGTCATCCTCGGCGTACACACGCCAGAGTTTTCCTTCGAGGCCGATCCGGCCAAGGTCGAAAAAGCCGTGCGCCGCTTCGGCATCACTTACCCGGTTGCGCTCGACGCGAACCATGCCATTTGGGCAGCCTTTCGCAATCAGTACTGGCCCGCGCACTATCTTGTCGATGCTACCGGCCGCATCCGTTTCACGCACTTTGGCGAAGGCGGCGAAGAAGAGGAAGAACACCAGATTCAGAAGCTGCTCGCCGAGCGCAACAGCCCCGCCCCCAAGGCCAATGTGCGCATGACCGGTTCGGCTACCGAGCAGCCCGCCGACTTTGCCTCGATCCACTCGCCTGAAACCTACCTCGGCTATGCGCGCGCCGAGCGCTTTGCCTCGCCAGGCGGTCTTGCGCACGAAGCGCCGCACACCTACATTGCGCAAAAAAACTTATCGCTGAACGACTGGGCCTTCACCGGCCGCTGGACCGACCATGAACACTCGGCCGTACTCGCCGCGCCGAATGGCTTGATTCTCTTCCGTTTTCACGCCCGCGATCTGCACCTGGTGCTCGGTCCGGGTACCGCGGCCAAGCCTGTGCGCTTTCGCGTGCTCATCGACGGCCATGCGCCGGGCGCTGACCACGGCGCCGACATCGACGAGCAAGGCTACGGCATCGTGACCGAAGACCGGCTCTACCAGCTCATTCGCCAACATGCGCCCATCCGCGACCGCAGCTTCGAGGTTCAGTTCTTCGATACCGGCGTCGAGGCGTTTTCTTTTACCTTTGGCTGAGCATGTGCTTCCGGCAGCGCGACCTGTGCATCGAGCGGAGGATAGATCGAGACCTCGACCTTGATGTAGTGCAGCAACACCGGCGCCAGAATCATACCGGGAATACCCATCAGACGCTCACCAAGCACCAGTCCGATCAGCGTCAACCACATCGGACTGTTGATGCGCCTGCCAATGATCTTGCTGTTCAGAAAGTACTCGAGCTTGTGAATTGCAATCAGAAAGATCAGCGCGAAAAGCCCGGTGCGCGGCGAAAGGGTAAAGCCCACACCCATGATGACAAAGTTGCTCATCAAGTTGCCAACAATCGGCAACAGACCGCACAACATCACCAGCATCACCAGCAGTGCGATATGCGGATATCCATTCGCCAGCAGAAAGATTGCCGTCAGCGTGGTGTTGATCACCGAGATGGCCAACTGTGCGCCGATCACCTTCGCAAAACTTCGATAGAGAAGCCGGAAACGTGCGCCGATCTGCCGCGTGAGCGACGAATAGAGATTTTCACTTGTCGCCGGTGACGGTCGCTCCGCCGTCCAATAAGGGTTCAAAAAAATGCTGACGGCAACCACCAGACCGGCCAACAGCAGCACGAACTGGAAGGAAGCAACCCTGGCATAACGACCGATCGTCGTCACGCCTTCCTGCGCCATGCCGATGGCCTCGCCTTTCAAACTTACATAGTCGGTAAACGGCAGTTGGATGCCATTCTTTTCCGCAAAACCGGCCATGGCAGGAATCGAAGTTGCGGCAATTTTGGGAAAGGTGCGGTAGGCAAGGCTCGAAAAGTAGACAAGCCCTGAGGCGATCAGGGCCACAACCACCAGATAGAGCGCCACGCTCAGCATTTTTTTTCGCCGGAAGCAGAAGGTCTCCAGAACCAAGTAGCCGAACAAAGAGGTCAGCAGGAAGACCCCCAGATGCAACCCGGCAATCAGCACCATCAGAACAAAGAAAAAAAGATAAGACAGGCAGCGACTACGCGCTTGCTCGTTTAAGGTCAATAGTTCCTCCTTGGGCAGCGACACGTCTGCAGCGCCGCCAGCGCAGCGAATGGCTCGGTGATTCTCATCTCTGCGCGCAGTCATCAAAGTTCAATAAACTGCTCCCAGAAGCAGGATAGTTGGAAATCAGCCTCAGTGAGTACGCCGGCATTCCGCGTGACAAGCGGCCCAACAGCCAGCGTCGAAAGTTGCGCAAAGAGTGCTTCCGGATCTTCGCCACATCGCTGTCTGAAATCATCCAGAAGCTCTTGCATGTAGGCTAGATCCCGCACCTCAACCACCGACTTCCATTGCGGATGCACAAGAATACGCACACCGCAACCCCTTCCAAACAGCGCAAACATCAGCAAAGCTCCCTGCTTCAACTGCGCTTCATCTTCTACCCGGGCCCTATACTCCAAAACACAATACTGCTCCCACGAGAGCTTTCTGCAGGTGTTGGCCGTGAACAAAGTCTCGTCCATGAGCTTGGCTTTGGCACCTCGCCATTTTGTTGACAATGTTACCAAGGAGCTCGTCGTTTGACAGTCGTTCAATGCACATAGAAAGCCTCTGGCATGCCGAATCCGTACGCCAATCACCCGGCAGATCCAACACTTGCGGCCAGAGCTCTTTCCAGTCGAGCGTCCGCACAAATCTTTGCACCGTTTGTAAGGAGCGCAGCGACACAGATTCGTAAATTCGGGTATCTAGATAGCGCGAGGCTAGATCGTTCACTTGCTGTTCGCCTCGCGGCCCACCCAAAAGATGACCATGATCGACAAAAACGGCACGCAGCCCGCCCTTGTCGTTTTCCTGAAACAGCGCCTGTCGATTATCGGTATGCCCGGCGCAGATATCGACCAACCACGCCAGCCAGAAGCAAACACGATTTTCGACACGGTTCATGCTCGACCCTGGAAGAATCTCTAAAACATTCCCTCCCAGATAACGCGAACCATAGCAGAAGCCTTCTTCCGGCCGCAAGCGCCCGTTCTCCGTCTCCATCCAGCACCCCGGATTTCGATCGAGGAAAGAAGCATCTACTGTTAGGATTTTCCAATCTGGAACCGGAAGTCCACAAGTGCGATACAGTAGGTTCCCTGCGCATTCGTTAAAAAGAACATTGCTCCCTTGCAGGTTATTAGCAAATTTAACGACGTAAAGTTCTCCATCGCTAGCTCGAGCAAGTACGGGCTGTGATCCGCCGCGTAATTTGCGAAGATAGTCCGTCAGAACAGGATATGCGAACATGGACACACTTCCTACCTACTCATCATTGAAATCTGCATCCACGCACGATCATCAGGGACGAAACAGCCAAGCGAAACAAAATCACTCCCACTTTTATGAGGAATTCCTAATTGAGATCGCTGGTGATATAGCAATCCCTAATCGGGAACCGCTTCCTCTCAGTGTCTTTCCTGCTTTTTCATAAAAGTGTACTTGAAACGTAACCCATGCCGAAACCACATGTCAATTTGCGGACGAGTTTTGCACAGATTAACTTAATTCGCTTCGTAAACTCTAAGAATTTTCATGCCTTTTCTATTTACAAAAGAGAAACCATAACATTTTTATGGATTTATTAAGCTTCTGTGCCGAACCATCCCAGTCTCCGAGCCTCTTCCAGACGAAGGGCTAGGCAGTCCCACAACGCCGGAGACCCGGCCTCGATTTCCCGCTGTATGCGCCCCACTACGCGTTCGTAGGTGATGCCATATTCGCGCCACCCATGCCCCCCGTTGCGCAGGTGCAGAAACACGGGAGTGGCGCGATCAAGCGCATGAGCAAAGCGCGCCTCGGGCGTTTGCGATGCTTCAAACTCCTGCCACAGTGCAATGAGCGGCGCCGCCTGCTCCGCAGGAAGCATGCCCAAAACACGCTCTACGCCTGCCAGTTCCTCGGCCGAGCGCTTCGCGGCATCGACTCTGGCATAGACGATCACATCCCCCGCATCGATCTCACCGACATCATGCAGCAGAAGCATTCTCACCACATGGTCAATGTTTACCGGCTCGGCCGCGTAGGGTTCAAGAGCCAGCGCCATCAACGCAATCTGCCAACTGTGCTCGGCCGAGTTTTCATAGCGCGTCGCCCCAACAATCTTGGTTTTGCGCACAATGGTTTTTAACTTATCTAACTCAAGCAGAAATTGTACCGCCTGATCGATTTTCATCTTCGCTCCGATCCCTTGCTTTTATAGCTTCGCATCCAGATGAGTTAGGTAACTTGCGTCCGGCGCGAAACTCCCTCTGGAAGCTATCGGCCAACGGCACGAGTCGAGAAACCGACCTGGAGTTATCCAGCATCGGCCGATAAACGTTCCCTTCCCCCGTGTGGTTTGTTACTCCCCGGTCCTCTCGCTTCCCGCCTCCTGATCCTTGTACTGCAACTGGTAAAGCTTCCAGTAAAGGCCGCGCTCGGCCAGCAATTGCTGGTGCGTACCCTTCTCGCGCAGTTGCGCCTTGTGCATCACCAGGATGGTATCGGCGCGCTGCACGGTCGACAGGCGATGGGCAATCAGCACGCTGGTACGGCCTTTCACCATGCGGTCGAGCGCACGGCGAATGCGCAATTCGGTGTCGGTATCCACGCTCGAGGTGGCCTCATCCAGAATCAAAATCCGCGGATCGTAGGCCAACGCACGCGCAAAGTTGATCAACTGCTTCTGCCCGGTGGAAAGCGAGCTGCCACGCTCGCGCACCGGCTCGTCGAAGCCCTTCGGAAGGCTCTCGATAAAGTCGAGCACGTTGACGTCCTCGGCGGCGCGCCGCAGCCTCTCGTCGCTGATCGCGGCATTGCCCAGCCGGATATTTTCGGCGATGGTGCCGGAGAACAGAATGGGATCTTGCAGCACCACGGCAAAGTGCTGGCGCAGTTTTTTCAATTCGAGTCGACGCAGGTCGACGCCATCCAGAAGAATAGCGCCCGCCGTCACGTCGTAGAAGCGCATCATCAGGCTGGTCAGCGTGGTTTTGCCCGCGCCGGTGTGGCCGACGATGGCTACGGTATGTCCGGGCTCGACGATAAAGCTCACGTCCTTCAGAATCCATTCGACGCCATCGAGTGTGGCCAGCAGCTTGGCTGCGTTCTCGGGAGCCAGCGTCTCAGCCTGCGCCATCGCCGCGCGCTGCTCCTCGGTGAGCTTCTGGTAGGTGAACCAGACGTGGCGAAACTCGATGCGATTCGAGCCGTCGCCCTCGACGGGATCTTCCGGGCTGACGATCTCCGGTTTGGCGTCGAGCAGTTTGAAGATGCGCTCACAGGCCGCCATGGCCGCCTGCAGAATGTTGTACTTGTCGCTCAAGTCCTGAATCGGCCGCCAGAAGCGCTGCGAATACTGAATGAACATGGCCAGAATGCCGATGGTGACCGTGCCGCCCGCAATGGCGCTGAAGCCGCCGCGCCACAGCACCAGACCGATGGCAATCGAACTGAGCAGCTCGACGATGGGATAGTAGAGCGCGTAGGCATAGATTGTGTCCTTGTAGGCGATCATGTGCTGTTCGTTGACCGCGGAGAAGTCGTGGAAGGCGCGCTCCTCGCGGTTGAACAACTGCACGATGCTCATGCCGGTGACGTGCTCCTGCGTAAAGCTGTTGATGCGCGCAATGGCCGCGCGCACGCGCCGGAAGCTTTCGCGCACCGACCGGCGAAAGACGCGCGTCACCAGCAGGATCAGCGGCAACACGGCGAAGGCCAGCAGGGCCAGCCACCAGTTGATGGTGAGCATGACACCGGCCATGATCGAGAGCATGAACAGATCGTTGACGATCGCCAGCACACCCTCGGTGAACATGTCGTTGACCGCGTCCACATCCGAGGTCAGCCGCGTCACCAGCCTCCCCACGGCGTTGGTGTCGAAGAAGCCCACGTGCATCCGTTGCATGTGGCGGAAGATTTCGCGACGCAGATCGAACATGATCTTCTGCCCGATCCACTGCATCAGGTAGGTCTGCAAAAAGGCAAAGAGATAGGAGGCAGCGAGCAGCACGAAAAAGATTGCCGCCAGAGCCGTAATCCCCATCGCGCGATCGGCCGGCAGCCAGCGCGTAAACCAGTTGTTCGAGGAGTCGGGCACATCCATCAGGCAGCGATCAATCGCCACCTTGACCAGATAGGGCCCGGTGACGTCGCAGACCGACTTCAGCGAAACCACCAGCGTCGCGATGGTCGCCTGCAGCCAATAGGGGCGGAGATAGCGCGCCAGCCGCAGCAACAACTGCGCATCGGCAATCTTGCCGACCGAATCTTCGTCGGCCTTGCGCGCTTTTTTCTTCGTCGGAAGGGTCTCTGTCAGTTCTTTGTCGGCCATCGTTCGGGTGGGTGTCATTCAACCTTCATTGTAAGGTGAGGATCACCGCCTCCGGCGTTCCTTATCCCACCCCGACGGAGCAATCGCATTTGAACCTTTTCATGACCTTGACCTTTCGGGATTGGGTCAGGAGGGAGCAGGGGCATTCATGCCCCTGAAATAGGCAACGAAAATCCCGCCTTCAGGCGCGGGCATTTCTTCGTTTGCAAGAAAAAGCCCGCGGCTAAAGCCGTTTCTCGCTCAACGGGATTTTAGGGGCATGAATGCCCCTGCTCCCTCCCAAAGACGGCTTGGAGGTTGCTTGGCCAAGGGAATTGCCAGAAGACAATTCCAAATGCGATTGCCCTGCCCACCCCGACGCCTCTCATCCAGCCCCAGGCTTCCTACCGCCAAAAGTTCTCACCCCGCCCAGAAGTTCTTAGAGCCTTTTCGGAATACATATAGACTTTTTAAGCGGTGTGCAAGGTGGCTTTTACTTCCGCCCTGGTGACGAAGACCTGTCGCCAGGGGCCCGGTTTCCTTGAGGAAAAAGCCACTTAGCCTCGTGCTTTCGGTCTACACCCATTCCGAAAATGCGCTATTGCTTGCCCGAATCGGGCTCGCCCTTTTCCGCAGCGGCCTGCGGATGCACAATATCGACCACGGCCGACGGCAACGGCTTGTCGGCATTCGTGAGCAGCAGGCTCACCTGCCAGATCTCGCTGGTTGACAGGGTGTCCTTGTAGGCAGGCATGCCCGACTGCCGAATGCCGTTCGAGACCTTCCAGTAAATTTCGGTCGGCGATATGCCACTGACGCCGACGCCCTTGCCATCGGGATGAGGCAACCACAGTTGCGGCGCCTTCGGGAACATGTGCATGGCAAAACCCACCGGCTTGCCGTAAACACCGTGACAACTGGCGCACTGATTGAGATAGACCTGCGCGCCAGCCGTCAGGTTGGGCTCATCGGCGGCCACCGGCACAATCTTAGGCTGCTCGGCGGCCACACGCGCATCGAGCGAGATTCTGGCCAGTTGATCTTCCAGCGGCAAAGTCGTGTCAGCCACCGCGACCGGCATGTGCCCAAAGCGAAACCAGCCAAGAATCACCAGTGGCGTCAGCACCACACCCAACAAAACTCCCAGCACCAGACTACCCATGATTCGGTTCATCGCTTCGACTCCTCCGTGGCTCTATGGCCTCTATCCTACGGCAAAAACAGAGGCTTTCAGGCGCGGAAACACCGAAGTGTAGAAGCGCTGGACCATTCCGAATCAGTTCTGTTCGGGGTGAATCACTTTGGCTTAGGAAAAGACAGGAATGCCCGCGATCTTCTGCCGCCACTCGGCCGGTCCGGTCTGATGCACGCTCACGCCGCGCGCATCGACGGCCACCGTAACCGGCATCTGACTTACCTCAAACTCGTAGATCGCCTCCATGCCCAGATCCGCGAAGGCCACCACGCGCGAGGAACGAATCGCCTTGGAAACCAGATAGGCCGCGCCACCGACCGCCATCAGATACACCGCGCCATACTCCTTGATTGCCTCGATGGCCGCCGGACCGCGCTCGGCCTTGCCCACCATGCCGAGCAGTCCCGTTTCTGCCAGCAGTTGCCGCGTAAACTTGTCCATGCGTGTGGCCGTCGTTGGCCCCGCCGGCCCCACCACTTCGTTCCGCACCGGATCGACCGGGCCGACGTAATAGATGAACCGCCCGCGCAGATCGACCGGCAGCCGCTCGCCGCGATCGAGCATCCCGGTCAGCCGCTGATGCGCGGCATCGCGGCCGGTGAGCAGCTTTCCACTCAACAAAATCGTCTCGCCCGGTTGCCAGGAAGAAACATCCTCGCGCGTCACCGTGTCGAGGTTCACGCGCCGCGCGCCTGTGGGCTCATATGCCAGACGCGGCCACTCATCGAGCGAGGGCGGATCGAGGAAGACCGGCCCCGCGCCGTCAAGTGTAAAGTGCGCATGGCGCGTCGCCGCGCAGTTGGGGATCAGCGCCACGGGCAGATTCGCCGCATGAGTCGGAAACTGGCGCACCTTCACGTCGAGCACGGTCGTGAGTCCCCCGAGGCCTTGCGCGCCGATACCAAGCCGGTTCACCTTTTCGTAGATCTCCAGCCGCAGTTGTTCGTCTCGCGTCTGCGCACCGCGTGCGGCCAGATCGAGAATGTCGATCGGCTCCATCAGCGATTCCTTCGCCAGCAGCATGGCCTTTTCCGCCGTGCCGCCGATGCCCAGCCCCAGCATCCCCGGCGGACACCAGCCCGCGCCCATCGTCGGCACCGTCTTCAGTACCCACTCGACCACCGAGTCCGACGGGTTCAGCATGGCGAACTTGCTCTTGGCCTCGGAGCCGCCGCCCTTGGCCGTCACCGTCACCTCGACTGTGTCTCCGGCCACCAGTTCCACATGCACCACAGCGGGAGTGTTGTCGCGTGTGTTGGTGCGCGCCCCCGCCGGGTCAGCCAGAATCGAGGCGCGCAGCTTGTTGTCCGGGTCAAGATAGGCACGGCGCACACCCTCGTCCACCATTTGCTGCAAGTCCATGGTCGCGCTACCGCTCTCGGAACGGAAGTGCACATCGAGTCCCACCTTCACGAAGGCGATCACAATGCCCGTATCCTGACAGATCGGTCTGTGACCCTCGGCGCACATGCGGCTGTTGACGAGAATCTGAGCCATCGCGTCCTTCGCGGCTGGCGCCACCTCGCGCTCATAGGCACGCTTGAGCGCGCGAATGAAATCGACCGGGTGATAGTAGCTGATGTATTGCAACGCCGCGGCAACGCTGGCGATGAAGTCTTCCTGCGGAATGGTGCGCATACCCTGCCTCTGCCTCTAGGGTAAAGAAAAGCAGGCGAGGTGCACCAATCGACTGGCCATCGAATGCACCCCGCTCTATTTCATCCGCTCGTCCGGCAGACCCATCTTGCGCTTGATCGCGAGAATCTCGCCGATCTTCGGCGCGGGAATCGGCTGCAGCGGACGGCCCAGTTGCTGAGAGACCTGCTGGGCGATCAGCCAGGTCTTGCAGTAGGTCTCAAAGGTTTCCACGAGCCACTCGGCGTGCGTCACCGTGTCGGCCCAGCAAACGATGCCGTGATTCGAAAGCAGAATCGTGTTGTGCTCGCGCACGAAGGGACGCACCGTCTCGGCGAAGGCCTGCGTGCCCGGCGTTTCAAACGGAGCCACGGCGGCCGGGCCGATCATCGTCTCGTACTCGGAGTGAAAGCCCACCGGCGGCGCCGAACCGGCAAGCGCGAAGGCCGTCGCATAGGGCGGATGGCAGTGCACCACGGCGCGCGCCGCCGAGCAGTGGCGATAGATCTCCAGGTGCAGCAGCAGTTCGCTGGTGCGCGGCTTGGTGCCTACCAGAATCTTGCCGTCGAGATCGGCGAGGCAGATGTCTTCCGGCACCATGTCGTGTTTGCTGACGCGCGTCGGCGTACACAGCAGGTACTCTTCTCCAATGCGCGCACTGATGTTGCCCGCGTTGCCGTCGACATACTGCCGTTCCCATAGCTTGCGACCCATAAAGAGGATCTCCTGCCGTAAGGCCGCAGCCTCATCCGAGGTGGCCACCGCCGTGGGCGACACTTCGCCCGCCCGCCAAGACATCTTCCCGCTCTCCCGCTCCGCGTTCGGGACCAACGTTTGCTCCATTGCTTGCCTCTCTGAAGAAAAGTCGCTCTGAACGCAGTTTCCACTGCTGCGCCCGCTCTTGCGCATGTTGCCCCTATTCTGTCCCGAAGCGCGTCAGGTCCGCGTGATGAAAATCACGCTTGCCGCCCACGCCATTCCATTTCAATCGAGTCACAGGAATCTGGACCGTCCGGCAGACTACGGTCTGCGTTGGTATCGCTATCATTCATAGGACCAAAACCGCGACGTCGCGGGGTCGGCTCAAAACCCGGGCCTACTCCGGCGCGGGGATCGAGGTTGGCATCGAGGCCGGCAGCACGGCCAGAATGCGGCAACGGCGCTTGTCGGCCGAGCTCCAGGCCAGACTCATCTCACTGTCAATGCAGGCGCAGTCCCCCGGATCGAGCGTCTCCTGCATGCCTCCGGCGTCGAGCAACAGCCGGCCCTCAAGCACGTAGACCACGCCGCTGACCTCACGCAGGCAATCGGCCGCCGAAACCGTCGGACCGGAGGGAAACTCGATCATCTGCGCCACCAGCCCGGATTTTTCGTCCGCCGCGTTCAGCGGCGTGACCTTGAGCACTTCCGGCCCACGACCCGCACTCTGCAAGTGCGCCTTGCGCGTAATCGAAAGCCGGTGCCGCGCCGGCTCGGCAAAAAAGTAGCTCATGCCTACGCCATAGACCCGGCTGATCGTGGCCAGCGTCGGCAGGGTCGGGATCATGCGGTCGGTTTCGAGCTTCGACAACAACGCCGTCGAAAGCCCGGTCTCGGTTGCCAGCCGCGAAAGCGTCAGCCGCTTCTGCGTGCGCAGCGTGCGCAGCTTCAAGCCAATACTGTAAGGCTCCAGCGCCCATTGCGCATAAGAAACCGTTCGACTCATCGGATACACTCCATTCGGTCCTCTGCACGCATAGTTAACCTGCGTCCCGCCCATTGTCAGGGCTCGAACGGCGGGAAAAGATTGAAGAATTCTGGAAGTTTTCTTCTCCTCCCGCAGATTTTTCTGGAGGATCCGCGGCCAGCGCATGCAAATTCCGACAAAAGTTGCGGCGGTTTTTCATAGCACGCCATCAACGCTCCACCCAGAAGAATCTACTAAGTAGATTATTATCAATATATTAATCTATAACCTCCGTTTATTCTTTCAGCTCATCGGTAACCTGTTTTATGGTTACTTCAATCGCAAAAAATGAAAATTGGCACATTCAAACTTAACAAAGGAGTGGATAATCAATTATCTACAAAATAAAGCCACGGTCAGTGGATATTCAGCTCACTGCAACACCGTGCATTCGTAGCACTTGCGGGAATTTTCTTTCCCAGAATTTTCTCTCACCTCTACAAGGTTCCGGCATCCCCCTGTCTGGAATTTGAGGCTGGCAGCAGTTTGATGTGGAATGACCAGTTCACGAGGGATAGCGTTGATACAAGATCGTCAGTACCCATTCTCTGCCGTGCGTGCAGATGCCACAGAATTCGCGTTCGGTCCCTTTCGTTTGGAGGCCGATGGAACGCTTCTGCGCGGCGCCGCTCCGATCCACCTTCCACCCAAGGAACTGGCGGCACTGCGACTCTTGCTCGAAAACTCAGGCAGAATCGTCACACCACAGCAACTGCGCGAGGCGCTGTGGGGCCAGGTGCATGTTACCGCCGACAGTATTCCCAAGTGTCTTTCCTCGCTACGCGCGCTTCTGGGCCCGGAAGAGTATATTCAGACCGTTTACAAACAGGGATATAAATTTTCAGCCGGTCTTTTGCCGCGCGAAGACGTTCTAGAAGCAAGCCCACTTCCGCGGCTCGCCATCTTTCCCTTTTCCGTCGAATTCGGCGTTCCCGAACATTTGGGCGCACACACGGCTGAGGAGGCCATGTTGCGGCTGGCGCGCCAGCAACCGCCTATGGTCACCATTCTGGCGCGGGATTCGGTTTTTACGTTAGCCCGTCGCGGGCTAAGCGCACTTGAGGCCGGCCATATGTTGAAGGCCGATCTGGCTCTGGCCGGCACCATCCGCGCACTGCCGGCGCACTACCGGTTTCGAGCCGAGCTGATTCGCGTCTCCGACGGCGCACAGATCTGGGTCGAGGATATGCTGGTCGAGCGCCGCCGCGCCGATGGCCTTGAGACCGAACTGGCCCGGCTGCTGCTCTTCCGCCTGCGCGCCAGCCTTTCCGACAACGCACGCTTTGCCTGGACGGCCATGGCCGTTGCCGACGACGCGCCCAAAAACATTTCCTCACCCCATCGCCGCGAGGCCTACGAGATCTATCAACACGCTCACTACGAGTGGCAAACTCTGCAACGGCATTGTATGCAGGATGGCCTGCAACATCTGCAGCGCGCCACCGAACTGGATCCGCTGCTCTACGACGCGCACATCGATATGATCCGGCTGTGCATCGCGCAGGAGTTTTATGGATTCATGTCACCATCGGTCGTGACCGAGATCGTGCAGCGGGCCGCCAGCCAGATCCCCGATCTGGAGAGCAACGCCGAACGGATTCTGCCGCTGCTTGGCTGGATCGAGTTTCAGGTGCACCATGATCTGCGCGCCGCCGCGCGCCTGTTTGAGCTCTCCGAACACCTGCCGCACGAAACCTGGATCACGCGCGCCCGCCTTGTCTTTGCACTCAGCCGTCGCCGCTTCGACGAAGCCCTGGAGCTGATTGACGCAGCCATCCAGCAAGACCCCTTTGCCCCCGCATTGCGCGCCTTCCGTGCCTGGACCCTGCATCTGAAGGGCGATGCCCAGGCCAGTGTCGAACAGATGCACGACGCGCTCAAGAACTTCCCCGAACGAGAGTCCCTACCACTCTACGCGGCGATGATTTTTGCCTACAACGGTCAGACGGAAGAGGCCATCCGCTACGCACGCGAACTCACGCACAGGCTGCCATACTTCGATCCGGCCACGGCAACCTACGCCTACACCCTGGCCTGCGCCGGCCAAAGCGAGGAAGCGCGCCAAGTCCTTGAGCGGTTGCAGTGGCTCAGCCGCGAACGCTTCGTCATCAGCTCCTTCACCCCAGCGGCATGGCTGGCGCTCGGCGACCGGCAGGCCGCGATGGATGCGCTGCGCGCCGCCGAGCAGGCCCGCTGCCCATGGTTCTTCTCAATGCTGGCCGACCCCAGGCTGGCTTCGCTTCAGAATCATCCTGATTTTCTGCAAATGCAACAACTTACCTATAACATTGCCACCGAGACCGTCTACTGCTGAAGGCAAACGACCCTGGTAAGTCCCGCGACGGCAGGGCTCAGAACGGCGAACGACAGAGCCTTCAAAGCTTCCAGGCACACTTTTAGAGCATTTTTCCAATACACGTGCAGTGTTGAGTGGCGTGCAAGGTGGCTTTTTCTTAAGGAAAAAGCCACTCGGCATCCTGCTTTCGCTCTACACCAATTGGAAAAATGCTCTAGAGCCGTTCTCCCATCGCTTTAGAGCAAAAGAAGGATGTTGAGGTTTTTCCCTCAAGAAAGTCGGCCCCCTGGCGACAGGTCTTCGTCACCAGGGGGCCGACCCCTTCACCACTGACCACTGCACCTGTCTGGGAGAAATACTCTAGGAAGGACGAACACAGCCGGCACGCTCGACCGGCTTGTTGTAGCGGCCCAGAAAGGCGTTCCAGCGGACGATGGCGATCTCCTTGAGCATCTGCAAGCCGTCGCGCAGATAACTGATGCGGCTGCGCTCGTCGTGCGCCCAACTGACCGGCACCTCGGCAATCTTGAAGCCGCGCTTGGTGGCGATGAACAGAATCTCCGGATCGAAGCCCCAGCGCTCGATAGTCTGCAACTGGAAGACGACCTGCGCCGCCTCGCGCGTGAAGGCTTTGAAGCCGCACTGGGTATCGGCGAAGGAAAGCCCCATGATCAGGCGCGTGACGCCGTTGAAGCAGCGGCCGAAAAGTTGGCGATAGAGCGGCTGGCGGTGGGTCTGGCGGCTGCGGTCAAGCCAGCGCGAGCCAATGGCGATGTCCGCCCCCTGCTCGATGGCGGCAAACAGCCGCGCAGCCTCTTCGATCGGAGCGGAAAGATCAGCGTCCGTAAACAGCACAACCTCGCCCCGGGCACCGAGAATGCCTGCGCGCACGCTATAGCCCTTGCCTCGATTGGCGGGATTCTGCTGTAGCCGGACCTCGGGATTTTTCGCCGCGAAGGCGCGCACCACCTCGGCCGTTGTATCCGTCGATCCGTCGTCGACCACGACCACCTCGGCCTGCCACCCCTGCTTGCGGATAGCCTCGACGACCGAGACCAACGTCTCGGGAATACGCCGGCTCTCGTTATAGGCCGGAATGACAATACTGTACTTCGGAAAACCCATTGTGCCGCCCCTGCGCCCACGTCCTGGCAGCTGGAGCAACAAATTGCCCAAATTGCAGAGAGCGCTCCGCCCATCATATCGTACCGGGAAGCAGAACCGCATCCAGAGCCCAACCGAGACGGAGACGGAGGGAAAAGTGACAAATTCGATGCCAAATTGCTGAACAGAAAGGCGAAAATCAAAAAAGGGGCTTGCATTTTCCCCGTCTTCTGACGAGAATCCGAGTAAGCATTTATGTTGGATGCGGAGGCCCCACTGATATGACAAAGGCAGACCTGGTCGAGAAGGTGACCAATCTAGGCGATCTGACGCGCCGCGACGGCGAAGTCATCGTGGAAACCATCTTCGATTCCGTGATTCACGCCTTGCAGGGCGGAGACAAGATCGAGATTCGCGGATTCGGTTCGTTCCGGATTCGCCAGCGCAACCCGCGCATCGGCCGCAACCCGAAGACCGGCGAACGCGTCGACGTTCCGGCCAAGCGCGTTCCCTACTTCAAACCATCCAAGGAACTGCGCGACTTGGTGAACCCCGGCGAAGCAAAAAAGGCCGAGTAAAAACCACCCCACCGGCTTCCGCGCACCGCCCTGCCGACCTTTCTCAGTCCGGCAGGACGGTGTTTTCTTGTCTACTCTCGAAGATTGTTCTCAGGCCTTGTTCCGCGCGCCGCGCTTCGCCTTCTTCGGCGCAGCGGGCTTGCGCCTCTTCGCGGCTTTGCTCTTTGCCGCCTCCGGCGCCATGCCGATCGCAGCCATCATGCGCCCGGCATGGCCCTGCGATCCACGGTAGGAAAAGAACAGGTCCGTGCGGCAGTTGGTGCAGCCACCCATGACGGTGATCGCGCTCGGGCTGAGTCCGGCGTCAAGCAACTGCCGGCGATTGGCCTCGATCAGGTCCAGATGCAGGCTGGGACCGATCGGCGAATGCCCCGGTGCGCGCTGGGTCAAAAACAGCATCGGGTACTTGGTGCGGATTGCATCCGAGTCGTAGACCTCGTGAAACAGCTCCTGCGCGTAGGTGAATTGCGACTCGAACTCGGAGCGCACCTCATCGCCGACGGCATAGCAGCAAGGACCGATGCCGGGACCAATGGCCGCGATCAGATCTTCAGGACGCGAGCCGAACTCCAGCCGCAGCCTGCCGATACCGTTTTCGACAATGCGCTTCACCGTGCCGCGCCAACCGGCGTGGAAGGCGGCAACCACCTTCTTCTTGCGGTCGGCGACCAGCACCGGAATGCAATCGGCGGTCTGCACGCCCACCAGCAGCCCCGGCTCGTCGGTGAAGAGGCCGTCGGCCTTCCAGGGATGGTCCCGCTCGGCATCGGCGGCGGTGGCCCGATGCAGCAGCGAGGAATGAATCTGCTTGAGGGCGGCCAGAGGGGTTTTCGCGCTGCCCGCAACGGCTTCGGCAAAAAGTCTACGGTTGACCTCGACGGTTTCACGGGGATCGTCGACCGTAAACCCAAGATTCAGTTCCCCAGGAGCCTCTTCGGCGCAGTAGGCGCGGCTCACGCCGCCCAGCCGCGTACTGAAGCCGGCGCGGAGCCATTCGATGGCGTCCCAGCCAGGCACCGGCAACCACTGGACGCCGTTGCTGGCCGTCTGCGGCGGCAGCGCGGGTCGATTCAGATCTTCGGAGGTCTCGCGGTCAGACCGAAAGCCGAGCGGACGCGCACCAGCCTTGCCGCGCAGGCCGCGCTTCAGACCCGCGTAAGCAAACAGTTCGTCGAGAGCCTCAAGCTGGGCATCGATGGAGATATTGGCGCCGGCCTTGGCCTTGCTCATACCGGCAGATTTCTTGGCAGTGGACTTGGTCCGCATCACTTCTGATTCTACCCAGAGAAGCCCGGAGCCGAAACCCTTAAAGCAGTTCTCCAATTACGGCACATCGAAGACTGGATGCAGTGGATCTTTTTTCTCAAGAAAAAGGCCCCTGGCACGCCGTCGCGCAGGGCACATGTATTGGAAAACTGCTCTAAAAAAGCATGGGGCCTGTCTTCCGACAGGCCCGCTCGAGAGGCATAAATGGTGGGGGAACCAGAGAAGATCAAGGGAAGGGAAAGATCCTTGCGGATCTTCAAAAAGAGGGGATACCTTTCTAGGAAGGATTCGTACTGATAAGCCTCTGCTTGTTACTTATACAGATGCAGATTTGCGGAAAAAGTTGTGCGGCTGGACAAAAAATTCTCATAGCTACCCTACTTTTCTCGATTTTCCTCCACCCGCCCCTCTGTTTCCCTTCATGACTCTTCTGAAGGGAATTCCATAACATCTTTGCTTGCAAGCCTGCGCGGAAGTGCGCATGATGGCAGAGGTGAAAGTCTGGTATGCGATCGGGTTCGGGGGAATTTTATTGGCAGGCGGAATCTACGTCTACCAGCACCGGGCCAATCTGGGTCTCGATACCCTGGCTGCCCTGGCTGGAGCCAGCCCCAATGAGCCACGCCCTGCACACATGCTCTGGCATACGATCGATCACACGCCGGACGGCTTCACGGTAGAGCTGCCGGATAAGGAAAAACAGGAACAGGTCAATGCGCAAAACAGCATGGGCGGCAGCGAACCGGTCAGCATGATCTCTGCCTCCCCGGACGAGGACACCGTCTTCTCGGTGGCCTGGGCGGACGATCCTCCCGTGGCCCGCTCCAAAGCCATGGACGCAGAGAAGACCATGGACGCGGCGCGCGATGCCGCTCTGGCGCGGACCCAGTCCACGCTGGTTTCGGAGAAGACATTCGCGTACGGCGGCGCGCCGGCACGCGAGTTTATCGGCCACAACGCCAACGGCGGAGTCTTCAATGCACGGCTGATCCTGCCCGGACGGCGGCTCTACATGCTGATAGCTGCCTTTCCGGCGCCAAGCGCGCGACGCGACAAGGACGTTCAGCGATTCTTCAATTCCTTCAATGTCATCGACAGCACACGCTGAAGCTATTGATCTTCAATGACTTTGCGGAGGCCGCGCCATCTTTTCGACGACGCGCGTGATCCAGCCAACGGGCAGAAGACGCACAGCAAAGGCCAGCAAGCGACCGTCGCGACTGGGAACAACCATGCGCCGACCACGCTCGAGTCCTGCGACGGCCTTGCGCGCCACCTGCTCGGGTGTCTGCATGGTGCGCAGCTTGAAGGCCTCGGCACGCGAAACCTCAAAAAACTCGCTCTCAGTCGGTCCCGGGCAAAGCGCTGTGACTTTGACGCCGAAGCGGGCCACCTCTTCGGCCAGCCCCAGCGCGAAGAAGCGGTCGAAGGCCTTGGAGGCCGCATAGGTGGCGAAGTACGGCAGCGGCTGAAAGCTGGCCGTCGAGGCCAGGAAGAGCACCCAGCCGCGGCGGCGCTCGACCATCCCGGGCACGAAGAGCCGCGCGAGCCGGACCGCCGCCTCACAGTTGACTCTCACCTGCGCAAATTCTTGTTCTGGCGGACTCCCCACGAAGTGGCCGTACTGACCGAGCCCGGCGTTGTTGACGAGGATGTCGACGGCCAGCCCCTCGGACTCGACTGCGACAAGAAGCTGCGCCGGTGCCTCGGGGTCGAGAAGATCGGCGGGAAAAACCCGCATCTCGGTTCCCTGCCCGGCCAGTTCCTCGGCGAGTGCTTCGAGCCGGTCACGCCGGCGCGCGGTCAGAATTAACTTGGCGCCGCGGCGGGCCAGTTCGCGGGCCAAGGCCACGCCAATGCCGGAACTGGCCCCGGTGACCAACGCCCATTTGCCGTTGAAATCACTCGCACGCGCCATCTTACAGCGCTCCGCCCGCGAACTCCTCGTTGAGC
>Ga0255352_1000142_pt1 | contig 39572 bp, 40 predicted proteins | sample HBST0metaG_FD_189939 | JGI IMG/M metagenome (GOLD analysis project Ga0255352, IMG submission 189939) | Peat soil microbial communities from Stordalen Mire, Sweden - H.B.S.T0 | ecosystem: Environmental > Terrestrial > Soil > Wetlands > Peat | place: Sweden: Norrbotten County, Stordalen Mire...
GATTCATACCGAGGTGGGCCACACCTGCGTCGGAGCCAAGGTCAACGGCCGCATGGTGCCGCTGCGCACCAAGCTGCACACCGGCGACATCGTTTCCATCGTCACGCAGAAGGAGCACAAGCCGAGCCGCGACTGGTTGACCTTTGCCAAAAGCCCGCGTGCCCGCAACAAGATCAAGCACTGGCTCAACGAGGACCAGCGCCGCCGCGCCGTCGAAATCGGTCGCAAGCTGCTCGACCGCGAGGCCCGCAAATACAAGGTGCCGCTCAGTCTGGTCACCGACCAGGACCTGAGTCGGCTGGTGGGCGAGTACGGCGTGGCCACGGCCTCTGATCTTTTGGCGGCCCTCGGTCTGGGCAAGAACTCGGCCCATCAGGTGCTGGTGAAGCTGGCGCCGGGCAGTGTGGAGCAGGTCGAGCCCGAGCCCGAGGTCAAGGCCTCCGCCGAAGCGCAGGCCGTCGAGAACGAGCGAAAGCTGCGCCTCTCCGGCAACGACACGCTCAAGGTCGAGGGGCAGAACGACCTGCTCGTCTATCGTGCGCGCTGTTGCAACCCGATTCGCGGCGAGGACATTGTCGGCTACGTCACGCGCGGCAAGGGCGTGGCCGTTCATGCGCGGAACTGTCCTAATGTGCAGAACCTGCTCTACGAGGCGGACCGCCGCATTGCCGTCGAGTGGTCGGCGGCTCCGACGGGCGTGGCCGGCAGGTTGCAGCGCTACCCGGTCAAGATCGTCGTCTATTGCGACGACCGCACTGGCATGTTGAAGGAGCTGACCGCGATCATCTCCGACGAGAACACCAATATCCGCTCGGTAGAGGTGCGCCGCTCCGACAACGGCGAGGCCGCCATCGAGTTCGTTATCGAGGCCGAGGATCTGCGCCAGTTGAAGCGGCTCGTGCTTGGGCTGCGCCGCGTCAAGGGTGTCCGCATCGTGCAGCGCACGCAGAAGGTCTAGCGGGAACGACGGATCGTCGCCCCACAGGGGCGAATGGATTTTAGACCCGGGTGGAGCGTATGCGGAACCCGGGGTGGGGAATGCCCCGTGGATGCGCGCCCTGTAGGGGCGCGGTGAAACAGCTTGCGGCGAATGCCGTCTCAAAATCACCTTTGCCCCGTCCTACAATCGAAGTATGATTCGCGTCTTCGAGCCTATTCCGCATGCTTCGCTTGAGCTTTATGTCTTCGACCTGGACGGCACGATGGTCGATTCCACGCAGGATCTGGCCAACAGCGTCAACGAAACGCTGGGGGAACTGAGCCTCGTCAAGCTGCCCGACGAGGTGATCGCCGGATTTGTCGGCAATGGCGTGCCGCTGCTGTTGCGCCGCTCACTGGGCCGCATCGCGGGCGTCGAGCCGGAGGCTGTCGATGCGGCACTGTTCGACCGCGCACTGGCATATTTTCTGCCCTACTATGAGCGGCACATGCTCGAAAACACCAAGCTGTATCCCGGCGCAATGGATGCACTCGCCGCGATTTCTTCCGCAGGAAAAAAGCAGGGAACCAAGAAGAAGACGCTGGCCATCTGCACCAACAAGCCGGAAAAGCATTCGGTGGGTATCTGCAAGGCTCTGGGCATCGACAAATATTTCCTGCGCATCTACGGCGGGGACACCTTCCCGACGCGCAAGCCCGATCCCGAAGGCCTGCGCGCGCTGATGGCCGAGGCCGGTGTCGCGCCCAAGGCCACGGTGATGATTGGCGACAGCAAGGGCGACGTGCAGGTGGCGCGCAACGCCGGTGCATGGAGCCTGGGCTGCGCCTTCGGCTTCGGTCCGCAGACGCTGCTGGAAAACCGGCCCGACGTCTGGGTTGATTCCGCGACCGACTGGACCAAGGTGCTGCTGCCCGAATAATTTTTGAGTGAGGAGAGTGCGATGCTCGACAAAGAAAATATCTTCGACGGGATTCATGTGATCGACGGCGGGCTGGCCACCGAGGTCGAGGCCCTTGGCGGTAAGATCGACGGCGCGCTTTGGTCGGCCGAGGCGCTTGAACGCGAGCCGGAGAAGGTGGCCGCCGTGCACCGGGCCTACCTCGAAGCGGGCGCGCAATGTCTGGCTACGGCCAGCTACCAGGTCTCGCGGATGGGCTACATCGAAGTGGGTCGCACTGCCGCCGAGGCTGATGCGGCGCTGCTGAAATCCGTGCGCGTGGCGCGTGCCGTGGTGCGTGAGTTTCCGCAAAAGCGCGTGCTTGTCGCCGCTTCGCTTGGGCCGTACGGTGCGGCGCTGCACAATGGCGCGGAGTACACGGGGGCCTACGATTGCAGCTATGCGGAGTTGGTCCGTTTTCATCGGGAGCGCATAGAGGTTCTGGCAAACGCGACCGGCGATGACTCGCCCGACCTGCTGGCCTTCGAGACCTTTCCCTCGTTCGAGGAGGCACGTGCGGTAGGAGAGGCTCTCGCCGACTGGCCTCAGATTCCCGCCTGGTTCAGCTTCTCCTGCCGCGACGACAAGCACATTGCGCACGGTGAGCCGGTGCGCGAAGTTGCGGCTGCCGTCGCGCGCTTTCCGCAGACCATCGCCATCGGCGTCAACTGCGTGCCTGCGCGTTTTCTTTCTTCGCTGATCGCCGAACTCAAGGCTGGATCGGACAAGCCCGTGCTTGTGTATCCGAACTCGGGCGAGGGTTGGGACGCGGAACGTCGCTGCTGGACCGGCGAAACGCAGGCCACGGACTTTGGTGCGCAAGCGAAGGAGTGGTTCCAGCAGGGCGCGCAGATTGTCGGTGGTTGTTGCCGCATCCGCCCCGCGCACATTCGCGCCGTGGCTGCGGCGGAAAAACAGTTCGTAGTTCAGAGTTCACAGTGCAGTCTGCATGAGTCGAGCGTAAAGATTGCTGCAAACAAAACCGGTCTTGCTTAAGCAAGACCGGTCTACGAACTGTGAACTCTGAACTACGAACTGTTTCTACGCCAGCTTGAGCGCGGCGCGGCCCTGGCGATGGGGCACGAAGTGGTCGGCACGCCAGGCGATGGTCAGTTTTTCGCGGCCGAGCAGTTTGCGAATCCGCTGGCGGGCGTGCTCGGCCCAGGGGCCTTGGCTGTCGAGCCGCAGATAGGTTTGCCAGTGGCGCAGCGCGGCACGGTTCTGATTTTTGCGCTCGTAGGCCAGCGCCAGATTGTAGTGCGCGTCGGCGTAGCCCGGCGCCAGCGCCACGGCCTGCGCGTAGGCGGCGATGGATTCGTCCACCCGCTCCATCTCGTCGAGCACGTTGCCCAGATCGAAGTAGGCCAGCACGTAGTTCGGGTCGGCGACCGTGGCCAGGCGATAAAGCTGCTCGGCGCGCTCGTACTGCTGCATATGGAAGTAGAGCGTGCCCTGATTGATGGCGGCTGGCGCGTAGCTGGAATCGCGGGCAAGAATCTCTTCGTAGAGCGCGATGGCGCGTTGCTTGTCGCCGCACTCCTCGGCCTCAACGGCTTCGAGGAAAAGATCCTGCACGCGGGTGACACCGCACTCGAACTGGCGCAGCGTTTGCAGCTTTGGCCCAACGGTGCTGGGCTGGTCGTAGCGTTCGAAGTCGAAGATCAACTGGCGGCGGATGGGGTCGACGATGGCGCCGCGATGGCGGAAGGCCAGATGGGTTCCGGTGGTGCGGATAACGCAGGCTTCCAGCAGCGGATTTTCCATGCCGGCGACGGCCTTCATGGCGCGAATCGAATTGCGGATGGAGGCGGCGGGCACATCCTCGGCGCGCAGCGCATGAAGGATGCGCAATTGGCCCAGATCCTGAAAGCTGTAACCGTCCTGATGCGCAATAAGCCCCGCGCGCTCCCAGCCTTGCAACTGGCGGGCGCTGATTTCAAAGATGCGCAATACGTCCTGACGGCTATAGCTGGTCACTTTTTGAGGTCTCCCACAGGGCTGTGCCCTCTGGTTCGGAACTCCTTCATGAGTCCGGCTCCCGTGTGCGATTGTCGATGCGGGAGCAACAGATGCGGCAAACAATTCATTTTCGGCGCTCGATCGGCTTCGTCGGGGTGTTCGGGCGAAGTCGCAAGGGGAACCCACCTGTGCTTTCCGTGGCGAGAGGCCGAATCTTCGAGATTGTTTCTCCGCGACATACCGGGCCACGAACAAACCGCTCTAGCTGCGATTATGCCAAGAGTTGAGGTGGATAAGCAGACAAGAACTGAAGTTTGCAACAAAAAAGCGTGGATAACCGGTGCTGGACTTGGTGCGCGGGCAAAATAGGCGCGAAAAATGCCTTTGCGCGCCGGTTTACGGCTCATTGACAATCAGGCCGACGCGCCCGGTCAGCAGTTCGCCGAGGGTTTCGTCCGGATCGGTTTCGAGCAACTCGACCGGGAAGGCGAGATTGTGCGGCCGCAGCACCAGACGGCCTGCCGTGAAGTCCACGTAGCGCACCAGCAGGCGCGATCCCAGGCGGACGGCGTAGAGGTTGGGGCGGTCGGCGCGGTAGGGGGCCAGCGAGTTGTAGTGCCGGTCGATGAGCACTATGGCCTCGGGAAGCACCAGCGGCTGCATGGCCCCCGCGTCTTCCACCGGAATGCGCACCGCCACGAAGCGTTCCCAGGCCTTGCGCTGGTTGGAATAGCGCGCCCGCATGGTCTTGAGCGCGCCGTCGGGCAGCGGCAGCAGCGACTGAATGGCCGACGGACGGATGTAGGGCTCGAAGAGCGCCGCCGCGTGCGAGACGATCGGCACGGAAGTGCTTTCCTCCTCCTTTGCCTCGCCTGTCTGGGAGCGATTATCGGGGAGAAGATCCTCGGCCGTCAGACTCTGCGCGGCCAGTATCCGGTCAAGAGCTTCGAGAGACAGCGTGCGTCGGCAGTGCAGATAGTTCGACAGATGCGGTTGTCCGAAGCCGGTCTGGCGAGCCAGCAGCGAGACGCTCAGAGTTCCCCGACGAATTCTGCGGAGCAACTCTAACCGTAGCCGTTCATGCATCTGAGTAATATTCATCTGTGAATCATTCGCTACCGGAAATAGAAGTTGAGTGCGCAGATTTCCTGGGGAAAAGAAAACAATGGTGAATGGCCTTTATTCTCGGTGGTTGAAAAAGGATTGGAAAGCGATAAGTCGGAATACACAGCCCGAAGATTGACGCTGGGGAAACGAATTTATAGATTGACGGTACTTCACCTTGTTACAGAGTTGAGGCGCATTCGGGCAAATCCTCGCTGTCGAATCGTCGAGCGACACGGCCAACCCATCCCTTTGGCATACGGCAAGGAATACTCGTCCGGGAGACTGCGGTTTCCCGGCCAGACCCGTCTTCGCCTCCGCGCGCTGGCAAGTCAGCGCCGAACAAGCCCGGTAATGAGGATTCCCAGGGATCTGCGCGCTATGGAGACGAGAAAGAAAGAACGGAGGTGGGCGATATCTTCCCGTGGAACGCGAGAAATCGGCGTAGCCTCGCCTGCACTCCTCTCACCCCGCCGGCTTGATTTGAGCAAAACATGCCGCCGGGAGAAGAACGAACGATGGAGAGTCGGCCATGGAGTTGCGCGTGCAATTGAAGATTTGCGAGGGGTGCGGCTGTCTTTGGTACCGCGCTCAGAGTCAGGCAAGCGTGTACTGCAAAACCTGCGAGACGAAGCTCAGGGATTTTCCTTCGCCGGAGAGCCGAAAACGACGCGGCCGTCCATGCCGTAAGCCGGTCGTCAAGGTCTGGACGGAAGACCTTGCGGCCATGGGAGGTGTGCGATGAGCGCCGCGCTGGTACTGCCCATCGTCTGGGGGGTTAGCAATACGCAGTTGGCCTGGCAGGAGGCGCAATCGGACTGGAGGACGAAACCTGCGCGTCCGGCAATACGCAACAAGCAGGAATGCGAGGAGCTTGCCGAGAGTCTGGGCTTTTATCGCAAGCATACTGAGAAGCTGCTGCGCCGCTATCTTTACGCGTCGATGCAGGTGGGGCGGGCACCCTCGATTCTGAGCGACCCGATTGCCCGCGGATGGGTTTCGAGCCGCCCCGTCCGCACCTTCGAGGATGCGGTGATCTTTGTGCTCGACGTGGAAAGCTGTCTGGATCAACTGGGTTCACTCGACCGGCAACTGCTGAGCCGCGTCGTGCTGCAGGAATACACGCAGGCCGAGGCGGCCTCGCTCATCGGCATGAGCGTTCGGGCCCTCTCGTACAAGTTTCCGCAGGCCCTCGACCGGCTGACGGCGAAGTTGCTCGCCTCTGGCCTGTTGATCCTGCCGGAATAAAGAAAGCTGTCTGCCGCCGGTGGAAGCGCAATGCTTCTGCCGGCATTTTTTCTTTTGCCGCATAAGGACGCAATGGCTCTAGAATGGGGCACTCCAGGTTTTCGGTTTTTGATCTCGGTTTTTCACGGGAGTTGCGCGATGAAGAAGCGACTCTGCGCTTTGCTCGAATCTTCGCCCCTGGTGGCCCTCCTGGATCTGTTCGTTGTCGTGGCCTGTGCTTGGGGTGCAATCCATTTCACGCCGCCCAATGAGCGGCCCGACCGCCTGCTCTTTCTCCATCTGCTGCCGCTGCTAGCTCTGGTGGCACTGCTCTGCTTTTCCGTCGGCGGACTCTATCGCACCTGGTCGCGGCACTCGCTGGCGCACCTGTTTTCGACTCTGCTGCTGGCGCAGACGCTGGAGACCACGCTATGGATGTCGCTGTGTGGTTGGGAGCCGCGCTGGGCCGTCGCCCGTCCCATGATCCTCGTGGCCGCGCTGCTGCAGTTGATCGTGCTGGCGGTGCTGCGCCTGCTGTTGCGGGCCGTGGTGCGCGGTGCTCGGCAACACGAATGCGCCGTGCTGGTGGCCAGCGACAGCGTGCGCATTGCTGCCTTGCGCGCCCGCTTCGAGAGCGCTTCCTCGGCATGGATTTCGATTGACGCCTGCCTCGGCGCGGATGAGTTTCTGGCCTTGCCGGAGGCGGCAATTACCTGGGACACGGTGCTCGTCGAAGAGCAAACGCGGGAAAAGACGCGGGTGATTCGCAAGGCCACCAGCCTGGGAAAAAGCGTGTTGCTGGTTCCCGGCATCGCTGAGCTTTGGATGGTCGGCGCGCATCTGGTCGAGGTCGACGATCAGCTTTTGTTTCGCCTGAGCGCGCCCCATCTGCCTCCGGCCGCGCGCTCGATCAAGCGGCTGATGGATGTGGCCAGCGCCGCGCTTTTGCTGACATTGACAGCGCCGATTCTGCTGCTGGCCGTGTTGCTGATCTGGCTCGGATCGCGCGGTCCGGTCTTCTATGCGCAGACGCGCGTCGGCGCCAACGGTCGGCCGTTCACGCTCTACAAGCTGCGCACCATGGTCGTCGACGCGGAAGAGCGCACCGGTCCCGTGCTGGCCAGCAGCGGCGACGCGCGCATCACGTCCGTCGGTCGAATGCTGCGCGCCACGCGCATCGACGAGCTGCCACAACTGGGGAACGTGCTGCTCGGCGAGATGAGTCTGATCGGTCCGCGCCCCGAGCGTCCACAGTTTGTCGCGCAGTACTGTGCGCTGATCCCCGGCTATGAACTGCGCCATGCCGTCAAACCCGGCATCACCGGTCTGGCGCAGGTCTACGGCGGCTACACGACTGCGCCCGAGCACAAGCTGCGCTTCGATCTGGTCTACATCTACGACTACTCGCTGCTGCTCGATCTGCAGATTGCCTTCAAAACGCTGCTGACCGTGCTGCGCCCGGACCGCGCCGAGGGGATCGGAAAAGATCCTTTTACGCCCGAGGATCTCTACGAGCAGACGATGGCCGAATGCAACAATAGGGAAGTCACGCGTGTTTGACGGCGGTTTGCGGCCGTGACACGCACAATGAAGTTGCAGTGTGAGCGCATTGCTGGAAGAAACGTCGCGGAAAACTCCGCAGACGCGTTCGTTTTCACGCTCCGATTGAAGGAAGTTTATGGAAGCCATTGTTCTTGCCGGCGGGTTCGGAACCCGGCTGGCCTCGCGCCTCAACAACATTCCCAAGCCTATGGCCCTGGTGGCTGGCCGGCCCTTCCTCGAGATTCTGCTGGAACATCTGGCGCGCTGCGGCTACACCCGCGCCATTCTTTCGGTGGGCTATCTGCATGAGGTCATCGAAAAGAACTTCGGCGCGTCGTTTGCCGGAATAAGTCTCGATTACGCCGTCGAAGAGTCTCCGCTCGGCACCGGCGGCGCGATTCGCGCGGCGATGGAGCGGGGCACCAGGTCCTCGATGTTGGTGCTCAACGGCGACACCTACCTCGACGTGGACTACGGCGCGATGATGCGCGCTCATGCCGGTGCCGGCGCGGCCATCACCATGGCCGTCGTCGAACAGCCCGACATCGCTCGCTACGGTGGCGTGCAGATCGAGGACGGCCGCGTGGTCGGCTTCGAGGAGAAGGGCCGCACCGGTCCCGGCTGGATCAATGCTGGTGCGTCTGTCATTGTTCGCGAGTTGGCCTGGAGGCCCGGTCTCAAGGAAAAATTTTCCTTTGAGCGCGACGTGCTTGTGCCCGAGGTCGCGCGCCTGCGCCCACTGGCCTATCCGACCGACGGCTTCTTCCTCGACATCGGCGTGCCCGAGGACCTGGACCGCGCGCAGACCGCGCTGGCAAAGGTAGGGAACGAGAGAACAAGGGAATAGGGATCATGGATTAGGGAACAGAATTTTGTGCCAATGCAAAAAGCCGCGATCCCCTTGGGGATCGCGGCTTTTGTTTTAGGTGCTTGCATGTGGCTTACAGTGTTTCTTTCACGCCGTCGACAAAGGCCTTCAGCTTGCGGCTGCGGCTCGGGTGGCGCAGCTTGCGCAGTGCCTTGGCTTCAATCTGCCGGATGCGCTCACGCGTCACCTGGAAGCTTTGGCCAACCTCTTCGAGCGTGTGCTCGGAGCCGTCTTCGAGGCCGAATCGCATCTTGATCACGCGCTCTTCGCGCGGGGTCAGAGTGCGAAGCACCTGCGAGGTGTACTCCTTCAGGTTGACGCCAATCACCGCGTCCGAAGGCGAAACCGCCTGACGATCTTCGATGAAGTCGCCCAGATGAGAATCTTCCTCTTCGCCAATCGGCGTTTCGAGAGAGATTGGCTCCTGCGCGATCTTCAGCACCTTGCGGACCTTGGCCACCGGAATATCCATGCGGCGCGCGATCTCTTCGCTCGAAGGCTCGCGGCCCAGCTCCTGCACCAGTTGGCGCGAGGTGCGGATCAGCTTGTTGATCGTCTCGATCATGTGCACCGGGATGCGGATGGTGCGGGCCTGATCGGCGATGGCGCGCGTGATCGCCTGGCGAATCCACCAGGTGGCGTAGGTGGAAAACTTGTAGCCGCGACGGTACTCGAACTTGTCGACGGCCTTCATCAGGCCAATGTTGCCTTCCTGAATCAGGTCGAGGAACTGCAGGCCGCGATTGGTGTACTTCTTCGCAATCGAAACCACCAGTCGCAGGTTGGCCTCGATCAGCTCGCGCTTGGCCTGCTCGGCGTCCATGTCGCCCTGGATCATCTCGCGCTGTGTGCGCTTCAACTCGGCGATGGAAACGCCGGCGTCGCCTTCGAGCTTTTCGAGATCGACCTTGCAGTTCTTCTGCTGGCGGCGGTATTCCTTCTTGAGCTCTTCGCTCTTGGAGGCGTCGAACTTCTGGTCGAGCGAGCGAATCTGCCGCTCAAGGGTGCGCATGGTGTCGACCGTCTTGTTGACGCGGTCCAGCAGCCGTTTGCGCTCGAGCGGCGTGTACTTCAGATCGCGAACGATCCGCGAAATGTAGATGCGCTCGCGGGCGATCAGCCAGCGATTCTTGCGCGCCTCGCGCACCTTCGTTTTGGGCGCGCCAGCCGGAAGCGGCGTCATCTTCTCTTCGATGGCCGTGATCTTCTTCTGGTGCTTGAGCAGCGTATCGATGCGCGTGACGGTCGACTTGACGCGAGCCACGACCACATCTTCGGTCAGCTCCTCTTCGTCGAAGACCACCACTTCCTTCACGTTGCGCACGCCGCGTTTCAGGTCTTCGCCGAGCGCGATGATCTCGCGAATGACAATCGGCGAACGACTGATGGACTTCATCACGCGCAGTTGGCCGCGCTCGATGCGCTTGGCGATCTCCACCTCGCCCTCGCGGGTCAACAGCGGCACCGTGCCCATCTCGCGCAGATACATGCGCACCGGGTCATTGGTCTTTTCGAGCGTGCCCGGCGTCAGATCCAGTTCGACGTCTTCGCCATCTTCGGCGTCGAAGTCCTTGTCGTGCTTGGGGTTGTCGAGAAGGTCAATGCCCTGCGTGCCGATCGTCGTGATCAGATCGTCCAGATCATCGCCCGAGCCAATATCGTCCGGCAGCATCTCGTTCACGTCGGTGTACGTGAGGTAGCCTTTTTCTTTGCCGGTCTCAATCAGGCCCGCAATCTCATGTCCGTATTTGTCTTCAATCGCCAAAGCGCCCTATTCTCCTGCACAGCCGATTTTTTTCGCACTGCGCTACGATGCCGGGACACGCGCTTACGCAAGGCTTCCATGCCGGAAAAACCTTATACACAAGCACAAGCCCTCGGCGGCCCGCCGGGGGGTCTGAAAAAATTTCTCGGAACAGGATGACAAGCGCGTCAGGTTTTCTCCTGCATAGCCCGCGAGCCGCAGCTCATAGATGGGGCAAAGGGGCGCGCATCCTCACAGAGACAATCAGAATATCATACGCATTCATCCTGTTCCAAAAAACCCAGTCTCCTCGGCGCTAAGAAGATCATCGGCAGACAATCTGCTGTTCTCGATCCGGCAGCGACTTTCTTCTTGTTCGCCCGTACTTACTCCCCATATAGACGCCAAAAAGGATTGATTCGGCTCAAAATTGCACGTTCGTAGTATGACGAGGCTCCAGAAATGGCCCAGGATCGGGCAGGCGCTTGATTCTACGGCAATTGGAGAAATGCTCTCGGGGGGGCGGAGACGTGATTCCGGGGAAAACCCCGGCAGGTTCAGTCGTTTACGCGTGCAATTGGTGCAGCGCCGTGTCGAGTTCCATCTTTTTTTGCGTCAAAGCGATGGCCTCGGGGATGTCACCGCGCCGTTCAGCGGCGGCAATCTGGCCCAGAAGCTCACGCTGCTGGGTTTCGAGCGCGTGTTCCTGAATCTGTTGCAGTGCGCTCTGCACTTCCGTGGCCTCCGGGGGCCGGGTTTCGCCGAGCAGGGCCTCGGCCACCAGACCGCGCTGCTGTTCGTCCTCGACGGAGACCATCGGATCCTTGGCTTGGCGATCGACCATGGCCTGCATGGCGCCGTAAGTGCCAAGATGCTCGAACCATGCGGGTTGCATGGTGAGCGCCTGCACCGCCAGCCGCCGCGCGTCCTCCTGCTCGGGGTCGACGATGGCCAGCGCGCGCAACAGCACCCGCTCGACTTCGGTCAGCGGCGAGGCCTTCACCTCCACGCGGTCGCGGCGTTTGAGCGCGGCCTGCCGCAGTTCTTCGCGCAGCACGGCTGAGTCGATGCCCAGCTTCTGCGCCGCATCCATGGCGAACTGATCGCGCGTGAGCCGCTCGGGAATCCGCTGTATGTGCGGCAGAAGGTAGTTCATCGCCTTCACCTTCTGCTCGGGACTGGAGCCTGGGAAGGCGATCCGCGCCTGCTCAATCAGGTACTCGGACTGGCGGCGCGCCCCGCGCAGCGCCTTGGTATAGGCTTCGAGGCCTCGTTCGCGGATGAAGCGGTCCGGATCGAGTCCGTCCTCGAGCGTGACGATTTTCAGCGTGAAGCCTTCTTCGGTGAGCAGCGCAATGGAGCGCTCGGCGGCCTTGGCTCCGGCCGCGTCCGGGTCGAAGTTCACCACGAGCTGCGAGGTGTGCCGCTTGAGCAGTGCCGCCTGCATCTCAGTGAAGGCCGTGCCGCTGGTGGCGATTACGTTCTGGATGCCGCGCAGGGAAACGCTGATGGCGTCCATCTGCCCTTCGACCATCAGGGCAAACTCCATCTTGCGGATGGCGGTTTTGGCCTTGTCCAGATTGAAGAGCACCTGCCCCTTCTGGTAGAGCGGCGTCTCGGGCGAGTTGATGTATTTGGGGCCGACCTTGTCGCCGCTTTCGAGCGTCCGCGCGGTGAAGGCGATCACCCGGCCATTCTCGTTGCAGATGGGGAACATCACGCGCTTGCGGAAGCGGTCGTACATAGGCCCTTGCCCGCCGTCGCCCTGCTCCTTCCAACTGAACAGACCGCTCTGGCGCAGCATATCCTCGGGAGCGAGGCGGCCGATGCGGTCGCGCAGCACGTGGAAGGCGTCGGGCGCGTAGCCGATCCGGAATTTTTTCATGCCCTCGACCGAAAGTCCGCGACCGGCAAGATATTCGCGCGCGACGGCGCCTTCCGGCCCGGCCAGACACTCTTCGTAGAAGGTGGCGGCAGCCTCGTGCAACTCCAGAAGCTTGCCGCGCAGGCGGGCCTCGGCGGCTTCTTCGGGGGAGCCGAACTCGCGCTTGGGCAACGGAATGCCGTACTTCTGCGCGACGATCTTTACGGCTTCCGGGAAACCGACATTCTCGATTTTTTGGACAAAGGTAAACACGTCGCCCGAGACGCCGCAGCCGAAGCAGTGGAAGAACTGCCGCACGGCGTGGACGTTGAATGAGGGCGACTTCTCTTTGTGGAAGGGGCAGAGGCCGGAGTAGTTCGTTGAACCGGATTTGCGCAGGCGGATATAGCCCTCGACGATCTTGACGATGTCGGCCTGCTGTTTGACGGTCTGTGCGAAGTCGCTCATGGCTCTCTCTTCGAGGATACGGCACGAATGCAGTGGACGGAGAACTGTGAGCAGCATATTGGCTGTCTGCTGTTCAGTGTCCACTGAGCTTTTCGAGGTGATGCTTTGCCGCGGCCTGAGTCGTCCCGGAGGGACGGCGTGAAAATAGTCCCGGGTGGACCCTGAGCGTTGGCGAAGGGGGAACCCGGGGAATGCGAGCCAGGGAGGACCGCCCGCGCCCCGCAGGGGCGCGATGAAACGTGGCGATGCTACCCCAGAACAGCAATGCGCTTTCCGGCCGCGTTCAACCGCTTCGGGCCGGAGACGCACGGTTCGCCCTCAACGAAGAAGCGCAGCGGCCAGTCGGCGGCCTGCTTGATGCCGATCCTTGCGCCGACGCGGATTTTTTCCGGCGTCCAGCCGTCGTCGCGCACCTGCAAGGGCGAGCTTGCATCGAGCAGATCGACGCCGTTGTGCGCAGCGCGTGTGATGCCGAGCGCCTGACAGAGGCGGCTGGGGCCGCTGGTCAACTGCGTCGGGGTTGCATCGGTTTCGAGGCCGCGATTTCGCGCAAGAACAGAAAGGCCCAAGATCGGAACCAGCGCGCGCAGCAGCACGCAACCGGCGCGGCCCTCTGGCTCGCAACTGATGTTCATGCAGAAATAGCGACCGTAGATTGCGTAGACATACGCGTGACCTGCCGGACCAAACAGCACGCTGTTGCGCTGCGTGGGGCCGCGAAAGGCGTGCGCGGCTGGATCCGCGGGTGCGCAGTGCGGACCGAGATAAGCCTCGACCTCCACGATGCGCCCCGCCGCCCCGCTCGCTGTCACGAGCAGCTTGCCAAGCAGGCGGGGCGCGACGCGCGCGGGCGGATCGAGAAAGAAATTCCGTCCGACCAGCGTGCCCAGATTTTCCGTGCACGTTTCGTCTATTTGTGTGATTTCTTCCATTCCTTGAGCAGTGCCAGAACCTCTTCGGCGTGGCCCTCGGGCTTGACCTTGGGGAAGACGTGAACCAGCGTCTGGTCCGGGCCGATCAGGAAGGTGGTGCGCACGATGCCCCAGACCTTCTTGCCGTACATGTTCTTCTCTTTCAGCACGTCGAACTGTTTACAAACCTTTTCTTCGTAGTCGGCCAGCAGAGGGTAGGTCAGCTCGTACCTGGCCTTGAACTTGGCCTGCGCGGCGACGGTGTCGCGCGAAATGCCGAGCACGACAGCACCGGCGGCCTGCAGCTTTTTCAACTGATCCCGGAAGCCACAGGCTTCGATGGTACAACCGGGGGTGTTGGCTCTAGGGTAAAAGAAGAGTACGACCGGCTGACCGGCAAAGTCGGAGAGGCTAACCATGTTGCCTTCGTCGTTTTGTAGGGTAAAATCAGCAACTTTATCATTCAATTCCATCGGGGAATCTCCTCGACTATTGGAGGGTTCAGGGTGGCCAAGCGCTTCAATTCTTTCGGACTTCGCGGCACCGTAGCCCTGGCGCTTTTTCTTGCGGGAGCCGTTGTCCTCAAGGCGCAGTATCCCGGTCAACTTGCGAAGTCCGAAAAAAGCACGCCAACCTTGCGCGCCGTCTCGGTGCTGGAGTGGACCGGCGAGCCGGGCCACCCGAAGACCAGCCGATTGGTGCCGATCACCGTCTTCGATGGTGAGAAGTTGCAGGATGGCGGACTTTATCTGGCCCGGCCCGAGCCGCTCGCCGTGGCCCCCGGCGTCGAATATGAGCTGATGGAAAACGGCAAAACCACCGGCCTCTACGATGTTCTGAGCGCCGGCCAGGAGCAGGGCGGATGGGTCGGCTACGGCAACTGGAAGAAAGCTCCGGTTCCGCCAACGCTCAAGAAAAAAATCGAGAAAATCGAAGACTGGAACGATGCCGATGACCGGCCGGTTCTGCATCGCAAACATCCCCCCGAGGACGAGAAGAAAACCGACGCGAAGCCGGACTCGCCGGACGCGGACCGGCCTACGTTGCGTAAAAACTCCGACGAGAGTGCTACACCTGATCCCGACCGGCCCACCTTGCGCAAGCCGCGCACCAGCGGCGATCCGCAGCAGAAAAAGAAGAAGGAAAAGGACGTGGGCTATGTGGAAGCGCTGCCGACGGCCGACGCCCCGGACCGCCCGCGGCTCAAGCGCGGCAAGCCAGCCGATGCCGCGGTTCAGGTGCTGCCCAGTCTGATGGGGATGCCGCTCGATCTGCGCCAGACCGTCGCTGTTTCCGATGCTGAGGCAAGCCGCGAGCACCTTTGGCGTTACGAGTGGACCGACGCAGGCGAAGAGGCCAGGATGCGAGGGCTGCTCGAAGCCAAGGCTCGCACGGTGCTGGGTCTAAATACTCCGCTGGCTTCAACGCAGACAGCGCCAAAAACCGCGGCTAAACATCGCACCAAAAATGGTGCAAAGTTAACGAAACCCGCCAAACAAAAAGCTCTGGAGGAGCCCGCGTCCTTGGCCGATGAGCAGTTCCGCGTCTTCGAGCTGGCCTATGGAGCCGGAGCGACGCTGGTGCTTTCGGCCCGCACTGAGCCGGAGGGAAATGGCGCGCCGGTGAAGTTCGTCACGCTGATTGCGCAGCCGGATCTCTACGGCAATCTGGTGGTGCTGCTTGTCAGCGTGACCGACGCGGCGCATCTTGACCTGACGCCGCGCATGCGGCTGGTCGGTGCGGTCGATGCCGAGGCCGACCATCGCGGCGAGTTGGTCTTCGAACTGCGTGGAGCCAGCGAGCGGCAGTTCGCGCTCTATCGCGTCGGGCGCGGGCAGGCGGAACGGCTCTTCGTTACGGCCCCGACAGAGATGAGGTAAAACAGTTCGCAGTTCCGAGTTCATAGTTCACAGTCTTCGTGCATCTACCTAACAAATCACTCGGAACTGTGAACTCGGAATTGCCCTACAGGTGCGGGTCGTCGGGGAAGGAGCCGAGCAGCGCGCCGTTGGCAATCACGCTGCCGCCGAGCACGATCTCGTGACTGGCAATATGCGCGCCGTCGCCGATGGTCGTTGGGCGCAGGGAGACCTTATCGTAGTCGACCGTATCGTGCGCGTGTGAAAAGACGCGGGCGTAGGAGCCAACCACAGCCTTCGCTCCGATGGTAATGCCGCCGCGATCATTCAGCAGCGCGCCCGGACGGATCGAGGCGCCGTCGCCGATGGAGAGGTTGTAGCCGAAGGTGAGCTCGATGCCGGGCGAGAGCTTGACGCCCTGCCCCAACGCGGCGAAGATGTGTCGCGCGAGCATGGCGCGAAAGCGCCAGCCGAGCCAGAGATTCATGCCCACCGGCGAGCGGTCGAACATCTTCCAGAACCAGAGCAGGGGTTTGCGCTCGGCGTAGCGCGTCCGGTCGATCTCCGGAAAGGATTCGGCCTCGAGCGTGACATTGTTCGGGGCGAGCGAGAGCTCGAGAATGGTGGCAGGTAGCTCGGTGGTAAGTACGCTGCTCTGCGGACCGCTGTGCGGGCGACCCAGATAAAGCTGGTAGAGCTGGTCGCGCACAATCTCGGCGCGGCGCTCGGCCGAGCTATGACGCGTCAGTTCGTCGTCGAGAAACTGAATCCAACGTCGGTAAAATTCTTCGGCTTCAGGGGCGGGATGCGGAGCTGCATTCGAGGTGGTCATACGTAAGTGAAGATACACCCAAGCCGCGCGGGGCTGTCTGGCGCAGAAAAAAGCCCCGCCCGAAGGCGAGGCTCTTTTCTGCTTTTGGTTCAGATTTAACGGCGGCCTTGAATGACCTTGCCGGACTTCTTGGCGGCGCGTCGTGCCGCAATTTCGTGCATTTCGCGGCCGATGCTGGACTTGTTGATGGCCAACTGCAGCCCCAGGTTGATGATGTTGCCCGTGCCCCAGTAAAGCGCCAGACCCGAGGCGAAGTGGAACATCGAGAAGCCGATAATCACCGGCATCAGAATGGCCATCATCTTCCGTTGCGCCGGATCCATGCCCGGAGCCGGGGTGATGATTTGGACGACGAACATCGATGAGATGATCAGCACCGGCAGAATGTAGAGCGGGTCGGGCGAGGAAAGATCCTTGAGCCAGAACCACTGCGCCTGCCGCAATTCCACCGAATTGGCCAACACGCGATAGTAGGCGAAGAACAGCGGCATCTGCAACAGTAGCGGCAGGCAACTGCCGTACATGTTCACGCCCTCGGTCTTGTAGAGCGCCATCATTTCGGCGTTCATCTCGGCGCGCTTCGGATCGTTCATCTTCAGATGCGCGTAGCGCTTTTTGAGCGCCTCGACCTTGGGCTGAATGCGCATCATCTTGAGCGACGACTTCATCATCTTGATGCGCGTCGGCATCAGCGCCAGGTTGAAGATGACGGTGATGAGGATGATCGCCCAGCCCCAACTACCCACGCCGTGTTCGTAGACATAGCGGAGCGCGATGTAGAGCGGCTTGGCAATAATCGACCACATGCCGAACTGGATCAGCGGCTCAAGCGAAGGGCCGCTGGCTCTGCCGTCGGCGCCGGTGGTGTGGGTCGACGATAGAACATCGGTGGCCTTGGGACCGGCGAACAGACGCAGCTTGGTGATGCCGCTCTGGTCGCCCACGGCCAGACCGATCAGGTCGGCGGGGGTCTTGGTGCTGTTGGCGTCGCTCAGATTGCTCGGCACCGGCAGCGCGTTGTGCAGCGTGACCACCGTGGCGCTGTCCGGATTGTCGGGCAGGAAGGCCGCCGCGAAGTAGAGATCGGAGACCGCCGCGTAGCCGTAGGGCTGGTTCAGCGTGTTGTTGTTGCTGACTTTGTGCGCCGCCAGAGAATCGTGCTTGCCGTTCGACAGCCAAGCGAACATCGAGGCCGCCGAGGTGCGTACCGGCGAGCGGGTCGCCGAGGTGGGCAGGAACTCTTCCATGTCGCCCAGTCCAGCCGGCCAACTGACGAGCGAGCGCACCGTCGCGCCGTTGCGCAGTACGCGGGTTTCGGCGCTGATCACGTAGCTCGAATCGAAGCGGAAGGTCTTCACCACATCGATGCCGCCCGCCGCATAGTGGAAGCTGAGCGAGGCGGGTGCCGCGACCCAGTTGCTGGTGGCCGTCGACTGATAAAGCGCCTGATTGAGCTGCGCGGTCAGCGCCGGCTCATAGGTGTAGAGCGAGAGCGGCAGTCCGAACTGTGCCGCCTGCGGCTGCACCATGTCGAAGGGCTTGCCCGCCGTATCCTTATATTGCTTCAGGATCCAATGCTTGACCTGTGCGCCGCGATTGGTGAAGACGATCTTGTAGAACTGGTTTTCGACCGTCGTCTCGCGCTCCGCCGTGGCGCTGATTGCCGGCGTCGTTACGGGAGCGGTCGGCGCGGCCTGCGCCACGGCAGCAGTCTGAGCTGCGCTGGGGGCTGGAGCGCTCTGTTGCTGCTGCGCTGGTTCCGGCGTCGTTTTGGGCTTGAAGAAATACTGGTAGCCCAGAGATGCTGCGATCACCAGCACGGTGAACAGCAGCGTGCCGCGCATGTCGCCGCTGCCGCGGCCGCCAGGGCCTTGCGTCTGAAGATTGGGATTGCTAATTTCTGGCAAAGGAAACTTCCTGTCGTCTCAATACGAACGGCCCATCACGCAGCCGCTGTTCTTATGGTAATGGCTCGGGGGGAGAACTTGCTTTTTTTCGTGGCGGAACCGGATCGAAGCCGCCGCGCGAGAAGGGATGACAGCGCGCCAGTCGCCACAGAGCTAGCCCCAGACCCTTCAGCGGGCCGTGGAGGACGATGGCCTCAGTCGCATACTCCGAGCAGGTGGGCCGGAACTTGCAGCCGTCCATGGGGTTCAGCGTATGCAGGGCCGGCGAAAGCCAGCGGCGATAGAAACCGATTAGGAGCAGAAGAAGGCGCGTCATTCGCGCGGCGCGTGTTTCTGAGCATCGCTCTGCGCCTGCTTGAGAATGCGCACCAATTCGGCTTCGAGCTTCGTGAATTCGATGGTGAGTACGGTTCGGCGCGGATGCAGAATCAGATCGCAGCCGGCGGGCAGCAGGTTCAGATGGCGACGCACAATGTCGCGCATCCGGCGTTTGATCCGGTTGCGTTCATGCGCTTTGCCGATGACCTTGCCGACGGTCAGCCCGACACGCGTCCGCTTCGGCTCGATGGGCGAGTCAGGGGGGCGAATGGCCAGAAACCAACTCAGAGACGAGGACTGGCGCTTGCGGCTGAGGGCATAGGCGCGCTGATAGTCAGCATGCTTCTGCAAACGCACACCCGCGAAGGATTGGTGCTGGGCTAAGTTGGAAGGGGAGCTCATGTTCTTGCCGGAAGAAAATTCGATCCCGGAACGGCTGCCTGTCGCTGCCGGTTCCGGGTCCAACTCTGAAAGGTGGGAAGAACGCGCGAGAACTAGTCGCGGAAGCCGGCGCTGACGGAAACCCGCTTGCGGCCGATGGCGCGGCGGCGACTCAGTACGGCGGCGCCTGACTTGGTCTTCATGCGCGTGCGGAAACCGTGCTTCTTGACGCGGCTGCGGCGATTGGGTTGGAAAGTGCGCTTAGGCATGGATATAACTCCTGTGTGTGCTCGACTGAATCTACGCTTGTGACAGCATCTCCAAGTATACCCGATCTGCGCGCGAAAATCTATCCGGAAGAGAGTACAAAGCCTCTGCAAAACTCGTCCGTTTCGCTTACAATACCTTGCCTTCGATGCGGTCGTTCGACGCAGAAAAGTCGAAAACTTTTGCAGCTATTTTAACTCCTAAAGGAGTGAAATAGCCAAGTTTTATGCGGATTTCACCAACCTTGGTGCAACTCTACGGATTCGCTCAATTCTTCTGTTAAAGAATGATTGCATCAAAAGGCAAATGTGCTACTATCGGGACCGTTCAGAAAGTTTAGCGCGTCCCGCAAAACAGGAAACAATCATTGCTCTGCGGCTTATGCCGGGGCAAAATCAGCGGTTCACTGAAATTATTTTTTAAGTTTCTCGCGACGCAAACATGTCTCATTTTGCGCCAGAGCAGATTTGTCGTCTCCATGGAGAATAGGTACATTCTTCCGTTGGCTCGGACGCAGGCAAGGATTTTTTCGATGTCATTCGCTACTACACCCGCTACGGTTCTCAACCCCTGGCTGCAGATTCTATCGTCGCTAGAAAAAAAGGTCATTCGCCAATCTTTTGAGACCTGGCTCAAGCCCACACGGTTCAGTCACATTGCCGGTCGCACGCTCTATGTTCGCGTGCCCTCGCCCGAGTTTCAGCACATCGGCGACAAGTACGCCGACCTGATTCAGGAAGCGATTGATCTGCAGGGGCTCGATCTCGACGACGTAAGCTTTGTGACCACCGAAGAGGATCCTTCGATTCCGCCGCAGCGCAGGGACGGAGGCTTTGCTCCGGTCCCGGCGCATGCCCCGACCGCGCCGGCGCAACAGGTTCCGCTGCAGAAGAGCTTCGACTGGTCTTCGGCCGCGCAACTCAATCCGCGCTACACCTTTGATAACTTCGTCAGCGGCAACGGGAATCAGTTTGCCCGCGCCGCGGCTCTGGCTGTTGCCGAGCGACCCTCGCGCGCCTACAACCCACTGTTCCTCTACGGTGGCGTCGGCATGGGCAAGACTCATCTGATGCACGCCATCGGTCACGAGGTGAAGCGTCGCCAGCCGACGGTCAATATATGCTACGTCTCGGCCGAAAAGTTCACCAACGAGATGATTACCTCGTTGCGCAACGACCGCATGACCAGTTTCCGCGATCGCTTTCGCTCGGTGGATGTGCTGCTGATCGACGACATCCAGTTCATCGCCCAGAAGGAGCGCACCCAGGAGGAGTTCTTCCATACCTTCAACGCGCTGCACGAGAGCATGAAGCAGATCGTCATCGCCTCGGACCGGCCTCCAAAGGAACTGGCCGAGATCGAAGACCGGTTGCGTTCGCGCTTTGAGTGGGGTCTGATCGCCGACATTCAGCCGCCCGATCTTGAGACCAAGGTCGCCATCCTGCTCAAAAAAGCCGAGACCGAGCAGGTGCAGTTGCCGACGGATGTGGCGCTGTTCGTGGCCTCCAATATCCGGACCAATATCCGCGAGCTTGAAGGCGCGCTCGTCCGCTTGGTCGCCTGGTGCCATCACAATCACATGGAGGTCACGCTGGCCAATGCCCAGCAGTGCCTCAAGCAGTTCATTGACCTGCAGGTGCGCAAGGTGACCATTGAGTCGATCCAGCGCGCCGTGGCTGAGCAGTTCGGCATGAGGGTCTCCGATCTGAAGCAGAAGAACAACTCGCGCAATGTCGTTGTGCCGCGCCAGATCGCGATGTATCTGGCCAAGCAGATGACCGAGGCGAGCCTGCCGGAGATCGGCCGCCAGTTCGGCAACAAGCATCACACCACGGTGATGCACTCGATCGCCAAGATCGACGAGCTGCGCCGCACCGACAAGGACCTGCATCGGGTGCTGAACAAGCTACAGGATCAGCTCAACAGCTAAAGCATTTTTCCAATTGGTGTAGAGCGAAAGCAGGATGCCAAGTGGCTTTTTCCTCAAGAAAAAGCCACCTTGCACGCCACTCAACACTGCACGCGTATTGGAAAAATGCTCTAGAGCGAACCCAGAGTCACAGTGTCCTGTCGAGAGTTGTGTAAGGTCGCCACTGCCTGATGGTCGCGTCGACTTGAATACCTTGCTTTCGGGATACATCAACTCTGGTTTCGCTATAGATTTTCTTGTGGAATCGAAGAAGGACAAAGGCCGCGTTGATCGCGGCCTTTGTCCTTTTAATATGAGGAGTGACGAACTGGCTGATAGCAAGTCGGTAAATTTTCAGGATGCCGCTCTCTGAGTGGTCGCGGCAACGAAGCTGCATCGATCCTCATACCTTCAGGAGAACCGCTCTAGCGCCGTCCGAAGCCCTGTGGTCGTGTCTGCGGTTTGAGGGGCAGATCGGTCTTTCCTGCCGGGTAGACCGCCAGAAACCGGTTCTGTCCCTCGCCGCTTGAGGCCGTCTCCACGCCTTCGATCGAGCGGAAGGCAAGGTGCAACAGGCGGCGTTCGCGGCTGTTCATGGGCGGAAAGCAGAAAGGCTCGCCGGTTTTGATGACCCTTTCGGCGACGGTTTCGGCCTGCAGACGCAGCTCCTCGGCGCGCAGCGCCTTGAAGTTGTCCGCATCGAAGCTGACCAGATCGTGCTCTCGCGGTTCCAGGCGCAGCATCTGGGCGGCCAGCGCTTCCATGGCTCGCAGCAACTCGCCGTTGTGCTGCGTGGTCAGCGGCGCATCCGGACCGCTGAGTTCGACATAGATCCGGCGCGCCTCGAGGCCCTCTGTATCGCGCGCCCCATCGCCCGCGGTAATGCGGTATTTGAGCCGCATTCCACCGAGCTTGTTCAGGCTGGAAAGAAAGCCTGCAATTGTTTGAGCAGCTTCCTGCAAATTTTCGATCGGCATGATTGTCCAGTATCGCAGAACGGGACGGGCATGGGGAAAGCGAAATCGCAAAGAAAAAGGAGAAATTTTTCTATTTCTGCTCGCCCATCCAGTTCTGCAAGTTCGTTGTGCCGGTATATGATTTGAGCCGAAGCATTTCAGCGTGAGAAGCAAGTCGAGGCTGCCGTGTCGATCGCCGATCTTCGCATTATTGTCTCTATCCGCCTCATCCGAAAGCTGCGTTTGGCGGGTGTTCTATTGTTTCTGCTGGCGCTTTTGCTGCCCGTGTTCCGGGATTCACTGGGGCAAAGCTATAGCGGCTGGCAGTGCGCGTGGATCGTGACGGGCCTGACCAATGCCTCGCAGATCTCGCTGGCTAGCGAGTACCTGATCGTCGGCATCAATCTTCTGATTGTTGCCGGTTTCCTGCTTGGCTTCAGCCGCCGTTTTCGTACCGTGCAAATGCTCCTGGTGGCGGTGCTGCTGCTGGTGATTCCGGCCGGTGGCCTGTTCCTGTTCCTCGATCGCATCACTCCTCTTGCCGGCATCTTCCTCTGGGTCGGAGCTGCACTGTTTTTGGTGCTTCCCGTGCCCTTCCTGGTTCCGGCGCGCTACGCTGAGAGAACTGCCGAGCCTGTTCCGAGTCATCAGCGGCAGATCTCTTCGACGAGGTCCTGATCCGCTTGCGTCCGTGTTTTCTGAAGATAGCTTTGCGTCTTTGCGCGAGTCTGGCCGTGGTCGGCTGCGCCATTATGGCGCGTGCCCAGGGTGGGCCGCCTTTCATCACCGACGACCCGGGAACGCCCGGCGCGGGCCACTGGGAGATCAACTTCGGCTGGACCGGTGAGCACCGGGCCGCTGGCGGCGACTATGAGCTGCCCAACCTCGACATGAACTACGGCTGGGGCGACCGCCTCCAGCTCAAGTTCGAGATTCCCCTGGCCGCTGCAACCGACGCCGACAACACCACCCGCGCCGGCCTTGGCGATTCGCTGGTCGGCATCAAGTGGCGACCCTACGAGCATCACCGCGCCGGCGAGACGCCTTCGGACGAGAACATGGATTTCTCTCTCGGCTTCTATCCGCAGGCATACCTCAGTAACCCGACGGCTTCGGTGCGGCGCGGCGTCGTTGACCCGGGCCCGCAATACTACCTGCCGGTCGAGTTCACCACTCGCCTTGGCCCGCTTGCCTTCAACGGAGAGCTGGGCCGCTGGATCGGTAATCGCCACGTGCCCGACCGTTGGGGGCGCGGGCTGATCGCGGGCCATGCGTTCAGCGACCGTTTCGAGATTTACGGCGAGTTCTACGACCTTTCCGACATTGATCACGCGGCCGACGCGTCGCCGCAGCGCAGCGAGACGCTCGGCCTGGGGCTGCGGCGCACGCTTGACCGTGCCGGGCACCTGCGCCTGTTGCTGATGGGTGGCCGCGCGCTGCACCGGGCGCGCGCTGCCAATGACGAGCCGAACTGGATCGCCTACACTGGTCTGCAACTGCTGCTCGGTGGCCACAAAGAGTAACCTGCCGTAAACCCGTATGGCGGCCCGCTCAGGCACAATGGAACCATGCCCGAAGAAACCGCCTTTCAGCTTTCCGCCGCCCAAGCGCGCGTGCTCGGCGCGCTGGTCGAAAAGGAAGTCACCACGCCTGAGTACTATCCGCTCTCGCGGAACGCGCTGATGAACGCTTCGAACCAGCGCTCGAACCGTGAGCCGGTGATGAACCTCTCCGAAGACGAGGTGCGCGAGGCTCTGGCCGGACTCGAAGAGCTGGGGCTGGCTGCCAAGGCCCGCGTCGACGGACGCGTTGCCAAGTTCGAGCACCGCTTCGGCGAGATTTTCAACTGTACCCGCGCCGAAACCGCGCTGCTCTGCGTGTTGTTGCTGCGCGGGCCGCAGACGCCGGGTGAGTTGCGTGGGCGCACCGAGCGATTGCAGCGCTTCGACGACATTTCTGACGTTGTGGCTGGCCTGAAAAAGCTGATGGAGCGCGAGCCCGCGCTGGTGGCGCTGTTGCCGCGCCTGCCCGGCGCGCGCGAGGCTCGCTACGCACATCTGCTCGCGGGGCCGGTCGAGGCGGCAAGCTTCGCGCCGGTCGCCACGGCTGGGTCATCGGGCGTCGAGGAAGACCGCCTCGCGAGGCTTGAGGCCGAGGTGGCAGAGTTGCGCCAGCAGGTGGCTGCGCTCAACGAAAAACTTGCGAGCCTGCTCGGCTGATTTTCTTCTGCGCTCAAGCGCGGTCGCGTTCCGCAACGGTGAGCGGGATGGAGAGCTGGCCGCGCGTCCATCATTCCTCGATGGGGCCGTTCACGCGCACGTGATAGTTGAAGATGAGCACCGTCGCGATGCCGAAGAGCATGGCCATCACCGCCAGCGGCGCGCCATACGGATAGCCTCCGGTGAGCGCGAAGCGGATGATCACGATCGAGACCACGAAGGCCGCGTTGCGGAAGACCATCTCGTAGCGGCCCGAAAACAGCAGCAGCAGAATCAGCACCAGCACATCGGTAAAGACCATCACCGTGAACAGGTCGTTATAGAAGGTGGTGGCCGACTCCAGCGTGCCCTGGCCGGTGCGCAGAATGCGGAGCGCGGTCCGGCCGAACAGCCCCACATTCCAGGCCGCCATGCCGGTCAGCAGTATGGCCAGCCCCGCGGCCACGGTCTTCTTCTGTTGGATCATGCGCTGGGTCGCCGGCGAGGGAATCTGCATCAGCGAGCGGCCCTGTCGTTGCGCGGCCACATGCCGGAAGAGCGCCACCAACAGATACATCATCATGCTGCCCCACATGTTCAGAAACAGCGGCATCGTCTTCGCCGTGATCTGTTGCGTGGTGACCAGATCCTCGATGTTTCCGATGTCGCGCAGCACCTCACGAATGAAGATCAGCGAAACGATTTCATACTGGCTGGCGATGGATTTGGTCGTCGAAGTCGGCAGCGCGCCGATCAGCGTCAACACCTCGTAGAACAGAATGATGTTGAACGGCGTGGCGATGGCGGCCAGATAATTCGAGCCGACCGTGGCGACCCAGGCCTGCGGCGCGTGCAGCGCCTGCGCCAGAAAGATCAGCAGCACATGAACGGCAAAGCTGACCAGGCTGAGCCAGATGACGGCGCGCTTCAGCGTGCGCCGGTTCTGCGTGCGAAAGATGATGTCGTGGGCGCTCTCACACCACGTCCAGATGGCCTCGCCGCGGTTGTGGGGAACCTGCATCCTCTGCTCCTGTTCGCTTGTGCCCCCAGCTTAACGCAGATCGCAACCCTGTCGAGGAAAATCAGGCGGGAAAAGAGTTTGCGGCGCGGCGACGGGTTTGCGACCTGAGGCAGGCGCACCCTACAATGACGAGAAATATTTTTAGGAGTTTTTCCATGCGTTCTTCTTCCTGTTTTGTTGCCGCCGCTCTCTTCGCCTGTGTGCTGGCCTCTTCGGCCCAGTCCGCACCCAAACCCGCGCCCACCGTTGCCGCCACTCCGCCGATGGGCTGGAATAGCTGGAACTTCTTCGCCGAAAAGGTGACCGAGCAGGACATCAAGAACGCCGCCGATCAGATGGTTGCGACCGGCATGCGCGATGCCGGCTACGTCTACATCAACATCGACGACACGTGGGAGGGCGAACGCGACGCGCAGGGCGTGCTGCACCCGAACGCGAAATTTCCCGACATGAAGGGCCTCGCCGATTACGTGCATGCCCGTGGCCTCAAGCTCGGCATTTACTCCGGCCCGGGCGCGAAGACCTGCGGCGGCTACACCGCCTCGCTTGGCCATGAGGAGCAGGACGCGAAGATGTACGCCGCCTGGGGCGTCGACTACCTGAAGTACGATCTGTGCAGCTTCCGCGAGGATGTGATGTATCCGAAGGCGCTGCACGACAAGCCCGAGCAGGCGCGGCTGATGATCGCCGCCTACGACAAGATGGGCAAGGCGCTCGAATCCTCCGGCCGACCCATCGTCTACTCGCTCTGCCAGTATGGTTGGGACTCGGTCTGGGAGTGGGGAGCTTCGGTCGGCGGCAACCTTTGGCGCACCACCGGCGACGTGGAGGCCAACTGGCCGAGCATCTACAACATCATCAGTGAGCAGGCGGGCCTTGCCAAGTACTCCGGCCCCGGCCACTGGAACGACCCCGACATGCTCGAAGTCGGCAACGGCCGGCTCACGCTGGAAGAAAATCACGCGCACTTTTCCATGTGGGCGATGTTGGCCGCGCCCCTGCTCGCCGGCAACGACCTGCCCAAGATGAAGCCCGAGATCAAGGCCATTCTCACCAACAAGGACGTGATCGCTCTCGATCAGGACTCGCTCGGCCAGCAGGCCCGGCGCGTCTATACCGACGGCGAGGTCGAGGTCTGGACGCGGCCGCTCGCGGGCGGTGCCGAGGCTCTGGCCGTGCTCAACGCCGGCCCCGAACGCGTGGCCACGCATCCCTTCCACCTGCCGCTGGCCGCGCTTGACCTGCACGCCGGACCGGCGAAAGACCTGTGGACAGGCAAGACCATCGTGCTCCAGGAAAACATGCCGGTCGAGCTGAAGCGCCACGACATTTTGCTGTTGCGCATTCCGGCGGCACAATAAAAACTGTCTACCATCGCGCGTTCGCGCGTCTATCCTGATGAGCGGCCGATCCGCTCGGGGGTATTGCGATGAAACTTCGTTTCGTTTCGCTTTGGCTGTGCGCGTTGTCTCTGGCCGCGCCGGTGTGGGCGCAGGAGGGCGGTGCGGGCGCGCGCGGTGGCTTCGGTATGGGCCTGACGGGTACGGTAACCGCTGTGGCCGAAGGCAGTTTCACGATTCAGACTTACTTCGGCCAGAGCTACACCGTGCGCTACGATGCGCAGACGCGCTTCCTCAAGCAGGCCATCGACGAGCGCAGCCGTCCGGGCCGCGAAGGCGATTCCGCCGGGGCTCTGTCGCCCGAGCACGCCAGACCCGAGAGCATCGATTCGAAGGCGATCAAGCCGGGCGCCGACATCTCTGTGATGGGTGCAACCGGAGCGGCCACGAAGATTGCCACCGTTATCGTACTCGTCGACCCCGAGCGCGCCCGCCAGATGCGCGAGCGGATGGCAGGCTACGGCAAAAGCTGGGTGATGGGCAAGGTCGCCTCAATCGACGGACTGAAGATCACGCTGCTCGGCTCGGCGGACGGCGTGGCCTACGTGCTGGTGCTCGACGAGAACACCAGCCTGCGCAAACGCCGTGAGCCGGCGACGCTCGACGAGATTGCCGTGGGCGACCTGCTGCGCGCCGAGGGCAAGGCCGTGGCTGCGGGCTTTGCCGCCACCACCATCAACGTGATGGGCGCACCACAGGGACAGTTGCCGCGGAGCGATCCGCCGCAGCTGCGCGATCCGCAACCGTAGAGATGCGTTGAGCACGCAATAAAAAAGGACCGCCCGGCCATTGCCGGGCGGTCCTTTTCGTGTCTATGCCGTTGCTCGAAGGAATAAGTGCGTTGTATGGAAGTGCTTTTCTATGGGAGGAGGTACGTCGTGCCATCTCATGCGAGCGCGGGGTGATCGTGCTTCCCTCGCCTCAGATCTCGATCAGAGGCCGTGGCAACCGGGTTCGCGCGCGGTCCAGAAACAGCCTCATACGCAGGGCCTCGGAGCGTTGACTGGCGACCAGCTTCAAGTGTCGGCGGATATGGTCGTCGTTGTCGAGAAAGGCGAGGTAAGACTCATCGGTGTCGGCATCCCGTTCCAGACGCGCGATCCTCTCTTCGACAGAATGACGGAAGCGTGGGCTGATATCAAAACCTTCACTGGCGGTGCAGTTGGTCATCATGAAACTCTCTCCTTTACCGGTATCTAGGGAGGGGTGAACTTTTCAATAAAAACCCGCTAAAGTTTTTCTCACCTAAGCCGATAGTAAGGATACTGCAATTTAGGCGCCAGATTACGAGAGGCCATACTCGGGTAACTTTATGTATCGAAACGATACATTTTAGAAGGAAGTCCTTTGTTCTAGCTGTGAATATCGTAACGATGTGACTCAATTTAGGACATTGCGCTGACTTGTTCTGTGGCAGTACGGGCGCGCTCTGCCCTCTTTTCCGGAAAAGCTGGAAAATTCTAATGATCCTTTTCTGTTGAAGAGCTGTAGTAGCCCTTGCGCGTCATCACCTTCAGCCCGTCCCCCTTGCACTCCACCGCAACCTTGCGGAAGCCGCCGTCTTGTTTCTTGTTAGTTGAAATGTAGGTGGTGACGTACTGCGTGCGCAGCTCGTCCTCGATCTGGTCAAAGGCTGCGGCGAGTTTTTTGCCGTTGTTCCCGACATTGATGACTCGGCCGCCGCTCTCCTCGGCCAGCTTTTTCATGGCGGAGTAACCCGAATAGCCGAAGCCCTGGTTCAGATACGATTCCACATCGGCGATCAAAATCACGTAGACGATGGCATTGGCGCGCTGGGCGGCCTCGATCGCTCCGTCGATCTTGGTGCGGCTTCCCTGATCTTCGCCGTCGGTAAGAAGAATCAGCGCTTTGCGCCCCTGCTCCTGGGCCATCTTTTCCTGGGCCGCCAGGTAGACGGCGTCGTAGAGCACGGTGCCGCGCGGTGCGCCCTGGGTGGGTACCGGGCCCGAGCCGAGGCTGAAGCCGGCGTTGATCTCGGCCTTCGCGAGGGCGCGGGTCAGCCGGTGCGGATCGTTGGTCAGATCCTGCAACAGGTCTACATTGACGTCGACCGAGAGCAGAAAGGCCTGATCCTTTTTGCGCAGCACGCGGTTGAGAAACTGGCTGCCTGCTTCCTGTTCGAGTTGGAGAACACGCTTCTGGCTGGAGGAGGTGTCGAGGAGCAGCCCGAGAGTCAGCGGCAGATTGGCCTCGGCGACAAAGCTCTTCAGTTGCTGCTCGGCCTTGTCTTCATAGACTTTGCAGTCGCCGGTGGTCAGGTGTGGGACGAGCGCGCCGCTCTTGTCCTTGACGGTGAAGACGACATCGACCAGATTGACCTGGACCTTGAGCAGCGGCGCATCGGCCTCGTCCTCGGCCAGGGCCGGGGCGGTGCTGACCGGTGGCGCGTCGGGCGAGGGAGCCAGTTGCGCCCATCCGGCAACCGCACAGCCTGAGAGCAGCAAGAGAAAAAAGATCCAAGCGCGCATTTTGTCTCCTCCGCGTTGCCGAAAAAAGTGCATTCTGGTCCTTCAGATGGAATCGGACCGCCGAGGACGTAACCGGCATTTCCGGCTTTCAGCGTAACAAGCTACGCGCTGCTGCGTCTGATACTCTGTGAGGTGCAGCTGTACCAGCTTATCTGGGCTGGCAGCAATCGAGCGTTCCCGCTTTAGTTTGCGGGTTCCGGCTGCGGCTTGGGAGGAACAAGATCCTGTGAAGTGTGCCCTTTCGGTATTGGCGTTGACCTCGCTTCTGACTCTGAGCGCAAGCCCGGCGATGCCGGCGCGTGCGCAGGAGCCGCAATCCGCAGTGCCCGATGCTCCGCTTCCGCAGGCACCCAAGCTGACCGGCAATGGACCGATCACGCCGGGTGTGGGAACGACGGCTCCGGCCGCGCCTGCCTCGACGGCCGCGCCCACCAGTTCGTCTTCCTCGGATACGCCGCAGTCGCCCGCGCCTGCCGCGCCGCAGCCTGCCGCCGCACCCGCCGTGGTGACGCCGGCTCCCGGCGAGGGCGTCGAAGCCGTGGCCACCTTCAGCATCAACGTCAACTATGTTGACGTGCCGGTGACGGTCAAGGACGGCAAGGGAAATCTGGTCTCCGGGCTTCATGCCGAAGACTTCCGCATCTTCGAGGACGGCACCTACGTGCCGACCCACGTTTTCACCGTCGATTCGTTTCCGCTCTCGATTGCCTTCGTGATCGACCAGAGCTTGACCTCCGACGTGATGGCCAAGGTGAATGATTCGCTCGGCGCGGTGCAAGGTGCTCTTGCGCCCTACGACGAGGCGGCGGTCTTCACCTACAGCAATGGCGCGAAGGAGTGGACGACCTTCACCGGTGCGCAGGGCAAGCGTTTGCCCGCCGTGCTGGCGCTGGCCAAGGCCATCGGCACCGATATGCAGGTGCCTACCAACAGCGGTCCCTTCGCAGGCTGCAACATCCGCAAGAACGGCGACTGCGTGGATCCGAATCTGCAGCCGGGCCGTTCGGCGGGCAACAGCAGCTTCATGAATCTGCCCAAGGAGATCCATACGCTGAACGACGCCATTCTGTCGGCGGCCAAGGAACTCGTCGCGCGGCCCAAGGAGCGTCGTCGCGTGATCTACGTCGTCTCCGACGGCAAGGAATACGGCTCGAAGGCCACCACGAAAGAGGTCATCCGCTACCTGCAGACCAACAAGATCACCGTCTATGCGACGGCAGTCGGCGATTCAGCGCGCTGGGGCGAGGGCTACGTCAGCCGCATCCACCTGCCCTTCACCATGTACGACAACATTCTGTTCAAGTACACGGCGGCCACGGGCGGCGATCTCGATTCCGAGCGCGGCACCAACGGCATCGAAAAGAGCTATGCCAAGATCACCGAAGAGGCGCGCGCGCGCTATCAGCTCGGCTACATGAGCCACAAGTCGGTCTACGACGATCGGTACCGAAAGATCGACGTGCGCGTGAATCGGCCCAACGTCGAGGTGATCGCCAAGCAGGGCTACTACCCCTCGTCGCAGGACAAATAATTTTTCAGGTTTCATCTTCGTGCGGGCCGACTCTCGTGAAGAGTCGGCCCGTTTTCGTGAAGGCGGATTTTTGATGGAGATTTCCGTGCGGGTACATCCGGCAAAGACGCGTGTGGTGCGGCTGTGAGCGTCGCGGGCTTCGGGCTGGCCTCGGCCGCTTCCTGGGGCGGCTCGGACTTTCTCGGAGGGCTGGGAACGCGCCGCGCGCCGGCGCAGTTGGTGGTCATCTCGGGCCAACTGGTTTCGCTGCTGGTGCTGGTTGCGATGATTGTGGCGACGGGCCAGGGCCTGCCGCGCGACCCGGCGTTGGGTTTTGCCGTGGTTGGCGGCTTCGAGGGCGCGCTCTCGCTGATGTTGTTCTATCGCGCGTTGGCGATGGGCGCAATGGGGCTGACGGCCGCCGTGGCGGGGCTACTGACCGCGCTGCTGCCTGTGGTCTACGCGCTGCTGCGCGAGGGGCTGCCCGGGCCTTCGGTGCTGACGGGCCTCGGGCTGGGGCTTGCCGCCATCTGGCTGATTACGCGCACTCCGGCTGGGGCAGGCGAGCGGACACCGGCGCGGGCGCTGCTGCTTGGTGCGGTGGCCGGTTGCGGCTTCGGTGCGCAGATGATCCTGTTCAAGCTGGCCTCGGGTTGCAGCTTTTTGTGGATCGTGACCTCGGCGAGGGCGGCGGGAAGCTGCGCGATGTTGCTGGCGCTGCTGATTGCACCACCAAAGGTGCAATCCTGGCGCGGCTTCTGGCGCTTCGGCATCGCTGCCGGCCTGCTCGACTCGGTGGGCACTATCTTTTACATTCGCGCCACGCAGTTGGGTCGGCTGGACATTGCCGCGCTGCTTTGCTCGTTGTATCCGGCGGTGACGATTCTGCTGGCGGCCTTCGTGCTGCGCGAGCGGCCCCACCCGCGCCAGATCGCGGGCATGGCGCTGGCTTTGGCCGCGGTGCTGTTGCTGAGCCTGTGAAGAAGTACTACATACAGTTCATAGTTCACAGTTCGGAGTGAACAGCCAAAGAAGTTCATAGACTGCTCACGGTCCACTATGAACTGTGAACTACGAACTGTAGTACTGCCTTTCAACGCACAAAGGCCCGCGCAATGCGCGGGCCTTTGCCGTATCTCTGGAGCTGAACTAGCTCTGCTTGGTCTCGGTGGTCGTGGGAGCGGCAGCGGGTGGCTGCGGCGCCGGTGCAGGCGCGGCGGCCTGTTGCACGGCCGGAGCCTGCGGCGTGGGCTCGCCCTTGAGGCCTTCACGGAATCCCCTCAGCCCTTCGCCGAGTCCCTTGCCAAGTTCGGGCAGCTTGCGGCCGCCGAAGAAGACAATCAGGACAATCGCAATAAGAAGCAGATGTGTAGGCTGAAGTAGATCGCCCATGGTCGAAGCCTCCGTGCGTCCTCTCGATCGGGACACACTGTCTGAAACCTTGCTCACAGTGTACCGCCCTGCGGCCTTTCTTGCCTAATTAACGCGCGCCGGTTTGCCCAGCCGTCCGGTCACCATCTGGAAGAAGCTGTTCAGGTCCTCCTCATTGCCGTCCGTCAGCCTGCGGAAGATCTTCATGAGCGGAAAGAGCTTGGAGCCGCGCACTTCCACGGCGGGCACGGCGGCGAGGCCTCCCGGATAGGGCGTCAGCTCCCACAGGCCGGCGTAGCGGCGGCGCAGCACCTCGCCCAGATAGCTGCCCCAGAGTCTGACCTCGAATTCCAGATGCAGTTCGGGACTGTCGCCGACGCGGGTGACGGCATCGTCCAGCGCTTCAATCGACTCAGAGCTGTAGTCGAGCCGCAGCTTGTAGTCGAGTCGTGCCCTCTCGACGGCTGCGCGCGCATAACCTTCCATCATCGTGCCCAGATCCGGGAAATGCGTCGTTTCCAGACGCGAGCGAATTTGTTCGACATGATCCATGTATTTTCAAGAGTATAAGTTTACCCATGGGCTGTGTATAGAGCAGGAAGGCACGACGGTGCCGTGGAAGCCCCCCTTGACGGTTGTGTCAAACTGAAAATGGAGGAAATTTCCCCTATGCGATTTGCTAAATATATTTTGTTCACGCTGCTGGCGGCGCTTGCCGTCGGATCCGCGTTCGGCGCGCCGCACGACATCTATCCCGACCCCGCGCAGGCCCATGGCGACTTGGCCGTCGCGCTCAAGCAGGCCGCGGCAACGCATAAGCGCGTGCTGGTCGACTTCGGCGGCAACTGGTGCCCGGATTGCCGCGCACTCGATCTTTACTTCCACGATGCGGCGAACCTGAAGGCACTTGAGGCGGGCTTTGTGCTGGTGCATGTCAACATTGGCCACATGGACCAGAACCTCGACATCGCCAGGCGTTTTGAGATTCCGTTGAACAAGGGCGTTCCGGCGCTGGCCGTGTTGAACGAGCGCGGAACGCTGCTCTATAGCCAGAAGGGCGGCGAGTTCGAGGCCATGCGCACGCTGCAATCCTCTTCGGTCACGGGATTCCTGGCACAGTGGAAGCCGAGCCGCACCGTGCCCTGCTCGGTGAAGAAGCAGGTGCGCTGCTAGGCGCTTTGTCTGCAAGTATGTGAGCGCTCTGCCTTCGGGCAGGGCGTTTTATCTTTGGCGTAGGATCACACCAGATGTCCTGGAGGTTGCCCCGCATGCAATTCGATCTGGAAGCTCTGCCCGCAAGCCACGCCTATAAACTGATGGCCGGGCTGGTCGCGCCGCGGCCCATTGCGTTGATCACCACGCACGATGAAGACGGGCGGCTGAATGCCGCGCCCTTCAGCGCCTATAACTATCTGTGTACCGATCCACCGCTGGTGGGTGTTGGTGTGGCCAACCGTCCGGGCGAGGCCTTTGTGCCGAAGGATACGGCTGAGAATATTCTTCGCACCGGCGAGTTTGTCGTCAACGTCGTCACCGAAGATCTGGCCGAGGCGATGAATCTGTGCGCGGTTGATTTTCCCCGCGGCGTCAATGAACTGGAGATCGCGGGCCTCACAACCGTGCCCTCGCAATCGGTGAAGGTGCCGCGTATTGCTCAGGCCCACGCTGCGCTCGAATGCCGTCTGCACACCTCGCTGGACTTCGGAAAGGCGAGCATCATTCTCGGTCGCGTCGTGGCTGTGTTCGTCGAAGACCGCTATGTCGATCCGGCCGGACCCTACGTGAAGGCGGAGGAGTTGCACGCGGTGGGCCGCATGAACGGACTCGGCAACTATGTCCGCACCCGCGACGCCTTCTTCACCATGCCGCGCGTGACGTATGAGGAGTGGAAGCAGAAGAAGGGCTGATTCTTTTCATGAGCAAACGCAGAAAAGCCGCGCGATCTGCGCGGCTTTTCTGTGTGGCTCTGCGCCGGGGGTCAGCCGATCGGCGCCAGATGTTTGGTCTTCTGATAGGTGTAGACGATGCGGTGGGCGACGGTGATGGTCGACAACACCGCGAGTACCCAGAGCACCGGAGCCATTGCGCCCCAGTGATTGAAGACCGCGCCGATGATCACCAGCACGATGCGCTCGGGCCGTTCGAGAAAGCCCACCTTGCACTTGCCGATCAACGCCTCAGCGCGGGCGCGCGTATAGCTGACCATCAGCGAGGTGACCATGACGAAGGCCGTCAGCACCACGTAGTGGAATCGGTTGATGCGGCCGTAGTAGACCAGCACGCCGAAGAACAGCACCACGTCGGAGTAGCGGTCAATCACCGAATCAAAGAACGAGCCGAAGACCGTGACCTGGCCGGTGCGCCGCGCCACGCGACCGTCGACCATATCGAACAGGCCGGCACCGAAGATCACCAGACCGGCGTAGAGGAACATGCGGTCGGCGTTCGAGGCATTGGCGTGTCCGAAGAAAAACGCGGCCACGATGTTGATGACCAGCCCGATGAAGGTCAGCGCGTTCGGCGAAACGCGCGTCAGTGCAAGACCGTGCACGATGCGGTCGAGCAGCCAGCCGCAGGCGCGGCCAAATGCGCTGGTCCAGGTGATCATGTGCTTCGTCCTTCTTGGTTCTGTTAGAGGATGGCGCTGACGCCGTTCTCGTCTTCGTGAATGGTGCGGAGCTTGAGGACTTCCAACTCGCGCTTGCCGTTGGGCGTAACGATGGTGGCCATGTCGCCCACCCGCTTGCCCACCAGTCCGCGGCCGATCGGCGAGGTCGTCGAGATCAAACCCTTGGTCACGTCCGACTCTTCGCTCATCACCAGTTGATAGGTGATCTCGGCGTCCTTGGTCGTGTCGTAGACGACGACCGTCGAGCCGAGTCCAACCTTGTCCCGGGGGATGTTGGCCAGATTCACCAGAGAAAGCTCTGCCATACGCTTTTTGAAGTGACCCAGCCGCGCATTGACAAACTCCTGTCGCTGCTTGGCCATGTGATACTCAGCGTTTTCAGAAAGATCGCCCAGAGACGCGGCCTTCTTGATTTCGGCAGGCAGCTCGTGAGCGAGTTCGTGCTCCAAAGCCTCAATTTCTTCGAGAAGTTTCTTCTTAATATCTGCCATCGCACATCCATTTTGCGGGAAGAGCGACTCCGCCCGCCCGGTAGAGATAGATATCTCTAAATCAAGGTTCATTATACGCGGGCGCTGGAAAATGCCCCAAAGTTCGTTGAGCGGAAAGGCCTTAGACGATGAGCGCGAAGCCCTGCGCGCGGTTTGCCCCTGTTGAAGGGGATCGCTCTAAGAGTGCGCTGCTGCGAGGAAGGCGCGAACTTCGGCCGGATTCTTTTTGCCCGGAGCGGCCTCGACACCCGAGGCCACGTCGACGCCCCAGGGCGCGAGCGCCTGAATTGCAGCGGCGACGTTGCCCGGGTAGAGTCCGCCGGCGACAATCAGCCGCGTGCCGCGCTGGCGGGCGGCGCGCAACAGCGTCTCGCTCGCCGACTTCCAGTCAAAGGTTTTTCCCGTTCCACCGACGGCGGTCCTGGTGCGCGCATCGACGAGCACGGCATCGACGCTCGGGTCGCCGAGTCTCTCTTCGTTGTCGAGAACCGCGCCGGGATCGAAGTGATCGAAGTGAATGACGCGCAGGATTTTTCTTTCCTTGCCGAGAGCCTGACGCAGGGAAGCGGTGAACGTGCGCGGCGCATCGAAGTGCAACTGCGCGCCGGTGAGGCCTGCCTTTTGGACGGCTTCAAGAATCTCCACGAGGCTGGCGTCGACAAAAACGCCGATCTTTTCAATGGCCTCCGGCAGCCCGGCCGTGATGGCTGCTGCCTCGGTGATGGTGACCTGGCGCGGACTGGGGGCGAAGACGAAGCCCACGGCGTCGGCTCCGGCCTCAGCGGCCACGCGCGCGTCGTCGAGCGAGGTGTTGGCGCAGATTTTGACCCAGAGGCTCATCGATTAGCCTTATGCCTTTACTCCGGCCAGTAGCGTGGCCAGTGTCTCGCCGGGGTCGGGATTGCGCATCAGGCTTTCGCCGATTAGAAAGGCGTCGAAGCCGGCCTTGCGCAGCGTCGTCAGATCGGCGGAGGTTTGGATGCCGCTTTCGGCCACGCGCACCACGCCCGCGGGAATCCGCTCAACGAGCCGGAGCGAGGTTTCGAGCTTGACTTCGAAGCTGCGCAGATCGCGGTTATTCACGCCGATGGCGTCGGCGCCGCCCAGCACATCGAGCGCGCGGTCCAATTCCTCGGACGAGTGCACCTCGACGAGCGTGTCGAGCGAGAAGCCGTGCGCTACCTCGGCCAGATGCTTCAGCGTGGCGTCGTCGAGGGCGGCGACGATCAGCAGAATGGCGTCGGCGCGGCTGGCGCGGGCCTCGACGATCTGATACTCGTCGATCGTGAAGTCCTTGCGCAGGCAGGGCAGGGGAACCGCCGCGCTGGCCAGGGTGAGGTTGCGCAGACTGCCCTGAAACCATGGCTCGTCGGTGAGCACGGAAAGCGCCGTGGCGCCACCGGCCTTGTAGCGCCGGGCCAGCCACTCGGGATCGAAGTCGGCGCGGATCAGCCCCTTCGAGGGCGAAGCCTTCTTGATCTCGGCAATCACCGCAGGAGCGGTCCGGGAGCGCTCCTTGAGCGCCTTGGCCCAGCCGCGCGGCTTGTGCTGCTCGGCGCGCAGCTCAAGTTCGGAGAGGGGCGTGGCCTTCTTGGCCGTAGCCACCGTTTGTTTCGTCGTCGCCAGAATTTTGGTTAGAATCGTTTCGTTTGCCATGGTGTATCTCTAGCGTCGAGTATACGGTCAACCGGCGCAGTTCCTCATGGCTTTCGTCCGGTTGCGCGCCCTCCACGGGCGGCTTTGTGGTCCGCCGAAATTCTCTGCGAAAGGTTTGTCACAAAGTTTAAGCCGGTCCGCACAGGCAGCGCCGTCCTCAGTACTTTCGTGCTCTGCTCTCGTCCTGCGCATTGAAGTCAGAGCACGCGGACTGTTTCACATCGGAGCTTTCTGCCTCTTGTTTCCCGCTATGGGAATTCTTCTTTCTGATGTATGAGTGGACTGAAGTCTTCTTTCTCGCTCGCCGATAACGGGGATGGAGCATTGGCTAGCCGGTTGAGGCTCTCCACCCGTTGTTCCAACGGGATTGCACGCAAAAGGGAGCGTTTCTATGTCCGCATTCCGCGATATGCCTATCTCGCGTAAACTGTTCGTCGGTTTTGGCATGGTGAGTGTGCTCACGGCCATTCTGGGCGTTGTGGCCCTCGTCAGCTTTTCCAAGCTGAATTCCATGGTCAACGACCTTGCCATGAACTCTATTCCTTCAATCAAGGTACTGGGACAGATTCGAGCATACGCGACGGCGATTCGTCGAGAAGACGGATTTATTGCTCTCTGCGATACGCCGACCTGCGTCGAGAAATACAAAGCGACTCGCTTGGAAAATATTGCCGGTTACCAGAAGGCGTTGGCGACGTATGAGCCGATGGTCAGCTATCCGGGCGAACGCGAGATTTATACGACCTTCCGCGATGAAATCGCTCGCTATCTGCAGTACAGCGAGCAATACATCCAGATGATCGACGCTGGCAAAGTCAATGAGGCGCGGCATCTGGCGACAGGCGACGATACGTTTAATCTCTTCAGCTCCTATAAGGGACACATTGACGATGACATCACGTTGAACAGCAAATACGGAGAAGATGAGGGCATCCGCGCCACGCATCTGGGCAAGAGTTCGGGCTCGATTACCTGGGCAACGATGATTCTGGCTGTAGGTCTTTCGATCTTTATTGGCGTGATGCTGAACAAGTTTATTGCGCCGCCGCTGATCGCCGTGACCGAGGCTCTGGAGCGGATGGCGGAAAAAGATTTGACGGTCAATGTCGAGGTGCACAGCGCCGACGAAGTGGGCCGCCTCGCCGATGCCTTAAACAAGAGCGTTGCGTCCACCCGCGAAGTGTTGTCCGGCATCGCCAAGGGAGCCGAGACGCTTTCGGCGGCCACCGAAGAACTCAGCGTGCGTTCCAACCAGTCCAGTGGCAACGCCAAGACGCAGTCTTCGAGCACCAATCAGATTGCCGCCGCCGCGCAGGAGATGACGGCTACCATCGGCGAGATCAGCCACAATGCCGAGGAGGCCACTCACGCCAGCCGTCAGTCGGCCGATTCGGCCAGCCAGGGCGGCGCGGTGATGCAAAAAGCCAACGCCACCATGGATCGGATTGGGCAGACCTCGGCCTCGGTCTCTGATCGCATGAACACTCTGGCGCAGCGTTCGCAGGACATCGGCAAGGTGGTCAGCGTGATTCAGGAGATCAGCGAGCAGACCAACCTTCTGGCGCTGAACGCGGCCATTGAAGCTGCCCGCGCCGGTGAACACGGACGCGGTTTCGCGGTGGTCGCCGGTGAGGTTCGCCGCCTGGCCGAGCGCACCAAGACCGCGACCGAAGAGATTGCTGGAACCATTCGCAGCATTCAGGACGAGACGCGGCTGACCGTCGAGGTGATGGAAGGAAGCCGCCTCGAAGTCGAGTCCGGCATGACCGAAACCGCCGACGCGCAACGCGCGCTGCAGTCCACCATCGAACAGGTGCAGGGCATGGAACATATGATCAGCCTGATCGCCACGGCGGCGACCGAGCAGACCGCCGCTTCGCGCGAGATCTCCGAGTCGGCGGGCAACATCTCGAAACTGGCCGAGGAAAATTCGGTGGCCGCCGTCGAGACCTCCGAGGCTTGCAAGAATCTCTCCGAACTGGCCAACGATCTCGACGGATTGATTCGCCAGTTCCACATTGACGACAATGGCGGCGGATCGAGTGCAAGCCGGCTGGTCCCCGGCCGCTCGGTCGGACGCGCCTCGCGCGCCATCGCCCATGCCTGAAAACAATCGCTGAGATGCTTCCCCTTTTTTGCAAGCGGCTTTTTCTTCCTTCACTCCGGCGGGTGTTTCACAGGCCCGCTGGAGGTCGAGAAAAGGCCGCTTGCTTTTTTTATGATCTTTCCAGTAGCTTGTCTATGGATAGAATAACTATGGAAAAAAATGAAATTCCTCCTGGAACTCTTGCCATGTTGGTGCTGCACACGCTTGAGCAGCGCGGCTCCTTGCATGGCTATGGCATTGCCGAGCATATTCAACGGCTTTCCGACGAGGTGTTGCGCGTCGAGGAAGGGTCGCTTTATCCGGCGTTGCAGCGGATGCTCGTCAAGGGATGGGTGAAGGCCGAGTGGGGCCTCAGCGAAAACAATCGCCGCGCGCGGTTTTATAAGCTCACGGCTGCGGGCAGAAAACAGTTGCGCGAAGAGGTCAGCGATTTTACACGCGTGATGGATGCGATCACGCGCGTGATTCAACCGGCGTAAGCCGAGAGGAACGCGGATCGATGGAGAGCATGGGTGAACGGATGCGGCGTGCGATCTTCTTTTTGCAGCGGCGGCGCATGCAACGCGAACTGGACGAGGAGATGAGCTTTCATCTCGAGGAGCAGATCGAGCGCAACCGTGCCGAGGGCATGAGCGAAGGCGAGGCGCGCGCGGCCGCACTACGCCGCTTCGGCAATCCCACTTTGTTGCGTGAGCGCAGTTGGGAGA